>ERZ1034723.1498-NODE-1498-length-9892-cov-3.350412_pt1 | contig 9892 bp, 10 predicted proteins | sample MGYA00520637_ERZ1034723 | MGnify/ENA primary metagenome ERZ1034723 (study PRJEB33766, sample SAMN09781719) | gut metagenome | biome: gut microbiome | host: Homo sapiens | place: Madagascar | study: EMG produced TPA metagenomics assembly of the PRJNA485056 data set... | reverse complement strand
CAAGCACCCGTAGATCATCCTCGACAGCACCTGTTGTTCGGATGACGGTAAATGCTTCGACAACTCCATCGTCGTCCGCAGCCATCCCCAAATCGTAATATAGGAGCCTTGACGACGGCGGCATTCTCAAAAAACGCGCTGACCCGATCACGGATTTCGCGAACATCCTGCGTTCAGCCATTCTGAACCTCGCCGGTGTCCGGATCGACGGGGATATCGGACACCATTTCCGCGTCCACAACGACCGTCGGGACGCTGAACATATCGTCGCTGATTTCCGTCTTGACCGTGCTGTCCTGCGCGATCTGCCGAACAAATTCAGACTTCATCGGGGCATATTTCAGAACCTTTTTCAGAACGGTCTTCTTTGCCATTTCTTCAAAGTTGGTCTGCCACGGGCCGGAGCCGAATGCCTTGCTGTACTTCTGCGCATAGGCGCGAACATCGTCCAGCGTCATGATCTCGAATCCGTAGCCGCCGTCCTTTGTTTTGAACATCGCCCAGACGTTCACCGGGTCGCCGCGATCTCCGTTCAGCTTCGGGATAAATTTCAGGCTGCATTCTGTTCCGTACTCGGCAATCAGCGTGTCGTTCGCGTGTCCGATCTGTGCCTGGATCGTCTGAATCTCGCCGGAGCGGTACGCGAGATCGATCATGCCCTTGTAGCCGAGCTGGAACTGGCATTCAAGGCGGTTCTGCTTCCCGTTCCAATACGGGATCAAGTATGCCTGTCCAAGCGGTGTGTTCGGCTCCAAGCCAAGCTGCGCGGCGGTCATCATTGCGCCGAGGAAAGATTGCGGCGTACACTGCGCCAGCTTCGGATTCGTGGAAAGTGCGGAAAGCGTGATCCGCGTGAAACGCTCCGGCGTCATGACGGAGGGAAGCGCTTTCTTGATCTCACCCTCCATCTGCTTGATATACTGCTGCATTGTCGGATTTCCGCCGCTCTGTGCCTTCATAGCCGTCTGTGCGGCTGCTTGCTGAATTTTATTCATGCTTCTTCCTCCTGCCTGATTTCTATAATTTTAAATGGCCGGGCCTGCGCCGTTTTATAGAACGGCGTCAAATCAATATCCGGGTATGCCTCCTTAAAGGCTTTGGGCTGGAAGGTCTGCCGGGTTTGTTGCTTCCACGATACGGCATAGCCATTGCAGGCGGCCCGCTCTGCCGTGCCCATGTCGAGCTTGATTGTATTCTCAATCTCGCGGCTGCGCTCCGACAGTGCCGCCGTCTGGCGCTTGATCTGCATATACTCGGACAGCAGCTGTTCGCGTCCGAACAAATCAAGCTGTTCGCCGTTGCTGTCGGCATAAATCGTGCTGATCGCGTCCGTCGTGGCCTCTGAGCCGTCCGGCGCGGGCGGCGTGTCTTCCTCGACGCATCGCCAGAACAGCCGTTCTGCGTCCATCAGCGCGGAAATTTCGGCCTCGTCGCGCTCCAAAACATAGGTGAAGAAGCCGCGTCCGAAGACAAGAACCGCAAGATACCATCGGTCAAGGCCAGTCACGGCCAGATAATGTACACACTGCGCATAGTAGCGTTCCGGGAACTCGACGCCGTTGAACTGCCGGAGATCCAGCGTGGAGGTTGTTTTGCACTCAAGCCCTGCGTTCTCGCCGACAAGCCGACGGTCGATATCTGCGTGTGCCCACGGAAAAGCCGGGTTCCGGATGATGTAGTTGCATCTTCGCACCTTTTTGCCGGAATCATCTTCAAACCGCTTCGCGACATACGCCTCCAGATCACGCCCAAGCCGCATGGCCTCCGTATCTCCTTTGTCCGGGAGCCGCCCGGTTTTGTCCAACCAGACTGTGTACGGGCTTGCAAACCGGCTCAGGCCGATAACCGCAGCGGCGTCGCTGCCGCCGATGGATTTTCTGCGCTCCGCAAGCCATTCCGCACGGCTCATTTTTGCAGTGGGAATTTGCGTAAGCATCATTCGTCCACCCCCGTGTTCTGTTCCTGCCCGGCCATATCCGCAAGCGCCGCCTCTGCTGAGCGGGCGACAGCAGCGATTTCAGCTGCCCGCCCGCTCATGGAGCGAATGAACCGCCGCGCGTCCTGCTCGGACGCTGGCAGGAAATATCCATGCAGGCAATCCGACAGAATCAGCTTGCCGTCCTTCCGTTCCGCTTGAATCCGCCGTCTGACTTCCCGCTCGTCCAGATTGGTGAGGGTAGCAAGCTCTGGCAGCTTGATCCCATTTTCTGCGCCGGGATGGAGCAGGTCAAAAATATGTAGCACTTTTCCTTCACTTGTGGTAAAATCAGAAGCGGAATGACTGACCTCAAAATCTTCGTTCCGCGCCTCTGTCGATGTTGCAGCACCGGCAGGGGCTTTTTCTTTTTCAATTCGCATTTTCTCTCCCCCCCGCCTGCCGTTTAAGCCACGCCCGGAACGCTTCCGCCGGAATCCGTGTGCAGCCGCCGATGCGCGCAACCGGGAAACCGTCAATGCGCATCCAGCGGTAAATCGTCGGTCTGCTGACGCTGGCTGCTGCTGCCGCCTGTGAGGGTGTGAACGCCAACTGTTCAATTAAAGCCATTAGTCACCCTCCTTCGCCAAATCCTCGATAATGTCGAGAATTCTTTTCTTCTCGTCTTCAGGCAATTCTTTGCGCAGCTTACGCGACAAGCTGCAATCGGCAATGCCTAATGCCTCGGCAATCCGCCAAAGCCGCACACCGTTGCCTGCTGCCGTGTTACGGATATCCCTGTTACACATTTTCGATACCTCCATGAAAACTTGTTGTTGACTCTGCATATGTTTTCTGCTATGCTGATTGTAGCAAACAACAAGAGCAAAAGCAACTATTGAAGAGTTTTTTCTTCGCAAGATAACTTTTGAAGAATTTTTGAGCATGGAGTGATAACAAATGGAACGTAGAATGCCCGTTTTCGCTGATCGTTTTATTGAATTACGAGGAAAGCGCACACAGGATGAGTTTGCAAAATTTCTCGGAATATCTCGCCCAACCGTCGGTTTTTATGAATCCGGGCAGCGGATCCCGGACGCTGTTGTACTTCGACAGATCGCAGAAAAGTGTAATGTCTCTACTGATTACCTTCTCGGTTTGACTGATGAAAAAACGCTAGATCAAAACATTCAGGCGATATGCAAAAAAACCGGCCTAACCGAAAAGGCCGTAACACAGATTATTCTCGCTAAAGAATCGGAATTAAACTGCGACGGTTCTTATTTTGAGTTGTGGAATAAATCAATCGAAAGTTATGCGCCAGAGGGTTATGCGCCAGAACCACAATACGGGGATTCATTTCTGAGCGATCTTCTCGAGCGTTTATTCGACTATAAAAACGCCTTAGAGGCAACCCATGCGTTATCAAAATTAAACGCACTCTTGTCCGATGAGGAGTGGAAAAAGCTCAGAGAAGATTCGGACGAATCTGCTATCGAAGAAGCTTATCAAAACATTCAACAACGATATGTCGTTGAAAGCCAAAAGCTAGAAAATGACACGCAATACCCAAAATATGTTCGCAAAATGATTTCTATGCAAAACCACATTGACAAATATTTATCGTCAGAATTCGAATTCGGCATCATCCCGTATTATATTAGAATCAATGATATTTATAGAAATCGTGTAATTCAGTGCATTACAGATGAACTCTCATGTTATGAACAGCTATACAAAGAAAATGCAAAATAAAAAATAGCCGCCCCGGTGCTGCAAACACCGGGGCGGCTAAAGGGGCAGTAAACTTTGCACGGCCTACTGCCCTCTCATCATACAGGAAAACGGGAGGAATTACAATGCCAAGAAAGAAAAATACCCGTGCCGCACAGGGCACGGGCAGTATCCGAAAGAAGACCGTTCTTCGGGACGGCCGGGAATATTCATATTGGGAAGCAAGGGTAACAGTCGGCGTTGATCCTGGCACAGGAAAGCAGATCCGCCGCAGCTTCTCAGGCAAGACGCAGAAAGAGGTACGGGAGAAAATGCAGGCCGCTGCTGTCGCTGTCAATGACGGAGACTATTTTGAGCCGTCAAAAATGACCGTCGGGCAATGGCTTGATACCTGGGCAACGGAGTATCTGAACAGCGTAAAGCCGCGCACAGTAGAAAGCTACAAAGCCAACATTGAGCAGCATCTGAAACCGGCCATAGGGGCAAAGCGGCTGTCCGAATTAAACGCAGTCGATGTCCAGCGGCTTTATAACAATCTCACAAATAAGCGTACCAAAGAACCGCTTTCGGCGAAATCAAAAAAGAATGTTCATGGAACCCTGCACAAAGCACTGGAAAAGGCCGTTTCGCTCGGATATATCCGGCACAATCCAGCCGACAAGCCAGATCTTCCAAAGGTTCAAAAGGCCGAGATCAAGCCGCTTGCGGACAGCGAAATGATTGCGTTCCTCAATGCGATCAAAGGACACGAATACGAAGCAGTCTATCTCGTGACGCTTTTCACAGGAATGCGTGAAGGTGAAGTGTTGGGGCTGACATGGGACTGCATCGATTTCAAGGGCGGGACAATTACGATCAAGCAGCAGCTTCAGAAGGTGCGCGGTACCGGCGGCGAGTATATCCTCGCTCCGACCAAAAACGGGAAAAGCCGTATTGTTGCACCGGCGAAATACGTCATGCAGATTTTGACCAGGCAGCGAAAGTCGCAGAACGAGCAGCGGCTGAAAGCTGGCCCTGCATGGAGTAACCCGCTTGACCTTGTTTTCACAAATTCACTCGGAAAGAATCTGTGCGCACAAACGGTTTATTTGCATTTTAAAAAGCTGGCTGCCGAGGCAGGTGTTCCAGACGCGCGTTTTCACGATCTGCGGCATAGTTATGCAGTCGCCGCGCTCCGCTCTGGTGATGATATCAAAACCGTTCAGGAAAATCTGGGGCACCACACGGCAGCGTTCACGCTGGATACCTATGCGCATGTGACCGATCAAATGCGGAAGGAAAGTGCCAAACGCATGGACAGCTTTATTGAGGGTATTCAGGCCGTAAAAAAGGCATAGAAATTCTGTAAGGGGAAAACTTAGGGGAAAACACCCGTTTCAGCATAAAGAAAAACCCTCGAAAACGTAGTGTTTTCAAGGGTTTTCTATGTGGTGCGCGAGGCGGGACTTGAACCCGCACGTCCGGAGTGGACACTAGAACCTGAATCTAGCGAGTCTGCCAATTCCACCACTCGCGCGTTTACAGTCTTCCAACTGCTCGGATATATTACCACAGATATTCCCGCTTGTCAAGCAGATGAGACAGAAAAAGTTGCAAAAAACCTACCGGCATTTTTTGACGTGTGCAACCGAATGTGCTGTGCTGGACTGTACATACAGACTGTAATTAGACAGCTGTGCATATACCAGAACATAGGCATCCTATCTATACCGTGGCCGCATTTGGATGGCACAAGTCTGTTTCCAATATGCCTCAGGCAACATTGGCATCCTGTGCGCGTTTATCGCGTACAGCGGGGCTTGACAAAAGCGGTCTAATGCGTTAGACTACAGTTAGAGTCTAACGCATTAGACAAGGAGGAACAACCTATGTCCACCCCGAAAATTTTTGAAAGTGAATACCGGTTCTGCCTGATTTTATGGGAGCATGAACCGCTGCCCAGCGCAGAGTTGGCGAAGCTGTGCCGGGAAAGGCTTGGATGGAGCCGGACGACGACATATACGGTCATCCACCGATTGGCCGAGCGCGGCGTCGTGAAAAACGAAAATGGCTTCGTCTCCTCGCTCGTCTCCAAAGACGAGGCACAGGCGGCGGAACTGGACGAACTGGTTGAAAAGACGTTTGAGGGTTCGCTTCCCGCATTTGTTGCAGCGTTTGCGCGCAAGACAAAGCTTTCGCAGAATGAGGTTGACCAACTGCGCGCCATGATTGATGGCTATGAGGAGAAGCGGCCATGACCGATGTATTTCTCGGCTTTCTCAACCGCAGCCTGTCTGCGGCAATTCTGATTTTTGCGATTGTACTGATACGGCTGGTGTTCAAGAAAGCACCGAAGTGGCTGCTATGCGCCCTGTGGGCGCTGGCGGCGGTGCGGCTTTTGTGCCCGTTCTCGATTGAAAGCGTTCTGAGCCTCATCCCGAGCGCGGAGCCGGTGCAGCCGGAGATCGTGTATTCCGCCGCGCCTGCCATCACGAGCGGCATCCCGGCAGTTGACGCCATTGTCAACCCTCCCCTACAGGCCGCGTTTACACCTGACCCTGTGCAGAGCGCGAACCCGCTGCAAATTCTGACGTGGCTTGCCGCGTGGGTCTGGCTCGGCGGCTGCGCGGTGCTTGTCCTGTACGCGGCCATTTCCGCGCTGCGCCTGCGGCTTCGCGTGTGCACGGCGGTGCGGCTGGAGGGGAACGTGTTCCAGTCGGAATTCGTCCCGTCCCCGTTCATCCTCGGCGTGTTCCGGCCGAGAATTTATCTGCCCTTTGGGCTGGAGCCCGGCGCGCAGGACATGGTTCTGGCGCACGAGCGCGCGCATTTAAAGCGCGGCGACCAACTCTGGAAGCCGCTGGGCTTCCTACTCCTGACGGCGTACTGGTTCAACCCCGTCTGCTGGCTGGCGTATATCCTGTTCTGCCGCGATATCGAGGCGGCCTGCGATGAAAAGGTCGTGCGCGAACTGGGTGACGACTGCAAGACGGCCTATTCCCGTGCGCTGCTGCAATGCAGCGTCCCGCGCCGGATGATTACGGCCTGCCCGCTGGCCTTCGGCGAAACAGGTGTCAAGGGGCGCATTAAGTCTGTTTTAAATTACAAAAAGCCCGCGTTCTGGGTCGTGCTGGCGGCGGTACTCGTGTCTATCGCCGTGGCCGTGTGCTTCCTGACTGACCCGAAGACAGACACAGAGCAGCCGGAGGAAGACACACCGGCCTCCACCGCCGCAGACGGCCCCGCAGAGGCAGACAGCACGCTCCTGACAAGCGAGTTCTTTTCCAGCATACAGGACTACGCCGAATATTATATCGCACAGGTCATTTTGCCGGAGCCGATTGAATACAAGGTGCTGACCGACGGCGGCTTTGAAACTGTAACAGATACGGTGCGAGACGCGCAGATGGTGAATCTGGAACAGCTTGCTTCCCTGTCCGACCTCGACCCGGAGGGAGATTTGCAGCTGTGGAGTTACAAAATTGCGATTGCGCCGGAAAATGCCGACGGGCGTACCTTCATGCTGGGCACCGATACCGGCCTGTCGTATATCGACGGGCAGGAATATCTGGTGGATGGCACCCGCTACCTCGTGACCGTCACCTATCGCAGCGAAACGCAGGACTACCGGCTGCTCGGCTGGACAAAGGACACGGATGGCACAGCGCTGTCTGTCTATGAGCAGTCCGGGCGCCTGAAAGACTATCTGCGCGACATTTACGCCGCGACGCACGGCGCGAATAACATTCACGGCTATTTCTATCCAAGCTTCTACAACGGCATGGACGGCTACGGCAGACCCGTTCATATTGACGCGTACTTCTCCACCTTCCCGGACGAAGCCGGAGGCTGGGGCGCGTATCTGCCCACGACCGGCTGGGAATACGACGAGCAGGACGACCTCTGGCGCAGCACCTACAGCACCGGCTCGACGTTCGCCGTCCGCTATGTTGAAAAGACGATCACCGAATGCTCCGCCGGCTATACCGCGCGCGGCTGTCTCAGCGAGGTGACGCAGCGTGGCGAGACGATCTCCGTCGAGTCGGGTGAGCAGAACGAGATGGTCTATCTCTGCGGCGTAAAAGATGGCTGTTACGAGGTCACGATCCACTGGCCGCGCGGGGCGGATGAAACCGATGCTTCCGGCTATAACCCGTATCTGCAGGCACGCTATGAAGGGCAGCTGCTAAAGCAGATGGCCGCGAGCTTTACCGCCTGCGCAGGCGCTTCCGTGACGCTGGGAAGCGCGGACGGATACACGTTCCGGCTCGAAACGGAAACGGCCTCCTGCCCGGAGGGCAGGACTGACTGCACGCTTGCGCACACGAAAACGCAGCTTGTCTGTGAGGAAAACGGGCAGGTGCACCCGCTCGGTGCGCCGCTGCTGGACGGTGCGTGGTGGCTGATCGACATCAACGCGCCGAAGGCCCGCTTCGGCTATCTGGAACAGGATCTGCACACAGGCCGCTTTTCAAGCGGCAACGACCGGTTCGATCTGACACGCTGGCGCTCTGACGACCGCGTGGAGATGTATACGGACGCATCGCTGTCGGACGACCCCATCGCGCTTCCCGATGCGGCAGAGACAGACCGTTCTCTGCCGGTGCAGCGCTGTGAGCTTGTGCTTCCGAACGGGGTCTTCCCCGGCATGGATTACGCAGCCGTTCTGCAAAGGGCGGCAGCCTATCAGGGCAGTCCCGTCCGGAAGGGCAAAATGCGCGGGGACAACTTTACGGTCGACGGCGTGAGCTATCAATTTACACAGCACAGCGACGGCACCGTCCGGCTGGACGCATGGTGCTGCGAGGACGAGCTGCTCTACGGCGGGCCGGGAATCGGCTCCTCGCCGGACTTCCTGCGCGGCATTCAGCTCGGCGACAATCTGGACCATGTTCTAGCCGCGCTTCCCGCTGCCGATTGGACGCCGGAGCAGGAGCGGGAACAGTTCCTCTACGGCAGTTCCGGCGACGCGCTCTGCGCGTGGATCTGGTGGGATCATGACGGCTTTTATACGATCGACATCGGCTGCGGGGAGCTTTCCTGCATCATTCGCACCGGCACGGACGGCCTTGTCCGCAGCATCAGCGTCAGCGGCTGAAACGATTCCGCTTGCATTTCGCGCCTCCTGCGGTATAATAGAGAAAAAAACCGCAGGAGGAACACCCCTATGATCGCTCTCGCATGTGACCACGGCGCGCTTGATCTCAAGAACGCCATTATGAAGCATCTCGAACAGCGCGGCCTTGCCTATAAGGATTTCGGCTGCTACACCAAGGACAGCTGCGACTATCCCGACTTCGCAGGCCCGGCGGCGCAGGCTGTCGCCAGCGGCGAATGTGACCGCGGCATTGTCTGCTGCACGACCGGTATCGGCGTGTCCATCACGGCCAACAAGGTCAAAGGCATCCGCTGTGCGCTGCTCGACAATCCCATGTCCGCAAGACTGACCCGTGAGCACAACGACACCAACATGATGGCTCTCGGCGCTGCCGTGACGGGCGAAATGCTGGCCCTTGAGATCGTCGATGTGTGGCTGGACACGGCGTTTTCCGGTGTCGAGCGTCACCAGCGGCGCATTGACAAGATGATGGCCTACGAACATGACTGATCTTTCCCGCCTGCGTGCGCAAATCGAGGCGTTTGTGCCTTATAACGAGCAGGAGGAGGCCGACCGGCGGCAGATGCTGGCCGACGTGGACGGCTTCTCCGATCTCCTTACGCGTGAAAACGCCACAGCGCATTTCACCGCATCCTGCTGGATCGTGAATCCGGACAGGACGAAGGTGCTCATGGCCTATCACAATCTCTATCAGTCCTGGGCCTGGCTCGGTGGCCATGCCGACGGGGAATCAGACCTTCTTTCCGTCGCGCTGCGCGAAGCGAACGAGGAATCCGGCGTGCTGGCCGTGCCTGTCTCCCCGGAAATTTTCTCGCTCGAAATCTTGCACGTCGCGCCGCATGTCAAGCGCGGGAAATTCGTCTGCGCACATCTGCATCTGAACGCGACGTATCTGCTGGAGGCTGATGACAAGGCTCCTCTCCGCTGCAAGCCAGATGAAAACAGCGCTGTGCGCTGGCTCTCGGTGCAGGACGTTCTGCCGTCCGTTTCCGAGCCCGCCATGTGCCCAGTCTATCAGAAGCTGATAGAAAAAGTTTCCCGTCAGGTCTGCGCAGTATGAAAAAAGCAAGGCTCCCCTGCCTCGTTTTCGGCGCAGGGGAGTTTCTGTTTTTCAAATTTCTGTTTTTTTATAAGCGGAATTATCT
>ERZ1034723.1494-NODE-1494-length-9909-cov-3.662878_pt1 | contig 9909 bp, 10 predicted proteins | sample MGYA00520637_ERZ1034723 | MGnify/ENA primary metagenome ERZ1034723 (study PRJEB33766, sample SAMN09781719) | gut metagenome | biome: gut microbiome | host: Homo sapiens | place: Madagascar | study: EMG produced TPA metagenomics assembly of the PRJNA485056 data set... | reverse complement strand
CACAAAAGGAAAGGCAAGAAAAATAAATTTCATGAAATAAGGTAAGATGTGCTGCCCTCTCTTGTCAGCTTCACCTGCTTCAATCAACAGCTTATCCAGATATATAACATCAAAAACATAGAAACAGAATACAGAAACAACAAAAGCAAGAGAATACAATATATCTCTCATATGAGCTGTATTTATTTTAGAGTTAAACCACCAAAGAAACGCATTATCCTGGCTAAGATAAATAAAACCACCAATAGCTAATAAACGAAGAAGTATTTTTAACATAACTTATTTTCTCCTGTATACATGCACAATACTGCCACTAGCAGTCATTTCAGTGATGTCAAAGGAATAACCGTAATTAGCCAGCATTATATCAAGCTCTTTAATCTTTTCGCCTGAGTAATCGGCTTCTGAAATACGTATAACAGCCTTACGTTTCTTTATGCGTTTGTAAATACTATTCTTGTGTGAATACTTCAAAAAAGCTATGCCGAAAATAAGCAGCATAGCAAAGAAGGTTATAATCCCCATATCACCACTCTCCGGAAATCATGTTACCACAACCCCATAGGATCAACATATTGTCCATTATGCCACCATTCAAGATGCAGATGAGGACCAGTAGAAAAACCTGTAGAACCAACAGCAGCTATAACAGTACCTTTGCTGACATATTGGCCATACGACGCATAAAGCGCACTGCAATGAGCATATAACGTATGATCGCCACCTGCATGTTCAAGAATAATACAATTGCCATATCCGCCATAAGGAGCAGCATAAACAACTCTGCCATCCAGCATGGCAGGAATACCGGTACCATAATCATAACCAATATCAACACCACTATGGAACTTCCACTCACCGGTAATCGGATGTATGCGCCAACCAAAAGGAGAGGTGATTGGTGCAGCACTGACTACGGATGAAATCACCAACATAAACAAAACAAAGAACAATAAAAAAACTGATTTTCTCAAAACTTACATCTCGATTCTTAATCTAAAAAGGCTTTAAAACCTGCGTAGGATCATGCAAATTACCATTAGCATCTTTATATTCAAGATGCAGATGCGGGCCTGTAGAAGCGCCTGTAGAGCCTGTCAGGCCTATTATATCGCCACGCTTGACTTCCTGGCCTTTGCTTACGGCAATGCTGTTTAAATGACCATATAAGGTTTCATTACCATCTTTATCACGGACGACGATATAATAGCCATAACCACCTTCGTCATAGCCGGTCTCGGTAACTGTCCCATCCATAAAAGAGGGTAGAGCGGTATTTTCATCTATACCGAGATCAACACCATGATGATTTTTGACTTCACCAGTAATAGGATGAACACGCTCACCAAAAGGAGAAGTTATCTCATAACCGCTCCATGTGCCTTCTCCGCTTGCTCCACCACCAAACATACCGCTAAAAAAATTCATAAAAATAACCAAAAACAAAGATATTATAATAAGCAGGGCAGCAGCACATAAAAGAATAGCTTTCTTCATTTCTTGTCACTGATATTATGCAGTTTATATTCCAAAAATCTGCGCTCACGACGAGCAATCATCTGATGAGCAAGACCATAAGTAAGCTTTTTAGCAGGATTTATTTTAAGGTTGTTTTTTTCAAAATAAGCAAGCTGTGCGTCAGTAGCAGGCAGCTCATTAATCATCTTGGATGCTCCAGCACTTGTTGTGCCTTTGGGAACATCTATACCATTCTCCATAAGCAGAATACGCTGCTTAGGAGAGGCAGGAAGCAGATTACGCAGACGGATAAAATCTTCTGCATCTCTGATAAACTCACTGGCCGTTTTTCTTGTCCAGTTCCATTTTTCTTTATAGTCAATGCCTAATAGCTTTAACTCTCGGATCTGGCCTGATGTTACAGGCAGACTATCAAAAAGTTTCTTTAATTCGTGAATGGGAGTATTATTATCAAAAGGAACTCCTTTAGCAGAAAGCTCTTTTTTAATTGCAAACAATGTTTTGTTAGACATACAAAAAACCCCTTCCAACTTAACCAGTTTATGCGCCTGGCAAAGAGCCAGACGCATTGAATTGGTTAGATAGATTAGATTAGTTACCTAGTCTTAGGTTATAAAGGTTATACGTTGTTAAATAGATAATCAGCGATAAAATCTTATTCACCCAAACCCTGACCTTTGGATTGAGTTTGAGTTTTAGCTTTAGAAGCCGCAACTTCTTTTTCAATCTTAGCTTTCTTTTCAAGGTTCTTCTGAGCGGTTAGCATGGCTTTTTCAACCTTGTTGACAACTTCGAGATTCTTGGCTACGCTGCCTTTGTAATCAGCAGCATCCTGCGGCAGAGTGCAGGCAATAACATGAGCAAGATATTGATTCTTAGTAGGCTCAATATTGTTGCCATTCTTATCCTGCAGCAACAGCAGACCGGAAAGCTGATATTTTGTCGGTTCAACATTCAGGGACAGCAGTTGCTTAGCCATATCCTTGACAGCAGTGTCTTTGATAACACCTTTATCACGATCATAATGATCATAAGCAGCGATACGGGCTACATCCTGTAACATAGACTGTTCTCTAGGAACAGCATCCTGGGAAAGGATAGCAGTAAGTCTACGAGCTTGTTTGTCACTAACAACAAGGTCATGGGTTTCCTTACGGATAGCATCACGCTCGGCAACAGGCAAATCAAGACGATGCTGTTTAGCATCAAGGAAATTTTCGGGAAGACGGATATCAGGATGAGTAATCAGATATCTGGAATCAGATCTGCCGATAAGACCAGAAGTGTACTTGGCATCCCAAATAGCTTCCTGAGCTTCGCCATAAGTTGCAGGCATAAGAGGACGAGAGCCATTATCATAACGAGAATCATTCGTGACATAGCCAACCAGTTCAAGGTATTTCTGCTGTGCTTTAGTAATAGGAGAGTGCTGATTTTCTTCAAAATGACGAATAGTGTTTTCAACAGCACGTTGAGCACTGAAAAGATTGTTATGCGCTTCATCCAGGGTAATAGCATAATAGCTCAGCTGAGCCTTCATGCCAGGAGTAGGCTCCATACGCATAGCATCTTTTTTCCATTTCGCATTGGTATATGCCTGACCTTCTTTGATGAGCTTGTTTTCAATAGCCACTTTACGGATAGCTTCGCTGACAGGCTGTTTAAGGCTATCCTTATAATCACGCTGCAGCTTATCCATAATTTGACGAGCTTCACCACAAGTAAGCTTTTCAGCACCTTCTACACGATTACGGAGCAATTCAAACTGACGTTCAGTAATAGGACGGTTATTAAGCAGTTCCTTAGCCTGTTCAAAGGTAGTATTCTCATCATACTTAATGCCGGCAGCCTTCATGTTAGCAATCATTTTAAGATTTGGCTTATTATCAAATTCTTTTTGCTTGGAAAGAGCTTCCTGAACAGTAAGTTTTTCGAGATCTTCCGGAACCATATGATACTTCAAAAAGTTCAAGGCAGTAGAAGTAGCAATAGCCTCATTGACCATCTTGGAACTCAGTTTGTACTCATCACGGGCACAGCCATCAAGCATTTCCTTATCAATATGAGCCTTATGATAGGGATGCAGACGATCATAGATCTTGGAAAGAAATGCTCTTTGGTTGTCAGTAGCGTTATAATCGCCTTTTTCAAATTTAACTTCTTCTGCCATAATTTGTTCCTCCTCCTGAGCGCGTCTTGCGCTGTACATACGGGCGTTTTCAATACCCTGAATTTGTTTCTGCTTGGCATCTGCAATTCTGTCACCTTCGGCAGCATAAGCATCCTCGCGGGCCTTCTGAAGAAATTCTTCTTTGCTCATAGAAGTTCTCTTAGAGGCAGCAAATTTACGTTGTTCAGCTTCTTTTTGCAATCTTTTTGATAAATTCTTCAAAAACATTGCATTGGAAACTTTAGCTGCAAGCTCGTCAGCATTAAGAAACTTCTTGTTGGCAGCAGCTTCGGAATCTTGGGAACTGCCTGATGCAGCATTAGGGACCGCTGAAGCGGTATGTTCGTCAGCCATTTTAGAAACCTCCTTAAAAAATTTATATCAACAGCACAAAACAACAAGCTCTCCGGATAGCTTATATATTTTAGCCGTCAATAATGTAATAACTGTTAATCAAATGGATTTGATTAATAAACGTTAAGTAATGAAAGTAACAGTAATCAATCACGCTCAGCATGCTTTGATTCTGTTTTTCCTTTAAAATTTTCCTTACCTTTAGATTTGCTTTCAGTTTTGATTTTAGCTTTGGTAAGTTCGTTATTAAGACCTTTTTGAGCATTGTTAACAAGCTCAATATTCTTTTCCATAGATTCTTTATAGTTAAGATTCTGTGGTAAAGTACGGGTGATAACATCAGCAATGATTTCAGTTCGGGAAATTGAACCAGAACTTTTGCCGAGACGTTTTGCAACATTTTCAGCCAGCTGCTTAATATGTCTGTCTTTATCAATTTCATTAAAGTTAGTACAAACAAGTACTTTTGCAATTTCTTTATCAGCATCATCAAAAGTCTTTGCTGCTTCATAATGTTGCGCAGCAGCCTGCTTAGCAACATCAGAAAGTGAATAAGCAGGACGGTTTAAAGACTCATGAATCTCATAAGTACGTTTAAACTTTTCAAAATTGCTACAGGCAACACCAAGCTCCTTGTTCAGCTCTTTACGCTCATCCTTGGAAAAATCTTTACTCTCAATCACTGAAGATAACAATCTGTTTGAACAGATTTCAGGATTTTTGGCCATATACTGAGCAATATTTTTATTTATAATTCCATCATCATAAAGAGAAGAAACAATATATTTCAAAGCTTCCTTCTGACTGGTATTGCTGTCAATGATAAGACCTTTGGATTTCAGATATTCACGCTGCTTTTGGCTTGCAGGGCTATTGGCAAGCTCATCACGGTATTGAACATAATCTCTTATCCTTTTACTGTACAAAGCACATGAATTCTCAGGAAATTTCTCAGAATATGATTTAGAAAAGTCTTTAATATCTCCATTGAGTTTATGCCAATCAATAAAAGCACGCTGAGATTCAAACGGCGGTACTGTCTGACAATCCTTCTGCCACTGTGCCATTGTATAATCAGCGATATGCTCTTTGACATCATCCTTGAATTTAGCAACATGACGAGCAACAAAAGGAGAAACACTGCTAAAAACGCAGCTTTTTAACTTTTGTACTCCGGCATTAACAATTGCTAAAGCCTGATCACAAGTCAAAGATGCTTTGTCTTTGATATCAGCAAAAGAAACAGCCATAGCAATAAGCTTATCTGTTGCTTTAGATGCTCCCATAGCAGCTTTAGCCTTGACAAAATCAAGCTTCTCTAAATCAGCTTCAGGGACATAGCGGGCAAGAAACCGCTGCTGCTGCAGCGTAGGCTTGCCTTTAAATTCTAAAGCAAGAGCTTCAGCCTCCCGTGTATCCATAGTTTTCCAGCGATTATCAAACTTAGGCAGATAATTCTTAAGCTTTTCACGGGCCACCATACCACGAATAGCATCACTGGCAACATTAAAGCTCAGATTCTTATCCTGTTCTTCCGTCAGATTGTTGAAATACTTTTGATAGGCAGGAGCAAGCTTATCAAAATTATTGACAATAAAATCTGTCTGCTTCTGCGAAACAGACTCTTTAGCTTTTTCAGCCTTAGCTACCAAATCAAAAACATCTACGTGGCAATCACCATAATCAATATTGACATTACTCAGACCAGATTCACTAAAAATATCAGCAGGTTTTTGAGTAGAGGATATATTGTTTCTTGCAGACTCAATACTCTCTAAAAGTACTCCCCAATTACGCTGAGTACGTTCCGAAACGTCACGATCCATATCGAGCTGTAATTTGGCTCTGTCTTCAGCTACACTTAGCTTTGCAGATAAGGCCATGAAAGCCAGGAAGCCATTTGGATCAACATCTTTTACAGAAGCATCATCATAAAAACCAAAATTAAGGGCAGGATTATTTAAAAAATCTTTACCGCTACCATTGGCACAAGCAGCTTGTAAATCTTCCAGAAAACCATAAAAATAACCACGAGTTACATGTTCAGTATTAAAATCAAGGATCATATGAAAAGGATGGTTATTATATATGCCTTCAATTTTTACTGAACCAGGCAAAGGCCTTCCATCGGGATTATCAAACATAGAATTAGCAATACCTGAATCAACATTATTACTGAAATCCATGAAGCTCATGCCGGATGAAGCATTTTCCGAACCGTTAAAATAAGAAAATTTAAGACGGCCAGGTTCTAAATCAGTCATAGAATCGGTACTTAACCCATCTCCGACAACCATATCGGATGTCACACCAAAAACAGCTTTAGAATCAGAGATACTTAATTCAGCATCTTCATGAATTTTCGTCTGAATGCTTTTATTTTCTTTGAAATTATCAATCATTCGTTGATAGGCAGCAAGCTTCTCATCAAGAGAATCATCTGCCATACCAGTTTCTTCTTGATTGACATTGCTATCGTCAATTTTTATTTCTTCAGCCATTTATTACACCTCCAAAAAATGAGACTAAGAATATCGACAGGGAACTGGTGTAAGAACCAGCATTAGTAAAACATTTGATATCCATTACAACCCAGAAATTAGTAGAGCGGGGGACAATAATCATAATCATCGTCCCTATTACGCTCAGATATTTTTTTCTTTTCCCAAGCCTTCTGTTCGTCAATACTTTTCTTCAAAGTTTCACGATTAAGCTCAGCTTTACGCTTGTTTTCCAGATCCCTGTTAACACGCACACATTTTTCTACAGCATTGTAAAAACGGACTGCTTTACGGAGATCATTAACCTTTTCTATGAGCTTTTTTATAAGCATCTCACGGGAATAGCCTTCATAGTACAAGCTTATAGCAAGCTCCATAAGACGATAATCATCATAATCAGCAGGATTCATAGCAGACCTCTTTCAATAAAATTTGCCTGCAACTGAAATTAAAATGCCATTAAAGGCTATCGTCCTCATCTGCAGATGGAGTATAATCACCAGATTTAATCAGATCCTCAAGACCGGTATGGAAATTCCATGTATTGATAGCAGCAAGGACACCATCATCGTGAAAATACTCAAAATCAGTGATTTCTTCAGGAATAGAGTAGCTGCAACCTTCATTAGCACATTTCAGACGATAGCCGCTAGGCTCATAAATGTTGTCTACAACAACTTCCTGGTCCTTGCAACCACATTTTGGGCACGGATTGATTTTAACTTCATTACCATCTTTATCAAGATAAGGATCAATCTCAACAGGCAGGTAAGCACCTAAAACATTGACGTAACCATCTTTTAACATAAAACTACCTCCAATTCTTTTTTGTAAGCTCTTCAACAGGCAAAGCCTGTTTAAGCTTGATTGCAACTAAATTGTTGCGCAATGCATTATCAACATTAACAACAACAGCAAAATGCTTCCGAATAAGAGAATAAGCCTTGTTTTTAGTAACAACACCAACCATGTCACCATTTTCTGCAAAACATTGTACTAACATCTTGTTCACCTCGCTGTACGCACGTAATTTGTAATGTGATCACCAACACGTACATCAAATTCCTTATAAACCTTGTTCATGACAATGATGTCACCACGCTTCTCATAGGGAACGATAACCATAGATCCATCTTCGCTTTTACCAAGGATTACAGGATTGATGCGTTGCAATATATTTTTCTCAAACGATAAGTATGTATTCCAGTGCTTATCGTCAAAGACGTTAAGAGGTGCCCATGCGGCACTGAGTTTGCCATTATGGTCATAGTCAAAGTTAAGGTCTTTGACATTCTCTACATCCATAACGACATTTCTGTCTTTATATCCGGCATAAACATCATCAGGTACATCCCAGCGGACAAAAGGTTTTAAAAGCTCAGTTGTTTCAAGCTTTGCCTGAAAAGTGTGTCTGTCGGTCGAGATAATAACATTAGTAGTAACATCATGCTGATACGGCTGAACATATACATGCCAGCGTAAATCAGATTTATCATAATAAGTCTTGATGTCAAAGCGCTGCCTATCACCGCAGGTGATACGCTGCAGCTTATCACCTGCCGGCAAAAGGATATCGGTTTTAAAGCCTGGCTTTACGAAAATGATATTTGAGGCACCGCTTTCATAGTCAAGATACTGACAATCCAAACTGCGCTGAGGATAATCAGATAAGGCAGAATCACCAATAATAACAGGCTCCTGCGGCTTCGTAGCTTCCTCATAGCGCTTCAAAAACTTGCTGCCTAATGATTTACCCTTAGAATGATTTTCATCAATTCTGGAAGCATTTTCCTGAGCCTTAAAAAAATGATCCATTTGGCGTGAGGTATCAGAATAGCTGCGGCCAATAGAAGCATAATAACGCTCCAAGAAGCGGCGTCCGAGAGAGACTTCAGAAGAATTATCATTATCAGCTGTTTCAACTGTACTGCTACGTTGAATACCAGCTGATTTTAAAGGCTTTTGAAGCGATCTGGAAAATGAATCTAAAGCAGGTTCAGATTCCTGCTCATTATTACTTATGGAAGAAATAGGGATAATTTGAGATTTATCAGTTTCAATAGCAGGATAAACTGCTGATTTTTTAGTTTTCGGTTCAGTTTTATCTGCGGATTGAATGGTATCCCCATAATTAGCTTCTTTGAAGTTCTTTTTCCCTTGAAGCATATGTGCAAGCTGCTTACGCATAAGAGAAGATTCTTCCAAAATACTAAGTTCAGCATCATTTTCATCAAAGACACTTTGATCACCAGCTTCTTCAGCTAATGCCGCTGTGCTTACACCGATTATCAAAGATGCCAACAGCGCACCTAAAGCTTTTCTTTTGCCGGATATATGTAATTTCTTCAAAATAGCACCTCCGCTATTAAAATTCCTGATTTTACCATAAGCTCGCTGGCGCTATCAAGGTCGCAAGCTCTCTTGACAGCGCGCTCGCTTATGGGATGGAGAGATATGATTTAATGGTATGTTTATATCTTTATTAAGTCATTTGACTTGCTTTAGCAGCAATATCCTGATTTTCTTTAGTTGAACGAATTTTTTCCTGCATACTGCCAGTACCAGGGCTAGTCGGATGATACTGACCAAATTTAGCCTGAGCAGCGCCTTGGCCTTTATCATAAGAATCCTGCATACCGCTGGTTGCAAGATTCAAGCCACCTTTAGCAAAACCAGCAGCACCTTGACCAAAAGATTTTGCAGCTACGCCTAAATTAGCAAAAGCACCGGACTTATCTCCACTCATAGCAGCTTTACCAGCTGCCATAAGCGAACCACCGGCAGCGGAAAAACTACCGCCACCACCCTCGCTCAAAGCACCGGCTGCTTTAGCAACAGCATTAGAACCGCCACCTGCAGCACCCATAGCTTTGCTTGCAACAGCACCCGCAATGCCGCCGCTCATTGCACCAGCCATAGAAGCAGTTGCGGTATTGCCGGAAAGGGAAGGAGAACCGCTCATTGCACCAGAAGCAAGTTCAGGAACATGAACGGAAAGAAAAGTAAAAACCCAAGCCACAACAAGTGAAGTTAACGCTTTAGCCCAAGCATTATCACCAGTTAAATCAGGCACGGTATTTAAATGACTATCACTGATATTAATGCACAGGCTCAAAATTGCTCCCATCATCATTAATTTCACTCCTGTACCCATAATGAAACCAATGGCATTTTCGGAAAAACGAGAAGTTTTATCGAAAACAGCAAAAGGAAGAAAAATCAAAAGCACAGCAGCAACTACATAAAACTCTATATAGGTGATTAGAGCATTAAGAGCTATATATGCAAAAGCTGCAAAAATACCAAGCATAGCTACAACACAAATAATCCAAATAAATAAATTTTTCACTAACCCATTACCTGGAACTAAACTAATTTCACTCATAACATCATAATATTTAGCAG
>ERZ1034723.1492-NODE-1492-length-9918-cov-4.837372_pt1 | contig 9918 bp, 4 predicted proteins | sample MGYA00520637_ERZ1034723 | MGnify/ENA primary metagenome ERZ1034723 (study PRJEB33766, sample SAMN09781719) | gut metagenome | biome: gut microbiome | host: Homo sapiens | place: Madagascar | study: EMG produced TPA metagenomics assembly of the PRJNA485056 data set... | reverse complement strand
GTATTAGATTATGTGTGAACATTATATAAATTTGTAAGTATTTTTATAATAATTACTATTAACTAAAAACAGGTTCCTTATGAGAAAAGTCACATTTTTCTTGACCTCGTTGCTTTTGACGGTGTGCTTGTTTACTTCTACGGCAAACACCATCGTCCGCAATGGGGTGACCCTATTAGGGGTTGACCGGGAGGTGATGAGCAAGTCGATTGGCACGACGAGGTTCGTGCAAGCGACCAGCGAGAAGTCGCCTTTACAGGTATCGGTGCCTAAAGCCGCCAAGCGTGCTCCCACGCTGGCGAGTCTTAAAGGCTATTACTACACTACCGACTTTGGTACGAGTGTGCCGCTATCAGTAGCGCGTCGCTACATGGTGCAAATCACGCCATTCGCTACCGACTCGGTGGAAATCTTCAACTTGATGGGCGGCCAGCGTGCTGTGAAGGGCGTTTATAATGCCTCAACCGGCGTGATTAAGGTTAAGCCACAGGTTACTTATGTCGACAGCAAGTATGGCTCGCTTTATTGTTGTCTCGTCGACCTCGACAAAAAGGTTTATTACTCCGATGCCGAGATTGAATTTAATGTGAGTGCTGATGGCAACATCAGTGTGGGCTCATGGGGTATTTTTGCGCTCAGTGGAGAGTATAAGGGGGTGCAGATTGTGAGTAGCAAATCTCGCTTCTACAAAGCCAATGCCATGATTACCGACCACAGCTTGTCGCAAACGGTCGACAGCATGAAGGTACGCACTTATCCAGCTTGCTACACTCGTGAAAGCAAAACTCAGATTGCGGTGCGCAACTTCTACAACTGCGGTTCGGAAGTGGTGATGACTGTGGATAGCACAGGTGCAGTGTATATGCCTCACCAGGTGCTTGCCAAATCGGGCATAACTGAATTCTATAACTACTGTATCACCAAATATACCAATGTCAGCGACGTAAAGCTGAAGGCATCGGGACTCAACGGCACATTCGCTGCCGACAGCATCACCTTTGGCGCATGGGCTATGTCTCGTAGCACAGTTCGGAGCCAGATTGTGGAATCGCTCGTCAAGAGTGTGATCAAGGTGCCAGATACATTCGCACCATTTACTGCTGCGCTTGGGCTGAACGGCTCTGGTACGGAGGCTGACCCTTATTTGGTGACCAACGCTCAAGACCTTGAAGCACTTGCCAATGCCGTTAACCATAATGCATCGTACAAAGATGCCAATGGCAATGTGTTCACAGGCGTTTACTTCAAACAGACAGCCGACATTGATATGGCATCGGTGCTCAATCACGAGCCTATCGGTGTGGACAAAGTGGCATTCAATGGCCGCTATGATGGACAAAACCACACTATCAGCAACCTCACCCAAGACCGTCGCGATGAGTTCAACGCAGGTTTGTTCGGATCTACAGGTGAAAATGCTGAGGTAATTAACATCAAGTTTGTAAACTCATCGGTGCGCACCAATAAATCGAGGATTGGCACCGTGGTGGGTGAAAACAGCGGCAAGGTGAGCGGCATTACCGTCACTGGCGGTTATGTTGGCTCTGACGCATTCTATAATGGTGGTATTGTGGGTATAAACAATGGTACTGGTGTGGTAGAAAACACAGCATACTCCGGCGCTGTGGAAGGCGAAGGCATGGACGGTGGTGTGGTAGGCGTAAACTACGGCACAGTGAACTCATCATGGAGCGATGCCACAATCAATGTCACTGCCAAGAAGGGTAGTGCTGGTGGCGTTTGCGGTTCGTCATCACGCGCCACTTCATCAATCAACGACTGCTACTTCACCGGCGTAATCACCGACACATACGGTGAAGGCGAAATCGGCGGCATTGTGGGCTACTTCTATTTGGGTACCATCAACCGCTGCTGGAATGGCGGTCAGGTGAATGCCTCATTCACACAAGCGCACACTGGCGCCACTGGTGGTATTGTAGGTCGTGGTATAGGCATTAAGGTGAACGATTCCTACAATTCTGGTATCGTGCGCAGTTATAAGAGCGATGTTGTAGGTGGTTTGGCTGGTAAGTTCGAAATGGGCAAGGCTGGCACTACCACCGAAAGCGATGCGCCCGAATTTAACGGCTGTTTGAATACAGGCATGCTATTCTGCTCTCCATCAGCACAGAACAACGAACTTGCTGGCTCGTTCGAGGGCGATACTGCCATTATCAGTAACACTTACTTCGACGGTCAGGCTTGCTTCAACGGCTCAACCGAGCACAGTCTGCCTACCGCCACCCTCGCATCAGGCGATGCGCCCGAAGGTTTCAACGCTTCGGCGTGGGCACTCGCAGCCGGCCACTATCCACAGTTGGCAAAATGCGCAGCCACAGAAAAGTCGAAACTCGATGCAGTACCATTCACACTTGCTGCTGGCGAAACCGTGAAGCGCCTCAAGAGCGCATTCACTGTGTGCACCGACAATAATGTGAAATGGCAATTCTTCAACGGAGGCAAGTTGACCTCAACAGGTCATGGCTTGAAACTCAATGGCAACAACGTGACCGTGACTGCCACCGCAGCAGTGAGCGACACCCTCACCGCCACTTTGGGCAACGAGTTCCGTATTTATATCTTAAAGGTGGTTCCCGACGAGTTTGATGGTCAGGGTACTGCCGCAAGTCCTTATCTGATTAAGACCAAGGACGATATCCTCAAAATCAAGAATGCTGTGGATGTGCAGCTTTACGATTACACAGGCGTTTATTTCAAACTTGCCAACGACATTGATATGGGTGGCAAAACCGACTTCTTCGGCTTTAGCGTGCACGGAGTGGACTATGCGTTCAACGGAACCCTTGACGGCGACGGCCATGCTATCAAGAATTGGAAAGTGAACCGCAGTTTCGCTGCTGACGGTGGCTATGTCAACGACATGGAATCTGCTATGGCTGGCTTGATGATTTACACTGGTCATAAGTCAGTAATCAAGAATTTGAATATCGCAGCCGACTGCCAAATCGAGGCAGGCAGTTATGTGGCAGGTGTGGCAAGTTATAATGGCGGTCGCATTGAGAATTGCCGCAACTATGCCTCTGTAAAGACTGTGAAGACAGGCGCGGCTGGCGTTGTGGCTTACAATGCTGAAGGCTCTGCCGTGACTGGTTGCTACAATGCCGGCACAGTGCTCACTGGCCAGTCGGTGGCTGGTGGTGTAGTGGGTGCAAACTTCGGCACCGTTGACTGCAGCCAGAACGATGGCGTGGTGGGTGCTGCTGTGCTCACTTCTTTCGAATCCGACAGCACCAAACTTGAAAATGTGGGTGGTGTGATTGGTGTGAACAATGCCATCGTCACCAACTCGCTCAACCAGGGCTACGTGAGTGGCGGTAACAGCGTGGGTGGCGTGATTGGTTACAACAACTACCGCACCACTAACAAGCAACTGCTCTCAACAGGCGTGGTTTATTCATTTGCAAACCTCGATAAGCTGGGCACCGTATTCGGCAGTTACAATGCCAGCAACACAGTGACCGCAGATTGCTATTACGATTCACAACTTGCTGGCAAAAACGCTGGCAATGCCCTTGCCGTGGATGGCGTGAGCAAACTCCCAACCGCATCGCTCGTTTCAGGCGAAGCACTCACGGGACTTGATGCCGAGCAATGGGATTATGTGAAAGGTCAATATCCTGTTTTGAAAGCGTTTGCAAGCGAACCTGCCGCACAATTCAACCGTGGCAACTACATTCTGTTTGCATCTGAAGGAAAAACCGATTCTCGATTCTCGGTGCGCTACGCTTCAGAAGTGGTGGCACAGAAGGGCGTGACTTTCGCGTTGAAGAATGCTAAAAACTTCACCCTTAGCGACACCACTTTGAACATTGCAGCTATCACCGAGGTTGAGCGCGACACGCTCACTTTCATAAGTGGCAACTACACGAAGCAATACCCTCTGTTTGCTGCTCCAAAGATGCTCCCTAATGGCGAAGGCACCAAGGCCAACCCATGGCGAATTGCATCTGTTGCCGACTGGCAAACTGTGGCACGCTACTCTAAGAACTATGAAGCTTCGTTCGACGGCGAATATCTGCTCTTGGTCAACGACCTCGACTTCGGTAGCGATGCCGAAGCATCGCTGATGCTCGTTGACGATGGGGCTACTCGTTTCCAAGGTCATTTCGACGGCAACGGCAAGACTATCGACGGTTTCAAATACTACAATGAAGATCAGAAAACCGGTAGCAACAAGGGTCTGTTCGGACTCGTTGGCGATAATGGCGTGATTGAAAACCTCACTCTTGGCGCAAACAGCTCAATTGGCGGTTACTGGTACATCGGCGGTTTCGCAGGTCGTTCATCAGGCACCATGCGCAACTGTGTGAACCGTGCACAGGTGGCAACGCTGAAGATGGGCTTCGTGGGTGGCCTTGTAGGCACCGCTAATCCTAAGGCTCGCTTCATCAACTGCCGCAACTATGGTATGATTACCTCTGCTAATGGTCAGGCTGGTGGTATCGCTGGCTCTACTGATACCGATGTGGCATTCGATAGTTGCTATAATGCAGGTGCCATTGAAGGTAAGTATTCAAATGGCGGTATCGTGGGTTCAAGCAAGGGCAATATTACCAATTCGCTCAATGAGGGCACGGTATATTCAAGCCAAAACTATTCAGGCGGTATTGCAGGCTTCCAATCAAATGATGCTTGCGGAGTGACCGACTGTGTGAACCGCGCAAAAATCGTGACCAACACCTATGCCGCAGGCGGTATTATCGGCAGTGTTTCAAAAGCCGATGCCATTAAGCGCAATGTGAACTATGGTGAAGTGGAGTCGGGCACATACGGTGCTGGCGGTATCGTAGGTAACTGCGGTGGCACTCCATTCAATCTGCTCGACAGCTGCTACAACTATGCTGCTGTGCTCGCCAAGACAAATGGCGCTGGCGGTATCGTGGGCATCGTGGGTCGTGGCACCGAAGAGATTCCTACTTTGATCACTAATTGCGCTAACTATGGCGAAGTGATTGCCACCAAGAACAACGCTGGTGGTGTCGTGGGTTCTACTGGCTCTGACGCAAATGTTGTGGCTGACGTGAACTACGGCCATGTAGTAGCCGACTATCAGGCTGGTGGCGTGGTTGGTAACCACTCCGGTAATGTGGTTGGCTGCTACAATGTGGGTAGCGTAGAGGCTCGTTACAATCTTGGTGGCGTGTGTGGCAATAGTGCCTCTGGCGCAATCATCAAAGAGAGTGGCAATGCCGGCGAAGTTTGGTCGTTAGGCACATCTGCTTCCACTGCCTACAATGTAGGTGGCGTGATGGGTACAGGTAAAGCCACCCTCATCAATGTGTTTAATCACGGTTTGGTGTATGGCTACAAGCAAGTGGGCGGCATTATTGGTCTGCCAGTGAAATATTACACTGAAGTGACCAACGCCTACAATACCGGTAATGTGGACTGTGCATCGGCAGCCGATTCAGCATCTTGTGGTAATATTTACGGTGGCAAGGACATCGCAAGTACGGTGTACACCAACGTGTACTACGACCGTCAGACCGTAACATCTGTTTACGCCAACGATGCCGACAGCATGGCTCTGCCAACCGTGGCAATCACCACCTTGGACCTCGACAGCACATGGACCAAGCGCAGCAACTGCTATCCAGTGATGAGCGTGCTCGCCGATACTGCTGTGGTGAAGTTCTACTCGGCCGCTCTCGTGCTCGATTCTCTCGACACACGCAGTCAGGTGTCGAAGGGCTTCTATGTGGGTGTTCCTGAAGGCGTGACCTGGACAGTGTCAAGCAACCTGCTTTTGGGCAACGAAGGTCAAGTGCTCTTGGCAAATGCCAATGGCGGCGAAACTGCCACCTTGAAGGTATCGCTCGACAGCAACGATGCATTTAGCCGTGAATACGAAATCACGCTCATGCAGCCAAGTGGCACAGAGCAAATCGATGCAGAGAAGGAAATCGACCACGTTGACTACATCACCGTGAACGGTATGGTGCTCTCTCAACCAACAATGGGTGTAAACATCGTGCGCACCTACTACAAAGACGGCACCACCTCCACTCAAAAAGTGCTCATCAGCCCCAAACGCTGATTCCCGTTCCCCTCATACCGCCCCTTAGGCGGTAAATAAAACCCAGCTGCGGAAGCATCCCCCCGATGCTCCCGCAGCTTTTTTTCATCCCTCACCCCAAAGAATTAAACCACAAATCCCCCAAATCCCACGAATAATTTTTGTTGAATCCGTTGAATCTGTGTGAGCCTTTGGTAAATCGGAGCACTCGGAGCACTCCGACAACCCCACACGCCCTTTCCACCAACCTCTGTGAGATTTCCCACCCACAAAAAAATCCGTGAGATCCGTGGGATCCGTGTGAGCCCCAGTTTCTATCAGAGCAATATCCGTGTGAAGCCTTTTTTTGGAGAATTATTTGCAGTTTGCGGTAGGTTTGATTAATTTTGTATGATAAAATTACTATTATGGACAACAAGGAACTTTTGGAAAAGGTTTCAGAAAATCTGGGACGAAGTAAAGGCGATGTGGCTAAACTGATGGAGGCATTCGCAGAAGTGGTGAAAGCCCGCTGCGGTGCGCTCGACAGCGTGGCAATACCGGGTTTCGGAAATTTTGAGGCTAAAAAGAAGAACGAACGTGTGGTGGTAAACCCCAGTAATGGAAAGCGTATGCTCGTTCCTCCAAAAGTGGTGTTGGCCTTCAAGGTGAGTAACGTGTTGAAAAACCGCTTGAAGTAATTTCGTTGAACTTGAATATTCTGTAACGACATGAACAATAAGGTAACATTTCCCGAACTTGTTGAGCAAGTGGCACAATATGCCAATACTTCAAAGCGCATGAGCGAACTGTTTCTGAAAGAACTGTTTGCCACTATTTCACAGTCGCTTATCGATGGCGAGAGCGTGAAGGTGAAGGGTATTGGCACGTTTAAACTCACCGAGGTGAGTCCTCGAAAAAGCGTGGACGTGAACACGGGCGAAGAAATTGAGATACCGGGGCATAAGAAACTGTCGTTTGCCCCCGATAAAGATATGGCAGAGGCTATCAATCAGCCTTTTATGCACTTTGAAACGGAAATCCTCGACGATGATGTGACCGACGACCAACTCGCCGCCATCGATGCTGGTGTGCCAATCGAAGCACCAGCCGAGGCCGCCCCAGTTGAGGAAGAAATCGACGACACCGCCGACACCGAGGCACCAGCCGCTGAAGCACCCGTAGCCGCAGAGGAAGAAGTGGTGATGCCTCCTGTGTTTGTTGCTCCTGTGGAAGAACCTGAGTCAGAGGAAGCAGAAACAGAGGCTGAGGCTCCTGTTGAGCCATCGGAAGAAGTGCCAGCAGAGGAAGAGGCTCCTGCCGAAGTGCCTGTCCAAGAGCCTGCTGATGAGCCGGAAGATGCCGTTTCGGAAGAAGAAGCCGAGCCAGAACCAGTAACGGAAGTTGAACCATCTGCCGTGGCAGAGCCTGAAGATGAGGCGGAAGACGCCGAAGTAGAAGGTGAGCCCGATGCAGAATCCGAAATGGTGAGCGAGGAATTGGCTGACGAGCGTGTGGGGCAGGAGATTGACAAACGCCGCATCACTCGCCGCTCGCTGTTGGAGGGCTTCGTGGTGGGCGTAGTTACCACGCTGATTGTTACGCTGTTTGCTTATCGTCTGTATTTGATGAAGGGCTACGAGGCTACGCCAGCCGACGAGGAACCTTTCACCGAACATGTTGCGACCGATTCGGTGGCAACTCCCGAACAAGCATTAGCCGAAAACTCTACCGAAGCAGATGCCGACAAGCAGAAGGCTGCCGAGGAACAAAAGAAGGCGGATGAAGAAAAGAAAAAGGCGGAAGAGGAAAAGAAGAAAGCCGAGGAAGAAAAGCAAAAGGCCGAGGCTGCAAAACCAACTACGGCAAATGTGGCTGCCGGTACCACCGACACCATTAAGCCGGGCACCAACCTCTATCGCATGAGCCGCAAGCACTATGGCTCCGATAAATTCTGGGTTTACATCTACGAAGAAAACAAGGCAAAATATCCTAACCCCAACACCATTCCAGTGGGTGCAGTGCTCCACATTCCACAACTGGAAAAATACGGCGCAAAAGCAGGCGACCCTGCCAGCATTGCCGCCGCCAAGAAAAAACAAGGCGAAATCTTCACCCACCTAAATAAAAAGAAATAAAGTAAACAAAGATAACACCGAAGGTGTGCTGACAGATATGAATGAGGGCGTATCGCTGGCGATACACCCTCATTTCATTCTATATTCTCTTGAAAAAATCTTCGTAATCGTTGTCGATGATTTTCCAAAATCCACTCTTGCGACCACCTTCTCTGATTATCAGTTGTAAATCGGTAAGTCTTTTCAGGTATTTCTGAACTTGACGCGAAGATATTCCTATTTTTTCTGCCATAGCGGCTGCGCTGATTTGAGGTTGTTCGGAGATGAGTTTGTAAATGATTCTTTGGGCTTTTATGAATTCTTTTGTGAACTTTGCGTCTTCTTTTACGAACTCTTTTACGAACTTTGCGTCCTCTTTTACGAACTCTTTCTTGACACTTGTCTCATAATTGAGGTTCCACAAAACGGCGTGGAATTCAGAAGTATTAGAGCTGAATTCAGGAGCATGGTAGCTTTTCAAATTATCATATCGCTGATATTCGCCGATGATTTTCTTCATACCACTTCCTCTACGCTCGATTAATTTGAGGCGATGGAAAAAGTCGGCAAGTAAAGGGTTGCGCCGTTTAGATGGCACGGTTAAAGGATTTAATTGCTGTATCAAACTGCCATCAATCATGCCACCAGGGGAGTACACTTCCATACGGTCGTCGTACATATCAATGTGTATTTCACTACCTAACGCCATATAATCCCTGTGTATAATAGCATTACAGATTACTTCTGTTACAGCACGCTCTGGATAGTCGGGCAATTCTTCGCGATATTCAGCCTCCTTCCACCACCTTCGATGTGAATTGTTTCTTACGAAGGCAACAGCGTCCTGTAATTGACCAATAACACTGCCTTCAAGTTCCGCATCATCTAAAGCCTCGACCAAACCGCTGGTCATATCAAGCCCATTCCAACGGGTGCAAAAAATGCGAGAATGGCGTATTGGGGAATCGTCAGCCAACAATGCCCCTGCATTGGTCAATTTCCCTTCATTATCCACGATTCCCCATGAAACAAAATCACTATCATTAAACGACTGGTTTAAGCGCTTGAAATGAGCGGATTTCAGTTTAGTGAAAGCCATATCTTCAAATTCGTAAGGAGATGAAATAGCATCAAATGAGCGGCCAGCACCTTTCATGACGAGGCTTTTCAGTTGAAGCCTGTCGGCAACGACAGATTCGTTGCCAATTCTAACGAAAGCCAAACGTTGCTTGTCGCCGATATAGTAATAAGGAGTTTCCTGTCCTTTGTAAACGTGGAGTAATACAAGTTTTTTGTCATTCACTTCCTTAAATTCAAGGTTTACAGAAGGTATGGGGTCAAGTTTTGTCTTTATCGCTTCACTTATTCTTTCTGCATCGCTTTCTGCATCAACAAGCCCCACCACTTGATCATCGTTACTAACACCAAACACCAATGTGCCGCCTTCGCCATTTGCAAAGGCAGACACACTTTTCAACCAACTCTTTGGACGTTTGACTTCAAGTTGTTGTTTCTTGTCGTAAGCAGTAGCTTCGCCTATCAATAATTGTATATTCATCATTCTATTTCCTTATAGTTATGTGATACATGTTAGAGGCTGTTCTTAACGTTGAAAATAGTACATGAAAAACTCCCCAAATAAAGAATGAATTCCCTATGTCAGCTATTATCGCGTTTACACTTGTAGGAAATAATGTTGCGATATAATACAAAATACATAAAATTGTCTCACAAATAATCAAATAAGAATAAAGAACTACCAAGAATTGGAACATTGTTATGGTT
>ERZ1034723.1488-NODE-1488-length-9966-cov-15.552921_pt1 | contig 9966 bp, 13 predicted proteins | sample MGYA00520637_ERZ1034723 | MGnify/ENA primary metagenome ERZ1034723 (study PRJEB33766, sample SAMN09781719) | gut metagenome | biome: gut microbiome | host: Homo sapiens | place: Madagascar | study: EMG produced TPA metagenomics assembly of the PRJNA485056 data... | reverse complement strand
TTTTTAGGATTAGTAGCAGGATCTCCAAACATCTCGATAAATCGGGATTTGATGAGTGTGTCGTATTTTTCAAGCATCTGCTTATGCTTAGTGATGATTGAAGTACATTTATCTAACTGTGCAGCAATTTGCTTTTGTGTTTCAAGAGGAGGAAGAAAAATCTTCATTTCAACCATTGCTGATTGTGTTAATTTCTGTCTTGTAGCCCCATTAACAATAGTTGATACATCATAAAATTTTATGGAATCACAAAGGTAATCAACGTCTAAACATTCTTTTGGCTTTAAAACATGAGCGTGATTATTAACCCAACATTTTCCAGAAACACGATATGCGATTGGCTTTTCTTTTGAACCAAAATTTCCACCATCTTCTGCAAGTAAAACTAATTCATCATCAAAAATATAATCTGCAACATAATCTTGAATTCCATTCGCTCCATAATATGGATATGAGCCGTTTTTTCGCTCATGTGCAGTTATCGGTACACGTTTTGAATCCAATATTTCACAAACATCTCCAAGTCTTACCGTCTTCCATTCGCTCATTTTTCATCTCCCGAAACAATTTCCCAATAACCGCCTTTATCAGCACCAACACGAGTAATTACTTTCTTATCTTTCAGTTGCTTAAGTTGCCATTTTATACCGTCTGGAGAAATGCCCGTAAGGTCAGACAATTCAGTACGAGTAACATAAGGATTTGTTTTGATTATATCCAAAATTTTCTGGGTAGTTTTCTGGGTAGTTTTCTGGCGCTCGGTCAAAGGGACATTTAAAGGGACATTTTCTGTCTCTTGATGTTCGTTCATAAGTGCCAGATATTTATCAGAAGCAAAACAGCGGGCTGTAACGCCACCTAGAGAAAGGTCAATTTCTGGTAGTTTTGCGTTTTCCTCTTCGCAGTATCTTGTAATCTTGCTAAACCCGCGAGCCCAGCTTTCAATCATACCGCACTTAAAAAATACATTTGCAAGGTTAGGATTGCATGGTTTTGAAACATGCTCTTTATACAAATCTTCAACTGGAACTTCCTTTGGAAGTGCTCCATCATTCCAGAGACGGATTTTATCTTTGTAAATGCGAATTTGGATTGGTGTTGTAGAAAGATAGTCCTTATGAATTACTGCATTTAAAAGCAGTTCACGGAATGCTGCACGAGGAAAAAAGAACGTTTCTTTTCTATTTAGGTATTCATCTCGCCATGTTTTTTTATATTCTATGTTCTGACTTTCCATCAATTATTCTCCGAGCATGTCGTTCGCTTTGCGAACTTACCGAGTTTGAAGGTTACTTCGTGCCCTTACAAACTCGCATTTAACATTTTCTCCAGTTCAATTAAGTCACTGGAAATTTCTTTCTGCAAATCCTTAATTTCACCAATAAGAACTTTTGGAGCAGGATATTCAACCTTTTCATAAATAACTTCTTTATACTTGTTGATGCTCAAGTCATAGTTGTTTGCAACAATTTCAGACTTTGGAACAAAGAAAGACTGTTCTGTTCGTTTGCGGTCTTTTTCTTTATCAAGATTCTGGAATCGCTTAATAATATCAGGGATGTCATTTGCTTCAATTGGCTGGCGTTTATCATCAAGCGAGTAGCCGTCAGCTTTCATATCATAGAACCAGACATTGTCTGTTCCACCTGCACCTGTTTTTGTGAAAACAAGAATACCAGTACTTACTCCGGCATAAGGCTTAAATACTCCGCTTGGCATACTGATAACTGCTGCAAGCTGATGATTTTCTACCAGCTCTTTACGTAGCGCTTTATGAGCATTACTTGAACCGAACAAAACTCCATCCGGAACGATACATGCACAGCGGCCGCCTTTTTTGAGCATTCGGATAAAGAGGGCAACAAAAAGAAGCTCGGTTTTGGTTGTAGAACAAACGTTTGTAAGACTTTCTGCGATTGTTGATTTATTTACGCTTCCTGTGAACGGCGGATTTGCAAGGATAACATCAAACTGACCTTCAATCTCGTTGTTCTTACTTACACTGTCCTGATAAGCAATATGCGGCTCATGGATTGAGTGAAGCAGAAGGTTCATTGCGGAGATTTTGAGCATTGTACTTCCTGTGTCAAAACCTGTAAGAAGTCCTTTTGAATAATGCTCCCATTCCTTGTCACCCATTTTGTTTCCGTAAGTATCACGGATAAATTCAGCGCTTGAAATAAGGAAGCCGGCTGTACCACATGCCGGGTCACAGATTGTATCCATTGGTTGAGGTCGGATAAGCTGAACCATCATGTCGCGAATCTGTTTTGGAGTACGGAACATTCCTACCTGTCCGCTGGAATTAATTTTGCTCAAGACATATTCGTAAATATCACCAAGCATGTCGCGGGTCTGAACTTCTGGATTTTCAAAAAGTTCATCAAGCTTTGTGATTACGGCTTTTAAGGTTTGCGGGCTTGGAATAGAGAATGCTGCATCTTTCATGTAGCGGGCAAATGCGCTTTCTTCGTTTGCGTTGATTTTTTTGATGAACGGAAAAATCTCTTTATTCATCAAATTGAAAAGTTCGTTTTCTTCGAAGGTCTTAAAAATGTGCCAGCGGTATTTCTGCTTATCTTCCGGGAAAATGTGTTCCTTCTTTTCACCTGACATTTTTTCGTACTGTTCAGTTTCATTTTCAACTTCATCAAGAGAATGTATGAACATAAGGTATGAAAACTGTTCGATGACAGTAAGATATTCGCTCATACCTGCACTGAAAAAGTCGTCCCAGATTGAATCTATTTTGTTTTTATTTCGCCAGTAATCATTTTTTAGAACTCCTAACTTTGTTAAAGTGTATTATAGCAAGATTTTCTATAGTTTTATAGAGATTATAACAGATGACAGTGACAAAGAAGGTTACTATTATAGATTTTTTTCAAAACTAGTTACCTCTCCCATTCCCGCTCTCTTCGCAGCTGCCTTTCCACCTCCCGGCCCAGTTCAAACTCCCTGTACCAAGGACTTTTTTGCATCCATTCCTTTACGTCCTTACAACCGTGTTCTGCAATAACTCCTGCAATCTTACGAAGCAGCTCTGGTGTTGCACTTTCTAACATCTGGCTTATCTCGGCAGTTCCGAAAAAGTGCTTTTTACCGTAGGTTGTCTCTTTTGTGTAGCCGTTCAGCTCGTGGTCATACTGCTTAATCTGGCTGTCGTATCCGTCTTTGATTGCCTTGTTTGAGTTTGCAAAAGCAGCAACAAACATATCGACTATCGGCTCCAGCTGTTCATCCCGGTAGGTTCTCTGGGCATCTTTACAGTGCTCTTTGGTCCATTCCTTAAAGTTCTGAATACTCGGTATGAGTTCTTCCCACTTGGAGTATTTATGGAAAGACTTTGAATGAAAATATTGCAAAAGACATAGAAAAACTTCTTCATTACTTCTTCAACACTTGCTTTATAAATATTGTAGAAGAACCAGAGCAGAACTTATATCCTCAATCTCAGAACAAAGTACTGTACGAACTGCTTGAATGTAAAAATAACAATGATGAAAACAAACTTCTTATCACAACCCACAGCCCATACATTCTTGCTTATCTTACTCAGAGTGCAAAAGCAGCAGAATTGTTGACAAAGGGCGTTCCGGAAAAAGAAATAGAAAAGATTATTCCTGTAAAGGCCGCTGTACCAGGAGAAATGATTCATATTTATGAAACAAAAGCAGATGGTTCTATCAAGCTTCTTGAACCGTATGAAAATCTTCCTTCTGATGACAACGAACTTAACAAGGCATTGGAAGAACAGAACGACAGTTTCTCAGATCTTCTTGAACTGGAGGCTAAGTTTTGCAAGTAAATTTTTACGACTATGCCACAACAGTAAACCAAGTAAAAGAATTTTGACTTGTTGATCCAGACGATAAAGAAGGAAAAAAGCCAGCTTTTGTAAGTTATGACAAAACTACAGATAAATGGGATGGAACAGCTTACAAACACAATAAGCTTTTTTGGTGAAGAGTTGAATAAATACGAAAACAAAAGAGCTTATCTTTGCAATTCCAGAAGACCATTCGTCCCATCAATTCATAAAATTGCTCAGCAGCAGTTTATGCAGAAAAATAAGATTGTGCTTCGTATTAAGACGGAGATTGAAGAGTTAAAGTAGAAAAGGATAAAAAAAACAAACATCCTACGGAAAACAACGATTCTTCGGAGCTGCTGAAATCAGGGAGATGTTTGAAAGTTCAACACTGGAACTGCTTCATAAGATTACCGACTTTGGCAATGTTGTAACTTCACCAAAGCACTAGCAAAAATGCCATCGTCTGACACAATCACCAGTCGCTTTCCTAGTAAAAACGCCTTTTTAATGATATAATCAATCAGTATTTTACAAAAGGACATCATCATGGCAAAATCAAAATCCCAGAAATCTAAATCATCTTCCGCCACCATCGGATTTGAACAGCATATTTGGGATGCAGCCTGCGAACTTTGGGGACACATTCCCGCTGCAGATTATCGCAAAATCTTTACAGGACTTATCTTCTTAAAATACATCTCAACCGCCTTCGAAAAGAAATATGCAGAACTGGTTGCAGAAGGCGATGGCTTTGAAGATGATCCAGATGCATACGAAGCAGACAACATTTTCTTTGTTCCGCCAGAGGCACGTTGGAGTGAAATTGCAAAGGCAGCCCACACACCGGAAATCGGCACAATCTTAGACAAAGCCATGATAGCCATAGAAGCCGACAACAAAAGCCTCAAAGGCGTCCTTCCAAAAAACTACGCCAACCCCGAACTGGACAAACGCGTTCTTGGTAACGTAGTAGACGTATTCACCAACATGGACATGAGCGACACCGAAGCAAGCAAAGACCTGCTGGGCCGCACCTACGAATACTGCATCGCACAGTTTGCATCCTACGAAGGAGTGAAGGGCGGCGAGTTCTACACACCGGCAAGCGTAGTAAAAACAATCGTAAATATCTTAAAGCCTTCAGAAGGAAAACGCGTTTACGACCCATGCTGCGGTTCAGGCGGAATGTTCGTTCAGTCCGTAAAGTTCATTTAGGAGCACGCGGGAAACAGAAGCAACATCTCAGTCTTCGGACAGGAAGCCAATGCCGACACCTGGAAAATGGCCAAGATGAATATGGCAATCCGCGGAATCGATGCAAACTTTGGCGACCATCCCGAAGATACTTTTTTCAACGACCTGCATTCCACACAGAAGTTCGACTTCATCATGGCTAATCCGCCCTTCAACTTAAGCAACTGGGGGCAGGATAAATTGCAGAACGACCCGCGCTGGGCATACGGACTTCCACCCGCAGGCAACGCAAACTACGCCTGGATAGAACACATGATTTACCACCTGGCTCCAAACGGAAAAATCGGTCTTGTTCTTGCAAATGACGCCCTTTCCACCCAGACTAGTGGCGAAGGAGAAATCCGCCGTAAAATAATCGAAGCAGATTTAATAGAAGGAATTGTCGCCATGCCAACCCAGCTTTTCTACAGCGTAACAATTCCGGTAACCCTCTGGTTCATCACCCGCGGCAAAAAACAGACCGGAAAAACCCTCTTCATAGATGCCCTCAACATGGGCCACATGGTAGACCGCAAGCACCGCGACTTTTCCGAAGAAGACATCGCAAAACTTGCAGACACATTTACTGCGTTCCAGAACGGAACCTTGGAAGATGTAAAAGGATTCTGTGCAGTTACAACAACAAAACAAATTGCCGAACAGGATTACATTCTTACTCCAGGTCGCTACGTTGGCATTGAAGAAAAAGAAGAGGACGACGAACCTTTTGCTGATAAGATGAACCGCCTTACCACCGAGCTTGGCGGAATGTTTACAAAGAGCCACGAGCTCGAAGAAGAAATAAAGAAAAATCTGGAAGGAATTGGGTTTAAGATTTAAATAATTTGGGCGTGCCGGCAGCAAGCTACCGTCGGCTGTTCCGCCCTTCGCTAACGCTCACCGTCCTCGGCTGCCCTTCGGGCATCCTGCGGTCGGCAAGGGGCTCCATAGCCTCACGCTTAAAACACTTGATTTTCGGCTAATTTGGAGTTATACTCCAAATTAGTCGGATTACACAAAAGGGGGCTTTATGTATATAAACCGTCACATTCTGCCATATTTGCACAGAATGAAAAAACAGTTCAGAGTTCTCTTAATTACCGGTTCCCGTCAAGTCGGAAAATCTACTTTGCTAAAAGAAAAACTTCTCCCGGATTATGGATATGTTACCCTAGATGATTTTACAGAACTTGGATTAGCACAAAAAGATCCAACTCTGTTTTTCAAAAATCATCCGCTTCCTGTTATTGTTGACGAAGTACAGCGAGCCCCAGACCTGTTTTTGCAAATAAAGCTTCTTGCAGACGGCACAAAAAATAAAGGACAATTAATTCTTACAGGGTCACAAAGCTATAGGCTCTTGAGTAAAGCGGCAGATTCTTTGGCAGGACGTGTTTGCATCATCAATATGACATCTCTTTCGCTTAGAGAAAAATACGAAATTGATTTTAACACAGAATTCTTACCGACAGCTGAATACATCGAATCTCGAAAACAAAAAATAAAGCCATATAAAAACTTATGGAATCATATATGGCGTGGAAGTATGCCGGAGCTGGCAGATGAGTCAATCGAATGGGAACCATTTTACAGCTCGTACATAAGGACATATCTTGACCGCGATGTGGCGGATATAATAAGCCAGAAAAATCTGGTAAAGTTCCATAACTTTATGCAGTGCCTTGCAGCTCGGGTTGGAGAACTGTTTAACGCAGATTCCATCGCCCGTGATGTTGGCGTTACAAGCAAAACAATTTCCGAATGGACAAGCATCCTTGAATCTTCCGGTGTAATCCGTCTTTTGCAGCCTTATGAAAAAAATGTATCCAACAGAGCCGTAAAAACTCCAAAAGTCTTCTTTATGGATACAGGCTTGGTCTGCTTTTTAGTAGGCTGGTCTTCTGCAAGTGTAGCAATGAACGGCGCAATGTCGGGCAGTCTTTTTGAAAACTTTGTTGTAAGCGAAGTAATCAAATCATATTACAACGCCGGCCACGAAACCGAAAAAATCTATTTTTACCGCGACAAAGACAAAAAAGAAATAGATTTGATAATCGAAAAAGACAATATCCTCTACCCAATCGAAATCAAAAAATCAGCCCGCCCGACAATAGACATGGCAAAGCATTTCTCTGTCCTGTCTAAAATCGCTGGAGTTTCTGTTGGTCAGGGCTGCATTATTTGCCAGTGCGATAATCCTCTGTATTTGAGCAATGAAGTTATTTCGCTGCCGGTTGAGTATGTGTGAGGAGGATGGAATGGAAGAGTGGAAAGAATGTAAACTTGGAGAGATATCGTTGAAATCAATCCAACAGAATCTCTAAAAAAAGGAACTGTTGCAAAAAAGATAGGCATGGATGTCCTTCAACCATATTGTCGAGCTATTCCATCCTTCTCATTCGAGCCATACACAGGCGGAACAAAATTTAAAAATGGCGATACGATAATGGCTCGTATTACTCCTTGTCTTGAAAATGGAAAAACTGCAATGGTTAATATCCTTGATGATAATGAAATAGGATTTGGTTCTACAGAATATATCGTATTCCGAGCAAAGAATAATATCACAGATCCATATTTTATTTATTACTTAGTAACCAGCGATTGCATAAGAAATCCAGCAATAAAATCAATGGTAGGTTCTTCTGGGCACCAAAGAGTTCAGACTGACGTTGTTGCAAATCTATCAATAAAACTTCCCCCTCTCCCCACCCAGCAAAAAATCGCCGCCATTCTCTCATCCCTCGACGACAAAATCGAACTGAACAACAAAATAAACACCAACCTCGAACAGCAAGCCCAGGCCCTCTTCAAAAACTGGTTTGTAGACTTCGAACCATTTGGTGGTAAAATGCCGGAGGGGGTGGAAAGTTGGAAAATTGTCAGATATTGCAGAAATCACAATGGGATAATCACCAGATGGAAAAAGCTATAACGAAGACGGAATAGGAACAGCCTTTTATCAAGGCCGAGCAGAGTTTTGCACAAGATTCCCAACAAGACGCCTTTTCACAACAGAACCAAAACGAATAGCAAAAAAGTTTGATACCTTAATGAGTGTCCGTGCTCCTGTCGGTGATACAAATATTGCAAATGAAGGCTGCTGCATAGGTCGTGGACTAGCAGCCATTCATTCAAAAGATAAACACCAATCATTTGTTCATTACACAGTCTTATCCCTTCGCTCTCAATTAGATGTTTTCAATGGAGAAGGAACAGTTTTTGGCTGTATCAATCGCGATGCTCTAAACAATATGGAAGTTGTAATTCCAGCAAAAGATGATTTAGATAAGTTTGAAAAAATCATCGCTTCATTAGATGCCGACATCTTTAACAGAAGTGAAGAAAATGATAGACTTAAAAATATAAGAGATGGTTTGTTGCCTAAATTGATGAATGGTGAGTTTGAGGTATAAGATTGAAAAAAATATATCAAAGTAAAACATTTAAAAAACATAATTCTCGTCGCTCAAAGAGAGCAATGAAGAAACTATCAAGAAGAAAAAAAATCACAAGAATACAAAAACCAAACAACCTAAGAGATTAAGAAAAGAACTTACAGCACCAGAAATATTAAGTGTTGTTGATAATGATTTCGAAACAATTTCATTTCTAACATCTATTTCAAAATGTATAGATAATAACAATCATGTTTATGTAAATCTACATAATGTAAAGCAATTAACCCCAGAATCAATATTATATATTTTACTGCTTTTGACAAAGGCACAAGAGCATAAGGTCTCTTTTAGTGGTAATGCTCCTTCTGGGAAATATGCATTTGAAGTTTTTATAAAATCTGGTTTTTATAATTATGTAAAAAGTAATCTAGATACAAGCAAAATAGCGCTTTCTGAAAATATACTACAAATACAGAAAGGTAAGATTACAGATGGACAAAGTGCTGCGAAATTAAAAAAAATTGTAGCAGATCATTTCAAATCATATACACCACAGCAATTAAGAGCCTTATACACAATATTGGTAGAATGTATGTCAAATACTAATAAACATGCCGATAATATCCAAGGAAAGAAAACTTGGTGGACTATGGCTGTCTATAATGAGAATGAAAACAAAATGTCTTTTGCTTTTGTTGATAATGGACAAGGTATTCCTCATACTGTAAGAAGAAATTTTAAGGATTTTGCAGATTCTGATGCTGATTTAATTGAAAAAGCTTGCAATGGGGGATATAACAAATCTCAGACAGGCCAAAAACACCGAAATAAGGGATTACCTCAAATAAAAAGTTTTTGTGATTTAGGAATAATTAATAATCTTATTTTTGTATCAAATACAGGCTATTATTCTGTAAGTAATAAACGTAAAATAAAGTTAAGGAAACAGTTTCAAGGAACAATTATTTATTGGGAATTTATTTAATAGGAGATATACAATGGCAGAACAAATTTATAAAATTTCAGAAAAATACACAGATTCACCAGGAGGAAGAAATATTACAGAGGGACCTTTTTCTGGTGAAGATTTTAGAAAAAAGGTTTTAGAACCTTTTTTTCAGACTAAGAAAGATGGCGATAAATTAATAATTGATTTGGATGATTTAAATGGATATCCATCTTCGTTTTTTGAAGAAGCTTTTGGAGGAATTGCAAGAATTTATAAACCAGAAGATGTTATCAAAAGTTTAAAATTCTCGTGTACTGATGATCCTTTAGTTGTTGATGATATGATTTCGTATATAAATCAGGAATATGCAGAAAAATGAAGAAAAGATACATTGCAATATTAATTACTCTAGGATTTTTATGCTTAGATACATTGATATTATCTTTAATTTTTAAAGATAACATCAAAAATTTTTTTGATTATACGTTATTAGATTGTGTAAATCTTGTTTCTACTTTAATACCATAAGAAATCCACAGGCTATGCCTGTGGTGCGGTAAAGAGTTTTA
>ERZ1034723.1482-NODE-1482-length-9991-cov-7.126912_pt1 | contig 9991 bp, 7 predicted proteins | sample MGYA00520637_ERZ1034723 | MGnify/ENA primary metagenome ERZ1034723 (study PRJEB33766, sample SAMN09781719) | gut metagenome | biome: gut microbiome | host: Homo sapiens | place: Madagascar | study: EMG produced TPA metagenomics assembly of the PRJNA485056 data set... | reverse complement strand
CCCTTGAAACCGTGCAAAAACAGTGCAGAAACCGTGCACTTACTCTGGGACAAATAAAAAATGATGATTTTTGATCCATGACTTGATGGCGGTTTGAGTGACCGCAAAGTCAAATTTGATACACGGAAAGAAGAATGCCCACTCGTCTGAGGAGTTCTCAGGGGAGTGGGCAGTTCTGCGTAGGCGGTTAATATAATTTCGATTATGATAATTCAAATTATATTAAGACGTTCCATGGGCTGTAACAGCTTCACCGCTTGGTTTTCAAAAACCACCTATTGATAGCGGTGTTACTTCTTCACAAATTGGTATACGCCATATTCTGGTGACGTCACCAATCCATGCTTGATAAGATTCTTGATGATAGAGGATGCACGCGATTTCTGAACGCCATATAGCTGTGCAACGTTTATGCTGCGGAACTGATATTGATACCGATATCTCTTGAAAAGTTCAAGCGTCCGCTCTTTTGTACTTGCAGTTAGTCTCGTGCCATTCAGCCTTTCGCAAAGTTCACTCACTTCTGCATCCGTACTCATTCCGTGGAGCACTGTAGAAGTTTCCGCACTTTCCGCAGAGGTTTCCGCACTTTCCGCACCACTTGCCACACTTTCCATACTGATCTGTGCCGGAGTCGCTACACTTCTATTCGGCAGCGTAACGATAAAGAAATCTGAATCTGAGTAGAAAGTCGGCTTCTGGGCTACTTCCACATAAGAGTTCAGGATGCGGTCAATGCCGCTGCCACGGCGCTCCATAAAGCCAAGCCGTGAGAACACATCCGAGATCACCTGATTGCGCCGCATAGACGGAATATGCCGGATATCCATATCCTGCACCCTGCGGCCATTCATCATGCCGCCCGGTGAAGTGATCTCCAGCCGATCATCGAACACTTCTACATGAATCTCCGAACCAATAATCTGATAATTCCGATGGATCAGCGCATTGACCAGCACCTCACGAACGGCCTTATACGGGTAATCACTGCGTTCTTCACGGGTCATACCACGGATGCTCCACGGGTTTTTGCTGTTGTTGCGAACAAAATCTTCCGCATTTTGCAGCAGCGTAATCAGGCTTGCACCCTGAAATTCCTTATCATCCAGAGCATCTTCTTCAATGCTGCCCTTGTAGTTGCCTTTCCAGCGAGTGCAGAAAATACGGGATTGTTTCAGAACGCCCTGATCGCAGAGTAACAGGCCGCCATTCGTAATCTGTCCATCGTCTGTTACCAATCCTGCGGAGGGCAAGTCTTTTTCGAGGTCGAAATCCTCTTTTTTCAGATTCTTAAACGTCGCGGCCAGCAGTGTAAAACTGACATCACCCACTTGATAAGAACTGGGCAGGGCATCAAAGGTCTGATTCATGCCCTGCAAAATCAATTCGTTCAGTTCCCGTGAAGTGGCTTCTTCGGACTGGTCGCCATGCCTCACATAGGCCGTATGGGAACCGTCAAAGGCATAATAATATGGATACGCCGGGCCGTCCTGTACTTCCAGATCAACGCAGGACTTGCCCTCTATTTCGACCTCCCGCACCCGATAGCGCGGCGTAGGGTCAATGCGGACTTTGATAAGTTCCGTCAATCTGCTCACCACAGCCTGCGGATTTTCCAATCCTACGACCTCGCGTGGCTCATTCTTTACGCCAAAAATCAGGTGTCCGCCCTCGGTATTGGCAAATGCCGAAACGGATTTCAGCCAGCTGCGCGGCTTTTTCTCTTCAAGGTGTTCTTTATAATCGACATGAGATGCTTCAATGTAATGGTCATGAGGGAAAGGCATGGTATCACCTACTCGCTTTTTAATGTTTAGATTCATTATACCGTATTTTCAGTTCAAATTCAAAACTTTTATCGCGTTAACGAACGATTGAATTTTTAACGGGCAGATTGATTTTGTGAACATCTTAGAGTATCATTAGATCAAGCGGACGAATAAAATCCTATTTAGTCTGAGATTCTTCTTTGGTAGCTGCTTAGTCCTTTATAGACGTGAGGTGAATCTAAAATGTCAATGAAAGTTTCTTTCTTTAGAAAAGAACTTCGTGCCGATTACGAAAAAATACTATCGATCACTAGTTCAATCGTTTCATTTCTTCTGCTCTTCTACGATATACCCTCCGAACTGAAAATCAAATACTTTTTGTCTTTCGTTGGTGTGATGCTAATTGTTTATGTTCTAATGTGGTTCCATGCAAATCATATCCGACATGTCGAATTGTCCGTTAATAACTCCACTATCGAAATTTCAGCAGGCGATGTTTTTCAAAGCGAAGGCTTAAAAATCATTGCATTTAACGAATACTTTGATACCCAAGTAGATGAAAACATTATTTCTTCTCGAACGTTAAACGGACAGTTTATTAAAAAGTATGCCCATGATGTAGAGTCCTTAGATCATCTAATACAAGAGAATCAGCATGCTCAAGAGTGTAAGATTAACGTCAATCAGAATAGGCTGGTAGGAAAGCAAATCCAATATAAACTCGGAACGATTGTTCCGATGGATGACTTTTTTATACTTGCATTCTCAAAATTCGACAATCAAAATAGAGCATATTTGGAAATGAATGACTATACTGCATGCCTTATGAATATGTGGAACGAGTGCGATATTCATTATGGTGGAAGGTCTATTGTTCTTCCACTTTTGGGTTCTGGGATAACAAGATTTCACGGTTATGAAAATATAACCGATCAAGAACTTCTTGAAATTATTCTTTGGACTTTTAAAGTTAGCCGTATTCGTTTTCAATATCCTTCAAAAGCAAAAATTGTTTTAGCACAAAACAGTCTAGATAAAATCGATCTTTATAAAATAAAAAAGCTTTTCAAGAAATAATGAAGTCAGGAGATTAAAAATGGGACACAAGTGCTTTATAAGTTATAAAAAAGAGGATAAAACGTATAAAAATTATCTCGTTGAGTTATTTGCGGGTCAGGATGTTATCGATAAATCCTTGGATCGTATTATTGATAGTGAAGATGGCGACTACATAATGGAAACTATTCGAAACGACTATCTATCCGATTCAACTGTGACAATTTTCTTGATTGGCCAGCATTCTTCTGAAAATGAAGGAAATGATTATTGGGGACGGCCACGTAATTATTTCATTCAGCGAGAACTTCAGGCCTCTCTTTATAATGGAATCGGAAATACTCGTAATGGTGTACTAGGTATTGTATTACCTGAAATGTATGATTCTATTTATAAAGGAAGTTCGCTCTGCAGTACTTGTGGTCAGTACCACGATTGCATTTTGTTAAATGATACAACTGTAATCCGCGAATTTTCTTCCAATTTTTATACCGAACCTCACGCTAGCTGTGCATGGACTTCCGATGAGGAATACTGCGTGATCGTGAAATGGTCCGATTTTATATCCAATCCAACTGCGTATATCGATAAAGCTTATGACAAGCGTTATAGCCCAATTGCATCTAAAATCCGAATTCGTAATCTTCGATAATTAAAAACTTCAGACTTATTGCAACGCCGCTCGTTCAAAAATCCACCATTCATCTTCCAATACATAGCACTGATTGGAACATGAATGGTGTTTTTTACAGTGCAGTTTCTTTCGATTCACATTGACCCTATCCAGCTTGTGGTGTCCGTGCACCCCATCATCTGGGCTCTACAGCAGGCTGATGCTTCAATGTCAACGATAGCTAATCTTGTCACTATCATCTAAAGCTATTGTACAACTTTACTACTTTGTTGCAAAGCATTTTTATCTCTAGCCTTGTTGCCCGCTGAATCAAGTCGTGGTATAGTAATATTGGAGTAGTTTAACCTTAAAGGTCGTTGCGGCATGAAACTTCCGATAATATTGATTATCTGGAAGTTTTCGGGATTCTATAATGCAGGAGGTTGTCTGTATGGCGGCGCTTTCAAAGAGTCAAATGTCCGAAGAAGATATTAAGTTCCATTACATCACACCCGCAATTACAGCAAAATGGGATAAGCAACATATCACGCTGGAAACAAAAATTACGGATGGCCGTATCAACCTCAAGGGTAACATTGTGGCCCGTGAAAAGCCGAAACGTGCAGACTATGTGCTTTACCTGAGCGCGAATAATCCGATTGCCATTGTTGAAGCAAAAGACAACAATCATACGGTTTCCCATGGATTGCAGCAGGCCATGACCTATGCGCAGATGTTGGATGTTCCGTTTGCCTTTAGCTCAAATGGGGATGGCTTTGCAGAACATGACTTCTTGACGGGCAAAGAACGCACCTTTGGTCTTGACGAATTTCCAACAGAAAAAGAGCTGGTTGAGCGGTACAAATCAGGTGCAAACGATGGAGCTGGTTTGACGGATGTGCAGGAGAAATTAATTGCACAGCCATATTACAGCAGCCAAAACACTTACCCACCGCGCTATTACCAGCGCATTGCCATCAACCGCACGTTGGACGCGATTGCAAGAGGACAAAATCGGCTTTTGCTGGTAATGGCAACTGGTACAGGTAAAACTTATACGGCATTTCAAATTGTATATCGTCTGCTCAAAAGTGGCTTAAAGAAAAAGATTCTCTATCTTGCGGACCGGAACAATCTTGTTGACCAGTCTATCCAACAGGACTTTGCGCCGCTGGAAAAGGTCATTCATAAGGTGAATTTTTCTAAGGACGACCCTCGCACGATTACTTCTTATGAGGTCTATTTTTCTCTCTATCAGCAGCTCGCTGGAAAGAACGAAGAACAAGACGAGAACGCTGAAAATGCACTCGATAAGCTGTCACAGCTCTTTAGCCCGGATTTCTTTGACCTGATAATTGTCGATGAGTGTCACCGTGGCTCGGCGAAGAAAGAAAGCAACTGGCGCAAAATTCTGGAATATTTTGCTTCTGCTACGCAAATCGGCATGACTGCTACGCCTAAAGAAACCAAATATGTTTCCAACATCGACTACTTTGGTGAACCCATCTATACTTACAGTCTGAAAGAAGGAATCGAGGACGGCTTTCTTGCACCTTTTAAGGTAATCAATGTTATGACTGATATTGGTGAGGGATGGCGTCCACGCAAGGGCCAGCGCGATATTTACGGAAACGAAATCGAAGATCGCATTTATACAAATAGCGATTACGACTACAACATTATTATAGAGGATCGTATCAATCAAGTTGCTGCTGAAATCACGCGATACTTGAAAAGCACTGACCGCATGGCTAAGACCATCGTATTTTGCCCAACCGAAGAAGCGGCAGAGCGTATGCGGATGGCGTTGGCAAACCAAAATGCCGACATGATGAAGCAGAATCCCGATTATGTTGTTCGCATTACAGGCAGTGATACTTATGGAAAGAGCAAGCTGGATTATTTTATCTCTGTTGGTTCAAAATATCCTGTTATTGCGACTACCTCCAAGCTGCTCTCCACGGGTTCGGATTGCAAGATGACAAAGCTGATCGTCTTGGATGAAATGATTGGCTCTATGACAGAATTCAAGCAGATCATTGGCCGTGGAACCCGTCTGCGCGAAAAAGAAGGCAAGACCCATTTTGTTGTGATGGACTTCCGAAATGTGAGCCGCCTTTTTGCCGACCCGGATTGGGATGGCCCGATTGAAATGAACGAAGACTTCGATCCCGAAAAAGACAACGATAAGCCCGTACCGAAAAAGGGCGCAGGAACATCTGACCTTCCCACGCCGCCAGACCCCAAGAAACCCAAACCAATCGTTGATAAAGATGGCTGCCGGGTGGAGATCATCTACAAAACGGTTTCTATTTATGATGCAGGCGGAAAGCTTCTCCGGCAGGAAAGCATTATTGACTACACAAAAGAGAATATCCGTGGCTCGTACGCTTCGCTGGACAATTTTATCCGTCAGTGGTCTGCTGAGGAAAAGAAAGAAAAAATCCGGGAACTTCTTCTGGAGCATGGCATTGACCTTGAAGCACTAAAGGCCGATCAGAACATGACGGATGTGGATGACTTTGACTTTATCTGCCATGTTGCGTTTGATAAAAAGCCTTTGACGCGCAGAGAACGAGCAGAAAATGTCAAAAAACGCGACTTTCTAGGCAAATACAGCGGTGCAGCAAGAGATGTTCTGGAAGCACTTCTGGACAAGTATATGAATACCGGCATTTATGAGATTGAGAAAACGGAAATTCTGCGGCTTGACCCGTTCCTGAAAATGGGCAAGCCTCAAAAGATTGCCTCTTACTTTGGCGGGAAAGACGGGTATCTGAAAGCTGTTAAGGAACTGGAACAGGCAATCTACGAAGGAGAAATTGCATAACAATGGGAAATTTATCGAATTTTGTGAAGCGTGTCCGCGATATTATGCGGAACGATGCAGGTATCAACGGTGATGCGCAGCGCATTGAGCAAATTGCATGGATGCTCTTTTTGAAAGTGTACGATGCCAAAGAGGATGACTGGGAGTGGAACGAAAAAGATTATCAGTCGATTATTCCTGAACCCTGCCGCTGGCGTAGCTGGGCGCACGATGAAAATGGTAAGGGCATAACGGGCGACACACTGTTGGAATTTGTCAACAATACGCTGTTCCCCACCTTGAAAAAGTTACCTGTGGACGCTTCTACGCCCATCAAAAAAGCAATCGTGCAGACTACCTTTGCAGATGCAAACAACTACATGAAAGATGGCGTTTTGCTCCGACAAGTTATCAATGTGATCGATGAACTTGACCTGAGTGATTATGCAGAAAGTCATGCGTTTGGTGAGATTTACGAAACTATTCTAAAAGAGTTGCAAAGTGCTGGCTCTGCAGGTGAATTTTATACGCCGCGCGCCGTGACTGATTTTATGGCGCAGATGATCAACCCACAAATCGGGGAGAAGATGGCCGATTTTGCCTGTGGCACAGGTGGTTTTATCACCAGTTGGCTGAAAGCTCTGCATAAAAAGGTCAAGACAACAGAGGATGAAGCCCTGTATGCAAACTCCATATATGGCATTGAAAAGAAGCAGTTCCCGTATATGCTTTGCATCACCAATATGCTGCTGCATGACTTGGATGTGCCGCAAGTGTTCCATGATAACACGCTGCTTCGGGATGTTCTGGATTATACTAAGGACGATCAGGTAGACGTTATCTTGATGAACCCTCCCTATGGTGGTTCTGAGAAAAACGATGTTAAAAACCATTTTCCGGCTGACCTTGCCAGCAGCGAAACGGCTGACCTGTTCATGTCCGTTATTATGTATCGACTGAAAGAAAATGGCCGTGCAGCTGTCATTCTGCCGGATGGCTTCCTGTTTGGCACAGACAATGCCAAAGTAGCAATCAAGACGAAGCTGTTCTCTGAGTTCAATGTCCATACCATCATCCGTATGCCGGGAAGTGTGTTCTCCCCATATACATCGATTACGACCAACATTTTGTTCTTTGACCATACTGGCCCGACAGAAGAAACCTGGTTCTATCGTTTGGATATGCCGGAAGGCTACAAGCATTTCAGCAAAACCAAGCCCATGAAGTTGGAACACTTTGCTCCTGCGGTAGAATGGTGGAGCGACCGCAAAGAAATTCAGCTGGACGGGTTTGACAAGGCCAAAAAGTACACCGTACAGGAAATCAAAGACCGCAACTACAATATTGATTTGTGTGGCTATCCGCATGAGGAAGAAGAAATATTGCCGCCCAAGGAGCTGATTCAGCAGTATCAGGAGAAGCGCGCCAGCCTGAACGCAGACATTGACCGAATTCTTGCCCAGATTACAGAGATTCTGGGCATTGACCTTGATGCACAGGACTGAGCCATATAGATAAGGAAGAAAAAATGACAGGACAACAACTGAAAAATTCCATTCTGCAAATGGCAGTGCAGGGAAAACTTGTCCCGCAAGACCCCAATGACGAGCCTGCTTCTGTGCTGCTGGAACGCATTCGTGCAGAAAAAGAACAGCTTATCAAAGAGGGCAAAATCAAAAAGGAAAAGAATCCGTCTGTGATTTTCCGTGGAGCCGATAATTTGCCTTATGAGAAGGTCGGCAAAAATAAGCCTGTCTGCATTGCAGATGAAGTGCCGTTTGACATCCCGGAGAGTTGGGAGTGGGTGAGACTAGGCACAATTTCGACCTACGCTGAAACTAAAAAGAAAATCAATGCACAGGATGCTGACCCTAATTTATGGGGGCTTGATCTTGAAGATATCGAAAAAGGCGGCCAGCTTATCTCGCAAAAAACAGTCGGTGAACGAAAAGCTGTCGGAGATAAAACAATTTTCAAATGTGGTGATATTCTATATAGCAAACTCCGTCCGTATCTTTTGAAAATTCTTGTTGCACCCAATAACGGAATTTGCACACCTGAGATAGTTCCATTTAATCTTTATGGAAAAATCAACGCCTATTATATTGTAGAATTTTTGAAGAGTCCGTATGTTGATCAAGTTATAAATTCTGTAACCTATGGCGTTAAAATGCCGCGAGTGGGAACTGAAACTATGACTTCATTGCTTGTTCCATTGCCCCCGATTAGTGAACAAGCGAGAATTGTTGCAAGGTTGAAATGTGTTTTGTCAGCGGTTCAAAGTTATAATACCGCATACGATAAAGGCGAAAAACTTACAACGGAATTTCCAATACAGTTAAAGAAATCCATCCTTCAATATGCAGTACAAGGCAAGCTTGTTCCCCAAGACCCATCCGATGAGCCTGCCTCTGTTCTGTTGGAGCGCATCCGTGCAGAAAAAGAGCAGCTCATCAAGACCGGAAAAATCAAACGGGATAAGCACGAATCGATCATTTTCAGACGGGATAATTCTTATTACGAAATCTCTGGTAAAGAAGAAGTTTGCATTGATGATGAAATCCCATTTGAAATTCCAGATTCATGGGTATGGGTTCGCTTGGGAACGGCATTGAACCAAGCGTCAACAGGACCATTTGGAAGTATGGTTCACAAAGAAGATTATGTTGAATCTGGAATTCCAATAGTCAACCCTGCTAACATTATTCACGGTAATATTTCTTCCGAAAAAATCAAGAAAGTTTCAAATGCGACTGCCAATCGTTTATCGAGCTATAAATTAAAGGCATTTGATATTATTATTGGTAGACGTGGTGAAATGGGAAGAAGTGCAGTTGTAGAGAGCCATCAAGAAGGATGGCTTTGCGGCACAGGCTGCTTCTTTGTCACACCATCGAAATTATTGCTGCCACAGTATCTTGTCTTTTTACTTAACAGCCCATTTGTTAAAGCTGCTTTGACAGAAAATTCTGTTGGAACAACTATGAATAATTTAAATCATAACATCCTACAGAGTCTACTAATCCCCGTTCCACCCATAAATGAACAGAAGAAAATAATGACGAATTATCAGAAAAGCACAGCCATTCTTGATGGGTGAGTTCTTATTATGAGAAGGTTGATGGAATTGAACGATGTATCGATGATGAAATACCGTTTGAGATTCCCGCTTCATGGGCATGGACAAGACTCAAAACGCCGAGACGAACCGCAGAATATGTGGGATACTATTTGCTCTCAGCGCGAAATATTAGAGACGGGCACCTTTCTCTCGAAGATGTTGATTATGTGGATGGTAAGGAATATTCGTTGATTTCCAAAAGATGTAATCCAAAGCGCAACAATATTTTAATTTCTTGCTCTGGAAGTATCGGACGAGTGTGTCTTGTACCTGATGACGGAAATTATGTTATGGTAAGAAGTGCAGCGGTGGCAGTTCCCATTTTGGTTCATAGTAAATACTTAATGTACGCTCTGCAATCTGAAATCGTCCAAAAGCAGATTAAATCCAAAATAAAACAGGCTGTCCAAGCAAATCTTTTTCAAGGAGAAATCCGAAATCTTATAATTCCAGTACCGCCATTTGATGAACAACAACGAATTGTCCGAAAACTTGATTATCTTCTTATTAAGACGAAATTATAAAAATGAGGGCATACATTCCGCATAGTTGGAATGTATGCCCTCATTTTTTACCAGTCTACGATATTATCTACCAAAGTCCTCTGTTCGGTTGCAGTTTTG
>ERZ1034723.1479-NODE-1479-length-9996-cov-4.910774_pt1 | contig 9996 bp, 6 predicted proteins | sample MGYA00520637_ERZ1034723 | MGnify/ENA primary metagenome ERZ1034723 (study PRJEB33766, sample SAMN09781719) | gut metagenome | biome: gut microbiome | host: Homo sapiens | place: Madagascar | study: EMG produced TPA metagenomics assembly of the PRJNA485056 data set... | reverse complement strand
TAGTAGCGATCTTCCTCGTCGAGGTTCGCTGAATCTTGATACCATGGCAGGTGGAGCAGGCTGTAAGGCTCAGCCATGCGGTACGACTCCAGCGACACACGGCGGCTCAACCCGATGCGAGGACGGTAGAGCGAAAACGTGGTGTCGATAGGCGCACGGTAGAGTGTGAGTCCATCTTCCTTAAAATATTTACTTTCAAAGTCGATTGCGTCCTGTTTGTGCTCGTAGCAGTCGGGCAAGTCGGTGATGCGAATCGACGGTGCGATTTTAAACGCCTTCTTTCGCTTGCATTTCAGGATATGGAACATGCGCTCCACCACGTCGGCAGGACATTCGGGCGAGAGTTGCACATCGGGGTCGGTGTAGATGTAATAGTCGGAGCAAAAACGCTTCCGCACCGGAGCGTATTTCCACAGTGCCTTAAATCCGTAGTTTTTGGGCAGGCGAATCACCTCAAACTGGCACTTGGCGTACCACTCCAGCAGTGGGGGATAGGTGCTCTGATTGTCGAGAATCACGATATTCGTGTAGCCGCGCGAGGTGAGCGAGTCGATGAGTTTCTTCAGCATCGTCAGGCGGTTGTAATTGTTGATAATGATGGGAATATCGCGCGCGTCGCTGATTTTTGATGGGCACATGCGTTCCATCAGGTAGAAATAATTAGCACGAATCACATCCTTTGTGTGTCCAAAAAGTTCCATTAGCGATAGTTTGTAAAAAATGACGGCACAAAATTACTATATATCCCTCAAGTATTCAAATTAATTGAGAAATAACCCCTAAAACCCTCGGTTTTCTCCATAGGTTGTAGCGTATGTAATGCGCTGTGGGTTAGTGTATTGGGTGGTGTTTACATTGTTAACACTCATTTTTAACATTTTTGTAATCATTTTTTGGTGTAATTGTTTTTGAAGAATGGTTTAAAAAGCTTAAATTTGTAGATATTTTATTAGACTAAGATAACCGATTCAATGAACAGCAATACGACTACTACATATTGCCACTCAATAGCAAAATCAAATCAATTACTAACTAATAACAACTTTCTATGATGCATTTTAAACACGCGTTAAAATTCGCATGGTTGCTCGTTATGCTTGTGCTCACCACTTCGGTAGCGGCGCAGGATAGAGTGACAGGTACCATTTTCGAAAGTGACGGCAAAACGCCTATGATTGGCGCCACCGTTATGGAAAAGGGTACTAAAAACGGAACAAGCACCGACATCGACGGACACTTCTCTCTGAAGGTGAACGGCAAGAATGCTGTGCTTGTAGTAAACTCTGTGGGTTACAAAACCAAAACAGTGAAGCCTGTGAATGGTAAAGTGACTCTTACAATGGAAGAATCAAGCAAGATGCTCGAGGGTGTGGTAGTTACAGCACTGGGTATCACTCGCGAACAGAAATCGCTGGGTTACGCTGTCTCCAAAGTCGACAACTCCGAACTCACCAAGACTTCAAGCGGTAACTGGCTGAACGGTCTGGATGGTAAGGTGGCTGGTTTGAGCCTCACTGGCGCAAACTCTGGTCCTACCGGTTCGGTGCGCGTTGTGCTCCGTGGCGACCAATCGCTCAACTATGGTGCCAACGAAGCCCTCTTCGTTATCGACGGTGTGCCTGTAACCTCTGGTGGCACTTCATCAGGTAGCGGTAATAGCGACACCAACAACGATGCCCCAGTCGATTTCGGTAACGCCGCTTCCGACCTCAACCCTGAAGACATTGAAAACGTGAGTGTGCTGAAAGGCCCTGCTGCTACTGCGCTTTACGGTAGCCGTGCAGCTAACGGTGCTATCATCATCACCACCAAGAACGGCCGCCAACGCAAGGGTGTGGGTGTGTCGGTCAACTCTTCAATCGTATGGGAAAAGGCAAGCTACTTCCCCGATTTCCAAAAGGAATACGGCCCTGGTGGCGACCTCGGTTACAAAGACTTCTCTATCTGGAACATCGCAGCTGAAGACGCTCCCGATGGCGTGGCTGTGACCCGTAACTATTCTCGCTACGCATTCGGTGCAAGATACGACGCCAACCAAATGCGCTACCTCTACTCTTCTCGCAACTGGGAAGACGGTACCTATGAAAAGAAACCATGGGTTTACCAAGACGACTGGTTCTCTGGTATTTTCGAAACCGGTGTGACCTACAACAACACCATCACCATCGATGGTGGTAACGGCAAGGGCTCAAGCGCACGTTTGTCAATCACCGACACTCACAACGATTGGATTCTCCCTAACACTGGTTACCAAAAGCAAACAGTGAACTTCTCTGGTACTACCCAACTCAACAAGTGGGTGAAACTCAACGCTAAAGCCACTTACACCCACAAGTCATCCGACAATATGCCTGTGGCTGGTTATAGCGCATCCAACCCAATGTACTTGCTCGCATGGGGCTTCTCTTGTAACCCTATCCAAGACTATAAGGACGAATATTTCCAAGGTCGCTTCACTCGCGAAAACGTGGAAAATGGTTACACCATCAACCCATCAAACACCTACAACCCTTATCGCATTCTTTACGAAGCACTCAACGGCAACAAGAAAGACCGTATCTACGGTAACGTGTCGCTCAACATTAAGCTTCCTGTGAAGGGTCTGACTCTCGACCTCAGAAGCGGTCTCGACATCAACGACGAATTCCGCCAGCTGCAACGCCCATACTACTCTCCAGGTTATGAAAAAGGCTACTATCGCGAACAGACTATCCGCGACTACGAGTACAACCACGACTTCCTGCTCCGCTACGTGAACAACGAACTCGTGAACAAGAAACTCGGCATCACCGTGGCATTCGGTGGCAACAACATGACACGCAGATGGTATCGCTCTTACATCACCCTCAGCGAACTTGGTGAACCAGGCGTTTACAATCCTAACAACACTCCTGTGGGTGTGAACCCAACTCCTTACAACAACAAGTCGAAAAAAGAAGTGAACAGCTTCTATGGTATGGCATCGCTCAGCTGGGCCGACACCTACTATCTCGACATCACCGGCCGTAACGACTGGTCGTCGGCTCTCGGACCCGGTCACTGGTCATTCTTCTACCCATCAGTAAGTGCAAGTATCCTCGTGGACAAGGCACTCAACCTCAAGAAGCACGCTAAATGGGTGGATATGCTGAAGGTTCGCCTCTCTTGGGCAAACGTGGGTAACGACACCAGCCCATACACTTTGAACGACACTTACACCCGCTCTGCCACTTATTTCGGTGGCTACACCGTGCCAGGCAGCATTTCTAACCCATATATCAAGCCTGAAAATGTGGAAAGCTGGGAAATGGGTCTTGAGACCATGTTCTTCCAAAACCGCTTCGGTCTTGACGTGGCTCTCTACACATCTTCAACCACCGACCAGATTATCTCTGCTGCTACCGACGCTATCATCGGTGCCACTTCTATGAAGATCAACACTGGTGAGATTCGCAACCGCGGTATTGAAATCGGCTTGCATGCTGTGCCAGTGCGCGCTAAAGACGTGCAATGGAGCATGGACATCAACTGGAGCCGCAACTGGAACAAGCTCGTGAGCTACCAAGAAGGTTGGGATCCAGAAACTCCACTTCAATTAGGCAACAACGGTACCACCATCGGTAACCGTGTGTATATCTACTCTTATGTAGGTCAACAAATGAACGTGATTTATGGTAAGGGCTACCAACGTGCTCCTGAAGGCTCAACCTACACCGACGAAAACGGCAACACCGTGGACTGCTCAGGTCAGATTCTCGTGAACGCCAAGAATGGTTATCCATTGCTCGACCAGAGTCCAACTCGCCGCATCGGCAAGGTGGCTCCAACATGGCGTGGTGGTATGACCCAGAAACTCCGTGTGAAAGACTTCACCCTCAGCGCCACATTCTCTGCTCAGATGGGTGGCCACTGCTTCTCTGTAACCAACTTCGCATTGAGCTATCAAGGTAAGCTCACCAACTCACTCGAAGGCCGTCAAGACGGTTTGGTGGTGCAAGGTGTGAATGCGGTGAAGAACGCCGACGGCACTATTACCTACCAAAAGAATACTACTGTGACCGAAAACATCAACACTTACTACAGCTCTTACAAGTGGAACCGCGACAACGTGGAAGAAAACACCTTCAAGACCGACTTCTTGAAGTGTAAGGAAGTACGCCTCGACTACGCTCTTCCAAAGAGCATCTGCGCTAAGACCAAAGTGCTTCAAGGAGCATCTCTTGGTGTGTATGCTACCAATCTTTTCTGTATCACCAGCTTCCCAGCATTCGACCCAGAAGGCGGTTCGCTCAATGGTGCCAACATCACCAGCGGTATCGAAACCATGACCTTCCCAATGACTCGCTCTTATGGCGTGAATGTGAAACTTAGCTTCTAAACACTACAGAATTAATCAACACAAATTATGAAAAAGAAATTATTATATATGGGTTTGGCGGTGTTAGGCTTGAGTGTAATGGGCACTTCCTGCACCCGCGATTTTGAAGAAACAAATCACGACCCAAACAATATGATGCTCGGCGACTTGCAGAACCCTTATGCAATGTTCACCCCCACATTCTATGGCATGACCAACAACCAGTGGCAAAACTACAGCTATTTCTGGAACGACGAGCTTGTGCAATACACCACTTTCAGCGGCGGTGGCACTCGTGAAGAAAACCGCTACAAAATTGGTGAAGCCAACTTCTCAAGCGTGTGGAACGGCTACGCTAACCGCTGCACCAATATCATGCACATGATTGAATTGGCACAGAAGTACAACAATTCTGCCGCTGAGGCTGTGGGTTTGACACTCAAGGTGCTTTTGATGGAAAACCTTACCGCTATCTATGGCGACATTCCTTACAAGGAAGCATTCCGTGGCCGTAGCGAAGGTATCATCAAGCCTGTGTTTGAATCACAAAAAGAAGTGTATGAAGACATGCTTGCCGACCTTGAGAAAGCCAACGAAATTTATGCCGCTAATCCTAAGACCGACGCCACTTTGGGCGCAGTCGACCAGATGTATGCCGGCAACTTGAAGCAATGGCGCAAGTTCAACAACTCGCTGATGCTCCGTTTGCTTTGCCGTGTGAGCGGTCGTCCCGAAATGAAGTCAGGCGAGCGTATTCAGGCAATGATCAACGACCAAACCAAATATCCAGTAATCTCAAGCAATGCCGACAATGCCACAGTGCAGCTCACCGGTATTGACCCATATTTCAGCTATTTCCACAATAAACTGAAAACCGACTTCACCGGCAGTTCTTACAAGGCAGCTGAACAGATTATCAAGATGACCGTTTACACCGACGATCAAGGCATTCAATCGTACACCGACCCACGCCTCCCAATCTGGTTCAATGAAGGCAACGACGGCTGGAAGGGCGCTATCTCTGGTGGTACGCCTGACGAACGCAACAGATCAAACGTTGGTGCCGCTCAACTCAACTATGAGGTGTTTGTGCGCGACGATGCCCCTGTTTACTTTATGGACTACGCCGAAGTGCTCTTTATTTTGGCTGAAATGGAACAGCGTGGCGAAATCACCCTCGACCAGACTCCTCAAGAACTTTATGAGGGTGCTGTGAAGGCTTCGCTCCTGAAGTGGGCTCCTTGGGGATTGTATAGCGCAACTCCATGCTACATCACCGACGAAGACGTGACCAAATTCCTCGCTTCCGACCTCGCTAACTGGGACAAGGCTGAAAACAAACTCCAACTCATTGGCGAACAAAAATACCTCGCCCTCTTCTGGACTGGTATGGAAGCATATCACGAAGTGCGCCGCACCGGCTACCCTGTGCTCACTATCGGTAACGGTACCGACTTCAACGACTACAAGTACCCTCAGCGTTTCGCTTATCCTAACACCACCGTGGCCAACAACCGCGAAAACGTGGACGCAGCCCTCGCTCGCATGGGTGGCGACAACACTATGAACACTCCTGTATGGTGGAGCTATTCAGCCATCACAGGTAATGTATTATTCCCTTATAAAGAACATTAATGGTTATGAAGAAATATATGAAATCTCTGCTGTTTGCCGCTCTTGCAGTGGTGGCAGCGATGGGCTTCACAGCTTGTAGCGACGACGATAAGTTTACAGGCGACCCATATTTCACTCTTGAAGGCTTGGAGAATATGACCTACGACTTCAACTACGAAGCGGTGGACACACTTGCCTATTCAGAGGCTAAGAAGATTGTGGTGCGCAGTAATCGCCCATGGAAACTCGTTTGCCAAAGTGAAAACGGCTGGTGCCGCGTGTTCCCAACCGAAGGTGAAGGCGATGGTATTATCCGCCTCTCAACCGTAGAGAACAAGAAGCCCGACACCCGCGACATGGTGTATAAAATCTACCTCGACGGTGTGGAGCAACCTGTGCCTCTCACCATTCGCCAAACCGGTAGCGAGCCTTACATCAAGCCATCTGCCAACAGCATCACCATTGCACGCGAAGGTGGCGCCATTCCATTCTCTGTGATCACCAACGTGCCTTACACCTATGAGGTGCGCCCAGTGACTGAAGGCGACGATGTGAGTTGGATTACCGTGACTCCAAGCGAAACCGACCCCAACTCTGTGATGCTGAACTGCACCGCCTCTAACAAGGACCGTTTCGCAGTTCTCCATATCCAAGGCACTGGCAACTACACAGCCCTCAGCATTGATATTCCAGTCACTCAGCTTGGTGCGCTCTTCTTCGAAAACTTCAGCTGGATGAACCACTCCGATACCAGTATTCTTGGTTGGGACACCAGTGGTGAATCGGAAGCTCGCTTCGACAAGTGGACCGATGAAGAACTCTCACACGGCTGGACTTCACGCAACAACTTGTGCTACGGCCGTCCAGGCTTCTTGAAACTGGGTAAAACTGGTTACGGCGGCGACCTCGTGTCACCAAAGATTCCTGAAATCGGTAGCGGTATGGACATCGCTGTAAGTATGCAGTTGGTGGGCTACTGCACCAAGGGTGGTACACTCGACGATGTTCAGGTGTATGTAGGTGTTCTTGGTCCTGGTAAGGTGACTAAGATTATCGGTGGCAACGGCGGCGAAATTATCAACGGCGTGCTTTACTGCGATGAAAACAAGGCTCAAATCGTGCTCAACGATGTGGCTTCATTCATGCTCACCGACGACAACCACTTCAACTACACTACCGACCCCGACGGCTTGCTCGTATGGGAAAATCCTAACACCAACTACACCATCTACGTTGACGGTGCTACAAGCGACACCCAAATCGTGATTCTCGGTGGTGCATTCGATGTGCAGTTGAAGACTATCGGCAAGGGTAAAAACCGTATCTTTGTTGACAACTTCAAGGTGGAAGGACGCTAATAATCCGTCTTTAAAAATTTTAAAGTGGAATTAAACCAATAAACGACTGGCAAAGTCATTGATTTGGCTTTGCCAGTAATTTTTAAAAACATAAAAGATTTTATGAAAGCATTTAAAGCAATCGTTTGTGCAGCTGCGGCTATGCTCAGCCTCGCTGCTGTGGCTCAAAAGCCACTTGTGGTGGCTCACCGTGGCTATTGGAAAACAGGTAAGGGCATCAAGATGCAAACTGCCACCGAATCGGCACAAAACTCTATCCGCAGCCTCTGCAAGGCAGACTCTATCCACTGCTGGGGCTCGGAATTCGACATTTGGATGACCAAAGACGGTCAGGTGTTCGTGAACCACGATGCCACTATCAATGGTGTGGAAATCCAAAAATCACTTGCCAAGGACGTGGCTGGTCAGAAAGTGCCTAACGGTGAATACATCAGCACACTCGACCAGTATTTGCAAGAATTCACCAAGCACCCCAACATTCAGGTGGTGCTCGAAGTGAAGCCTCACGCCGACCTTATCCAAGAGTCGATGTGTGTGATGAAAGCCCTCGCTTTGGTGAAGCACTATGAATTGGAGAACCGCGTGACCTACATCACATTCTCTCCAAACGCTATGTGCGAACTCATCAAATATGCGCCTAAAGGCACTGAAGTTTACTACTTGAATGGCGAAATGCCACCAAAGAAACTGAAGGAAATCGGTGCTGCCGGCATGGACTATCACTACAAAGTGTTTATGGCACACCCCGAATGGATTAAGGAGTGCCACGACCTGGGCTTGAAGACCAACGCTTGGACCGTAAACAAGAAGGAAGACTTGCAATGGTGCATCGACAATGGTATCGACTTCATCACCACCAACGAGCCAGTTCTCCTCCAAAAAATGCTCAAATAAGCATCCCCGATAATTCACATATCAAGCCGTTCCTGCTCCGTCAGAAACGGCTTGCTTTTTTCCTTTTTTTCTTGAAAAAATCTTGGTTTGTTGTGGGAATTGCGAAATATCACTATTTTTGCGAATTATAAATTCAAGATTTTTTGATACACTAATTATTCCAACCCCTTAATGAAAAATCAAATGATGATGGCAGTGGCTGCGCTGATAGCCTCAACTGCATTTACCGTTTCGGCACAAAGCGTGCCTGTAGAGTCAATCACAATCACCCCAACAAGTGCAAAACTCGCCGTAGGTGGCTCCCGCACCTACAAGGCTGAAATTCTTCCTGCCGAGGCCGCTGCTGGCGCCACGGTGGAATGGACTTCGTCGGAACCTCGTGTTGCCACCATTGCCACTAATGGCAAAGTGCGTGGTATGGCGCCGGGCACTACCGTGCTGCGTGCAACCTGTGGCGACAAGTCGGCAGAACTGTCGCTCACCGTGGCATTGAAAGCCCCAAAGGTGGGCAACTATTTGTTCTCTGACGGCACTTGGGAACAAGGTGCTGTGGTTGAAGGCAAAACTTGCGTGGGTATGATTTACTATATCAATGCCGACGGCAGAACCGGCAAGGCTGTGAGCCTCGATGAGGGCGAACAACTCAGCTGGTCGAAAGCCACCGTGGCTATTCCTGCCGCTACCGATGTGATGAATGGTGCCGCCAACTGCGCCGAAATCGCTAAAATCCCCGACTGGGCAAGCGGATTCCAAGCCGCCAACTGGTGCGTGTCGAAATCCAACGAAAATCTGAAATGGTATTTGCCTGCCGTAGATGAGATGCGTCAACTTTTCGCTGCTTCGTGCGGACTCGTTTGGGTGGAAAAAGATGCCGACGTGAGCAAAGGTCAGGTCAACAACTGGACTGGCAATAGCGTGACAATGGTGAACAAGGACGGCAAGCCCGACACCAACCCTTATCCTGATGCTCGTGCGGCGTTCAACGCCAATCTTGCCAAGGCTAAAGGCGTGGCACTCTCTGCCGACAAATATTGGACATCTACCATGATGAGCAACGATTTGGTGAACTTCCTGTCGTTTGAAGGTGGATATTCAAATGGCCAGCCCAAGCAGTATTTCCATGTGTGCCGCACTCGCGCCATCACCTCATTCCCCGACCCAGAACCAATCGTGCCAATGCCCACCTCTATCACCGAAGTGAAGAAGAATGGTGCACTTTCCGTTCAGGTGACAGCAAGTGTAGTCACCCTGACCGCTCCAAAGGCTATCAAGGCAGTGAAAGTGTTCACGCTGATGGGCGAAAAGTTGGGCGTTGATACAAATATCTGCGGCACTCAAGCCACCTTCACCCTCCCACAAGGCACCCTCTGCCTCGCAGTGGTGACAATGGCCGACGGCACCAAAGCCACAGCCAAACTCCTCGCTCGCTAATCCCCCTCCCTCAAAAAAACATTCCCAATACAAACAAAATATATCCGCCCCACCCAAGGCGGATATATTTTGTTTTATGAAATGATATATATGTTGTCCCGAAGAAGATGCGATGAAATTCCGTTAGGAATTTGATGTGTGTAGGCAGGTATGCAGAAAAGATGTAATGGAGCGAAGCGAAATGGAATCTTTTCGAAATGCCTGCAATAGATATACCAGGATGTTGCATTCCAGCGGAATGCGACAACATCAAATAGACCTATAATGGCGAAATCGCATCCCGCTGGGATGCATATTTGTTATGCGACATTTGCAGGCATTTCGCTTCGGTTATGCTCCATTTCGCTTCGCTCATTTCGCATA
>ERZ1034723.1478-NODE-1478-length-9999-cov-13.738134_pt1 | contig 9999 bp, 10 predicted proteins | sample MGYA00520637_ERZ1034723 | MGnify/ENA primary metagenome ERZ1034723 (study PRJEB33766, sample SAMN09781719) | gut metagenome | biome: gut microbiome | host: Homo sapiens | place: Madagascar | study: EMG produced TPA metagenomics assembly of the PRJNA485056 data... | reverse complement strand
CCCATGGTCATAATCGGGATACTTCTGCCATCATCGGCTGCAATCACAGCCTTCATAAACATGTTCTGTCCAATCAACTGTCCATCTAATGTCATGACAAAATCCAATTCTGGAACAAATGCCGGATCGTTGCGAAGCTGATGGAGTACATAATGCTCCAGACAACCTGGGCGATACACATTCCAGAAACTCTCCCTTACCAGATTTTCTACCTCATGGTATTCATTTTCTCTTTCCAATCGAATGATAATATTTTCCTTCATTTTCTTTTTCTCCATTTCTTTTTAACTCATGGTATTGCAATATAAAAAGCCACAATTCTAAATTCAAATCCTTTAGAATTAGCGGCTCTGCGTCTTTTGCGTCTGGCTCTTCATTTATTGTTTATAATTATGTTTATTTAATTTGGCAATCTGTTTGAATTTCCTTTTCTTAGCAGCAAGATAATCAACTGCATTTTTATTGTATGCATTCTCTGCTTTTAATTTCATATACTGAATTACTGTTTCTCCCATGCTGTGAACGATATTTCCACACACCGGACACACATAGAAATGTGAACGCAGCATATTGGCTGATACATTGGAATTAACTATTGTATTCCCGGAAATAAGCTCTGTCACCGACACCGATAATGCATTGGCAATGGATTCTAATAGTGTGATATCCGGATATCCTTTCGCTGTTTCCCATTTGGAAATTGTCTTTGCACTGACCTGACAATTTATCTGCCAGTTGCTGTTGTGTCATGTTTTTTTCCTCACGCAGTCTCTTTATGACTGCACCTGTTACATACTGATTCATGTTCGTTACCTCCATGACACCATTCTATTTCAGCGTATGAATATCCTCAACCTACGGAGAGTAGAGTTCGAATTTGCACATTTATTTTTCCATCCCATCCAGAAGCTTTATAAATCTTTTATCATTCATCTGCTCATTCGTAAGGTATTCTCCGTTATAAAATAATGCATAGGTTGTAACCGGTGTCGGAGCATTCTGCGCTTCTTCTTTCGTTTCCAGTCTGGTTGCCTGAAACGGAACCTCTCTTTCCTTGGCAACTTCAAGAAGCATCGGAACATATTTTGCATTAAACGGACATTGATCGGTATAGTACAATACATAGCCTGCCTGCTCAATGTGTGGATGCTTCGCACACTCCTTAAATTCAGGCTTAGCCGCATCCAAAGAAAAAGGCAGATACCAGAGCTGAATACCATTATCTGCTTCATCGCAGACTGTAAATCCCTTATACTTAAGGAACTTCGGATCTGCCAGAAAAGGCTTTTTCTTGGCGGCTGACAGGATACAGATTCCCTTTTTCCCCTTTGCTTTGCTGTCTTCTATACAGGCATTCAGTAAATCAGTCGAATAACCATTGCCTTTGAAAGAACCAGCCACCCACAAACAGTCAATATACATATAACCCTCTGCCATGATTGGATTCCATGCATTTTCTGCCGGAATATACTCGATAAAGCATTTTCCACGCTCTATACTCTTGAGAAATACCAATCCATCATCAAATCGCTCTTTCAGCCAGTTTTTCTTTGATATTACCTGTATATCCCTGTTGCTTGAAATCGCACAGCAGATATGCTCTTTTTCAATATTTTCTTTCATCACTCTTATATATTCCATGGTTTTCCTTCCTAATCTACTTCGTTAATAAATTTTTCTATAAGTCTGTTTACTTCATCCGGCTGATCGGTATTGGAATTATGACCGGCATTTTTTATCCATTTAAGCGGTAAACCTTCTCTCTGATGCCATTTCTTATTATAGCTTTTTGCTGAACCCGCTTTATCCTTTTCTCCACAGATAAGAAGTGCCGGACAACTGATATGATATGGCAGATCTGCTTTGATTGCCTCAGCAAGCATTCTGTACCCGAAGCCAGCAAGCCTTGCGTATTCTTTAGGATCTGAATCATAGAACATCATCATTTTCCGCATAAGATTCTGACCATATTCCGTCTCAGCGCACCCTCTTGAACCTGCCCTAAGAAGTGCTTTCCATGGATATATCTTATATAATGGCTCTGCTCTTTCAAGAAGCCATATTTCCATTGCAGTCATATAAGACTTTTGAAGCGGTGCAGAATCAATAGAAATAAACCCCTTTATCTTATTCGGATATAATTGCATATACATTTGAGCCAGATATCCACCCATAGACTGACCGATAATGATGGGATTATAAATTTCTTCATTTGCAAAGATTTCATAAAGCCATTCTGCCATGTCAGACAGACTGTAATTATTCGTAAATGGTCTGGATAATGCATGTGATGGTGCATCCCATACAAACACATTCTGTTTTTTCTCAAAATATTCTGTCTGCTTCTCAAAAAGCCTGTGATCTGCTGTAAGTCCCGGCAAAAAAACTAACGTAATTTTCTGCTTGTCTGTTATATTTACAAAATAATGGATGCAGCCACAGGATGTCTTATAACTGTTTTCTGTCATTTTCCGTCCCCTTTCCATAAACCACTTCCCAATGATTTATCATTTCCAGATATTCCTGCTCAAAAGCAGTTACATCATAATTTCCTGTTCTATACCAGCACTTCAACATCCCTTCTGAAGCATACAGAATTTCTTTGTATATACGAGCAAATTCTATATCCTTGCGGATGAAATCGAGATTCAAAATTGACAGAAGCATTTCCAATGTCATTTGGGCAGCATCCTGTACATCCGGTTGGATGATGGATTGAATATCCGGCTCTGTTTCAAAGTATGAATTAATGGAAAACAGAGATAAAAATGTGTATTTTCTCATCACTGCACACTTAGCCATCAGACCTCGACGCATCATTTCAAATAAATCGTCTGTTTCATATACCTTATATTTACACATGTATTTTTTTGTTAAGTCCGCTGCATGCTTCCATAGAAAAAGATATAGCTCTAGTTTGTTATGAAAATAATGAAACAAAAGTGACTTGGAAATTCCAGCTTCTTCCGCAATTTCTGAGGTTGGTGCCTTTTTATATTGATTCGTTGCAAATACTTTATATGCAGCATTTAATATTTGAGATTGTTTTTCTTCCGACAATGCATAAAATTTGTCATTCATAAGCTACCTCCGTTGACCGATTCGGTTAATATGAATATATACCCATTGACCGATTAACGGAAGACCTCATGTTATTAAATAGACTAATGAACTTAGGATAATTTATAATAGACGTGTCTAATTCTCCTCTTCCTATTTATCTGCTTAACTCTATCTCCTTCCCAGATAGCGAAAAACATGTTTACGATACTCTCTATATGAATCTCCATAGTTTTCTGTAAGATACCGCTCCTCCTGTAATATCTGCAAATGCAGCATGATAATAGCAAATACAGATACTGCAAGCATTGATAGATTAAAATACATCAACAGCATCCCTATATACATAAAATCAAAACCTAAAAATGCCGGATTCCGGCTATAACGATAAATTCCTGATGTGACGAGTTCTGTTCTATCCTTATCAGGTATTCCTGCTCTCCAGCTATCCTTCATACAAAGAACAGAAGTCAGAAATATCAGGTCACCTAACATCCCTATGCAAAAACCGGTAAACCTTGCGTTTGCAGGCATATGATTCCACCCGAATATCATGGACATTATCTGAATAACGGGAGCAGCAAGAGTTGCAATACTCATCAACACTTCTACTCTATGTACGGATTTTTCTTTCACTCTTCCTATCTGATGTGTCTGTATTCCATGTCGCTTCTGCGATATCATCTTGGCAAAATAGATGGCATAAAATACTGCAATTACAATCATCGCCAACCATGCATATGGCAGATTTTCTTCTATTGAATTTTTCATGTTTTATCCTCCCCTTCCGATGCCTGCATCGTCCAATACTGAATCCCCCAATGTTCAAAATCCCACTCCTCCATGTAGACATTGCACTCATAATCAATGTAGTAAAGTGTTCCATCACACGGTACAAAGTTGGTGGGATAGTAATCGATGTTCAGACCAGCCGGGTACAGGCGAGCACACATCTCCTGCACCTGCACAAGCTAGTCGGGTTCCATCTGTCCCGTCTCAAGCAGCTCCGCAACCGTTTTTCCGGCAATGTATTCTTTCAAAATGCGCTCTTGCTGGGTGTCTACTTCCAGAAGCCGGGGCATGGGGATACCGAGCTTATGCAACGTTTCATAGTCCCTCAGCTCAGAGTTTAGCTTATCGCCGAAGGTGTAGTATTCACAAGGTTCATGGTGGATCTGTTTCAGAACATATTGCGTTGTTTCATCAGTCACAAGATAAGAATAACCGCCTTTTCCTTTCCCTAGGAGCTTGATCACGCGAAATTCTACGTCATTTACCGTCATTGTATCATCCATCAATTGGTTTGTGTTCTCCATAATTCCCTCCCTAAACTTGAAACTGTCTCTATGTATTCATTCTAACCATTTCTTTTACGATTTCTGATTAACCGGTTAATATCAGCTGCTGTTTTCATACTAACTCCAAAATCCACCATATGCCACACTATCTATGAATATACATTCGTGTCATCTCTTCTTCCCCATCTCCTTGCACCATGCAAAGAAACTCCCAGCCATATCGTTCATAAAAGCAGGTGTGATCCGTTATTAAATAAAGTGGTGAGACACCTTTTTCCTTCATATCTTCCACTACCATATTCAGTAATTTTCCTGCTATTCCCTTGCCACGATACGCTTCTTCCGTATATACAGCGCAAACATTTGGAGCAAGGTCTTTCCTGTCATGAAAATCATTTTCAATAACCCCCAAGCCTCCGATGATTCTTTCTCCATCAAGGCATAAATACCAGCCATACTCTGTCTCTTTTTTGAGGTATGCATTCATGCATTCCATGTACGCCTCTTTTGATACTCCCCATTTGCTGTGAAACCATTCTGCCGCCTGTTCCTTGACTGCCGGCATTTCTCTTAATGTAACATATTGATATAGTCTCTGTGAAAGTTCTATCTCCTCATCATCTTCCTCACCGGTTTCCACAAATCCCACTTTATGATAAAGTTCTAATGCCACTTGATTATCTTTATTACATGTAAGTGTTACTCTGTTGGAATCACCAAATGGCTTTGTTTTTATGTACTCCAGCACCAATCGCAAAGCTGCACTTCCGTACCATAAATATCTCTTAATCACATCGTCCATCCAGATATGTTCTCCTTTTTCCTCAATCTGCTCTACCATTTTTAACAGAAGAAGTAACAACATAGATAAAGATTTATCTGTTTTTGTTTTATCGTATATTTCTCTATATGTCTATATGAGCATTACTAAGATGCATTTATGACATACTAAGATGAAAAAAAAGCCTCCATTCCAATATATATCCTTGCTAATCTGCTCAACTTTGAGCTTCACCATCATCACCTCCCGATATTCCTGCATATCTTATATACGGTTTTATTTTGCCGATAATTCCTCCAGCAATATCTTTTTCAATTTCTGCGCAGCTGTACTCATAATGCGTTTGGAATCGTATACCATACAGACATATCGTTCCGGCACTTGATCACGTAGCGGAAACGACACAATTTCGCCTTTTTGTATCGCTTCACTTGCCATCGTCTCTGGCAGGAATGCCAGTCCAAGTTCGCTTTTGACCAATGGCAGAATCTGATCGGTCGTTGCCGCTTCAATGTCTGGAACAAGTTCGATTCCATATGTCAGCATCCATTCGTGATAAAAGCGATATGTTGCCGTCCCCATTTCCAGACAAATGAACGGATATTTCTTCACCTCTTCCACTGACAAAGGTGCTTCTGCTAATCCCGCAAAAGTTTTTCCACCGACTAATATCTCTTTAAATTCCTGCAAATGAATTTCTTTCAACGGTGCCTCCAGATTGGTCGGTGTTGTCACTACAGCAAAATCAATTTCTCCGTTGCGCACGGAATGGATTGCTTGTGGTGTTGAATGATTATAAATCTTCAACCGTACCCCTGGATAAGACATATGAAATCTCCGAAGACGATCCAGCAGATAGACATTGAGCGCCGTCTCACTCACACCGATTGCAATGCTTCCATGTTCTAAAGCCGCACTGTCGGATAATTCTTCCTCCGCCAATTGAAACTGTTTCATTGCAGCGGAAACTCTTTCATACAGACGCTCTCCCTCCGGTGTCAGATGTACTCCACGATTTGTACGCACAAAAAGCATACAGTTCACTTCGTGTTCCAACGAATTCATAGCGCGTGTAATGTTTGGCTGACTATTATTGAGAGCATGTGCCGCCTTTGTGAAATTACCGTATTTTGCAACATAGTAGAAGATTTTATAATATTCAAGATTAACGTTCATCCCCGTCCTCCTGATATGTCAAATTATTATTTTTATTATATCAATGATACCTTTTACTTATTTCTGACATAAAATTATAATCCCTTTAGGAAAGAAAAACAACAAGGAGATGTTCTTATGTCATTAGTATTACCGCGCGAAAAAGAAGTAGAAAAAATTTTTTCAAGAATCCTTTCATCCAGAGAATCCTGCGAAAGACTTCTCGAAACCTTTTACGGACATATGAGTGAAGAAAACCGTTACATCGATAATGATCCGCAGCACTTTGCGGAAGTTCTCTTAAATGCATACAAAAACGGCGATGTAAGTGCCCTGTTATTGGAAATCTGCAATCGCAGTATGTTTGATCTGCTGAAAGAATGCTACCTGATTCCTAAGCGTTTTCATGGTAAAGCCGGCAATAATCCCGTACTTCTTACCGATGCCGATGGTGAACTTGCGGAAGGACGAACGGAACTTGTTCCTAAGCATGAATATAAGAAATTTCAGGAAATCTATCAGGCTCATTCTGCTGCTCCGCGCTCCAAGCTCTATCTTGCAGATGGCTATGATCTGGTTCGCTATTACACCCATGACATGAATATCTGTGAAAAGAAAGAAAACAAAGAGCGGGGCATTCTGGTTCTCTATGCATTACCAGATACAAAAAAACTGAATTTAACTGAGGCGCAGGCATACGATGTCATTTGGTCTACCTTTCAGCAAATCCAGAAAGAAGCCTTTTCTGCAATCGTCTATTATGGACAGGAAACCGGATGTCGATCCGGAAAATCTTTCGATGAACTCGGAGTACTTCTTCCGATCCATCAATTTGAAAGCCAGATGCTGCACCATCTGTCGGTAATCGACGGACTGGTTCTCTCCTGTCGCGAAGAAATGATCAAAGTTGCCGGAACTGACAGTCTGGATCTATGATAAGAGGTGCCGCATGCATATGGAAAAGCAACCTCTTCAGATCAAAAAAAATCATATGGATATTCTCTGGCACGAATATGCCGATAAGAATGATAACACCCCGATCACCAAAGCTCCTCTCCCTGCCAAAGCGTCCATTATCGGGCGCGTAGGCATTATGATGCTCGCATGTGGAACCGGAGCCTGGCGTGTAAGAAGTTCGATGAATGAACTTTCAGAACTGATGCACATTACATGTACCGTCGATATCGGGCTTATGTCGATCAATTACACCTGCTTTGATGGCGAAGACAGTTTCAGCCAGTCTTTGTGTCTGACCAATACCGGAGTAAATACTTCCCAGTTAAATCGCCTGGAGAAGTTCGTATTACATTTCTCAGAACGCGAGATTACGCAAAGTTGTGAAAAAATTCATTCTGCATTAGATAAAATTGAGGAAATTCACGGTCTGTACACACCACCAAAGCTTGCTATCGCGGCAGCGCTGGCCTGCGGTGCCTTCACTTTTCTGCTTGGTGGCGGTCTTGTAGAAATGCTTTGTGCCTTTGCCGGTGCCGGCATCGGAAATTATATAAGATGTAAATTATCAAAGCATCATTTTACTTTGTTCCTGTGCATTATGACTTCCGTTTCTGCTGCCTGCCTGACTTACACAGGTCTGCTCAAATTACTGGAACTCATTTTCGCAGTCAACCTGCAACATGAAGCCGGTTACATCTGCTCCATGCTGTTCATCATACCGGGATTTCCGTTTATTACAAGTGGAATTGATCTTGCCAAGTTAGATATGCGTTCCGGAACCGAACGGCTTACCTATGCACTGATTATTGTAACCGTTGCGACAATGACCGCATGGATTCTTGCCATGCTGCTCGGATTAAAACCAATCGCATTCCTGCCCCTGAAACTTGTGTTGTGGCAATGGATTCTGCTGCGATTGATTTTCAGTTTCTGCGGTGTATTCGGCTTCTCTATTATGTTCAACAGTCCGATCCAGCTGGCCACCGCTGCCGGTCTGATTGGTGCCGTATCAAACACACTTCGTCTTGAACTGATTGATCAGCTCACGCTGCCACCGGCCGCTGCCGCATTCATCGGAGCATTTATCGCAGGTATCCTCGCATCCACCTTAAAAGGTGTCGCCGGATATCCAAGAATCTCCCTCACGGTACCTTCCATCGTGATCATGGTTCCCGGTCTCTATTTGTATAAGGGATTTTACAACCTTGGAATTATGGCGTTAACAGCTGCCGCATCCTGGCTTGCCTCTGCGTTACTCATTATCCTGGCACTACCGCTTGGATTGATTTTTGCCCGCATTATAACGGATAAAACATTCCGGTATTGTACATGATGGCATTTAACTTTTCAGTCGCTATCACAACATTCTTCCTAAGCCTATTCACTTTGACACTTCTCGTACGCAAAAAGAGCCGCCCCTAACGCGCCACAGATCTGTGCCTCATCGCATATATATAATTTCGCTTTAAGTTTTTCTTCCAACGCATGCACAATCCCAGGATTCTTTGCCACACCACCGGTCATCATGTATTCTCCGGAATCTTCCTGTCCCAGTCGCGCGGCAAGTGCTCCGACCTTCGATGCAACCGATACATTCAGTCCGTGAATGATATCTGCGACATCCTTATTCTGGGCGACAAGCGACACCACTTCTGATTCCGCAAACACCGTACACATACTGGAGATCACAATATTTTCTTTCCATTCCAAGCCCTTCACGCTCATCTCTTCCAGCGATAATCCGAGCGTTCTTGCCATCATTTCGAGGAATCTTCCAGTTCCTGCCGCACATTTGTCGTTCATAAGAAAGTTTTTGACCGCTCCATTTTCATCGATACGGATTGCTTTAATATCCTGTCCACCAATATCAATTACCGTGCGGACATTCGGATTCAGATAATGTGCACCTTTTGCGTGACAGGTAATCTCGGTAACACTATCATCACCACTGTCAATGTATGCTCGTCCGTATCCGGTCGTCACAATTCTCACAATATCTTCTTTTCTTATTCCAGCTTTCTCCACTGCCTGATCCAGACTTTTCTCTGCACTAAGCATAGCTCCACCGCCAGTCGGAATAATCATTGTAGATTTAATTTTCCCATTTTGATTAAGAATTACAACGTCCGTGCTCGTAGATCCGCTGTCAATTCCTGCCACATAATAGATGCCTGATGCCATCCTCTCTTTTGCCTCCTCACCGATTTTTTTGCCCGGATCTGCAACGTTCGCACCTTCGATTGTCTCAGCGAATGCCTGAATTCGCGTCGATAATTGTCCCGCACTCTGGCTGGTAAAATCCGTCTCTATTTTCAGAAGTGGTACTTTTACATCCCGCTTGATACTCGCATATTCAAAACCATAATAATCACAGAATTTGATAGAGTGATAGATGATCCCCTTCAGATTCGGATCCAGGAAAAGCTGATTTCTTCTCGTATTATTGTTCATCCGAAAACAAGGCATCTGCCCGAGCAAAGCCTCCGCATACGCAAGAACCATCTGCTCCTCTTCGATATCTTCCCATTCCTCCGGAAGTGCTACAATTCTTCGCCCGCCAATGCAGGTCAGATTTTCTACGCGCATCTTGATATCTCTTCGGATCATCTCTTCCAACACGCTGCTTACCCGCACACCCATGAGACCAATATACGGTTTCGTCTGCACTTTTCTCTCCGCAAATGCATTAAGGAACAGCATCTTATCAAATTGTTTTCCGGTATAGTTCTCATATTCTTGCTTTAATTT
>ERZ1034723.1475-NODE-1475-length-10003-cov-4.195115_pt1 | contig 10003 bp, 9 predicted proteins | sample MGYA00520637_ERZ1034723 | MGnify/ENA primary metagenome ERZ1034723 (study PRJEB33766, sample SAMN09781719) | gut metagenome | biome: gut microbiome | host: Homo sapiens | place: Madagascar | study: EMG produced TPA metagenomics assembly of the PRJNA485056 data... | reverse complement strand
TCCTCCTTCACCCTTATTCACTGTTATGAGTTATTCAACAATATATGGCTTGATCGCTTCCATGATGTCAGAAACATCGCCATCCTTATGGATAATCATATCCAATGGCTGGGATAAATCCAAACTAAAAATTCCCATAATAGACTTGGCATCGATTGTGTATCTGCTGGAGCTGATATCAAAATCGCAGTCAAACTTGATCAATGTGTTTACAAAGTTCTTTACTTTGTCAATGGAATCCAATAAAATCTTTACCTTTGTCATAGCAATAACTCCTTTCACTGATTTTCACTGGTATCACTACCACAAGTCTTATTATAACCCATTATTTTGATTTCGACAATACCTTTAACAATGCTTCCAGTGTAAGTTTTACATCTTCCATGTTTGCGTTCTCGCCCATATGACCAATGCGGATCAGTTTTCCGGCAAACACATCAAAGGAACCGGCCAGCATAATCCCGGCTTCTTTCGCCACACCATCCAGAATCTCCTGCGCTGTAAAACCATCCGGAACTACCATTGCCGTTACGGTATCCGCAAATCCGTTTTTACCGTAAATCTCATAGCCTGCATCCTGCAGTGTCTTACGCACATACTCCGCAATCTCTTTATGTCTGTTGTAAATCTCTGTATCCGCCTTTACATTTTCCAGTGCGGTACGCAGACCGTAAATATCGCTGATTGGCATGGTATAAGGGAACCATTTATCTTCATAGTAATGCTCAAAGGTTGTCAGATTCGCATAAAATGATGCGATCGGCACCTTCCGCTCATCCATTGCCTTTCTGGCATCCGGACTTACGGTTACAAAGGTCAGACCTACCGGTGCAGACAATGCCTTCTGCGAACCGCCACAGACAATATCGATCTTCCAGTCATCTACATAAACCGGATCACCAAACATCGATGCTACGGCATCTGTCACAGTTAAGATACCGTAAGACTTTAACAATGGACAGATATCCTGAATCGGATTCAGTCTGCCACTCGGTGTATCACAATGTACAACGGTCGCATACTTAAAATCATGATCCTTCTCCAGATACTGCTTCAGCGCCTCTGCATCAACCTCGGTCTCATAATCAACCGTATAAAGAACCGGTTCGCCGCCGTAGATGCGGACAAAGTCCGCAAATCCACGACCGAACACACCATTATCAATGACCAGCACCCGGTCACCCGGTTCTGTCAGGGAAGCACAGGCTGCCTCCAGTCCCAGAATACCTTCCCCGCTTAAAATATATGCAGGATTCTTCGTATGCAGAAGCTCTGCGATCAGCTCGCAGGTATCTTTATAATAATCATAGAACTCCGGATCCAGATCCGGGTTTGTCGTCTCCAGACTTCTCGCCATTCTGACATTCTCACGTACTCTGGTTGGTCCGGGTGTCATTAATTTCAACATGGTACACACCTCTTCTTTCTATACTTGCCGTTATTCTACTGTTCTGCTTTCTTAGCAAATAACAGACCGGTCTTATTCAGTACCTTTTCCAATGGTACGATCAGAAGCAGTACCGGTATAGCTGCCAGCACTACCTGAAGAATATTTCCGGGGAATGATGCAAGCGGTGTTACCAGACTATGATAGAAGATTGCTTCAAAAATATAGTAACCGGCCAGCTTGATCAGTAACGCAGCACCAACTGCCAGCACCTTAAATCCGAAGCCGCTCTTCTTCTCTACGATCAGACCTACAACGAAGCCCATAAGACCGCAGGTAATGAAGGTACATGGTGCATAAATCGCCCAGCTCGACATGATATCAAAGATTGCCATGCCGAAGGCTCCGGCAAAGAATCCGGTCCGCTTTCCATAAAGCATTGCTGCTAACAAAAGAGGTATGTTTCCAAGATGAATCAGCCCACCATAACCAAATGGCAGCTTGATATTAACACAGGCAGTAAACACCAGTGTCAGTGCAATAAACAAACCGGTCACCGTAATTGCTTTTACGGTTTCTCTGTTCTTTGTATTCTTTCCTGTTTCTTTTCCCGTTAAATCAGATGTTACAGTCTCTTCTACGGAAGTTGAAACTGTTTTTGTGTTTTCACTCATAGTAAACCCTCGCTTCCTTTATATTGTTTCGCATAGCATTTATTCTCTCTGCCTGCTTTCATTGGCTTAGTTTACTATGAGTGTGGTATGATTAAAATATCCAGTTTTGAACTTTTTTATAGTACCAGTTGTAGTTTGTTTGTAGTTTCCACTATAAGCCAAAGCTTGAAACGATCTTCCGGAATTCCGGACAGCCGGCAAATGATTTCATGACACTCTTCCGGCTTTCTCCCTGATTCAGGCGATTTACCCAGTAATTTAAACCATTGGTATCATACTCCCGACCCATAAATGTCCGATATAATACCTTCACATATTCTGTATTGGTCAGATGCTTATTCACAAACTCAGGAGAGCTGAAAAACAGCTGTGCAACCTCCTCCGGTGTTTTCCGGCCCTCATTAATCTCCTCCGTCCAGTATTCCAGACCGGCCGGTTCCGGATTCCGGTTTAATGCCTTGGTATAAATTCTTGCAACAAATGCCTCTGTATTCGAGTAAACCGTAATCTTACAGGTTGCTTTCTTTCCGCTTCCATCTTTGGCAGTACATGTAATGATCGCAGTTCCCGAATATCCGGCAGTTACCTTTCCTGTACTACTTACCGATGCAACCCATGGATTCGATGATTTCCATGTCACTGCCTTATTGGTTGCATTCGTTGGTGTCACGGTTGCCTTCAGTGTTAATGTTTTTCCGCTTGTCAGCGTTGCACTGGTCTTTGACAACTTCACACGCTTAACTGCTACCACATTCGTAACCGATACTTTACAGGTTGATTTGATTTTTCTACCATCCGTAGATGTGCAGGTAATAATTGCTGTACCTTTGCCAACGCCTGTCACCGTTCCGTTCTGATTTACTCTTGCCACCTTTGTATTCGAAGACGTCCAGGTCACATTTGGGTATACCGTATAATCCGGCGTTAATCTGGCTGTCAAAGTTACTGTTTTCCCGATATTTAAAGATGCGGTCGTCTTTGAGAGAGTAATCTTCTTTACAACCGGTTTGCTGCCGTAATTCGCATTAAACGGAATTCCACGTGATGCTGCATAGCTCTCAGCATAAGAACCTGCCTTACCGAAAATCGTCAGCTTATCAATATACCACTGATCATCATTGATCGTTCCGACTGTTTGCGGGATAAACAAATACTGCAGAGAGGTACAATTTCTAAATACCCACTTATCGATCTGCTGATTCGTATAGGCCATGCCACTGTCTTCAATATAGACACTCTTCAGACTACTGCAGCCATCAAACGCATTCTGATATATCTGAACATAATTTTTCGGAATGATAACTGACTTCAGGCTGATGCAGTTAGCAAATGCATTCATGCCAATAAAAGCATCATCCTCGCCTGCTTTTATCGTCAGGTACTTCAGATTGGTACAGTCGGCAAATGCACCTCTTTCACTATATTCTGCCCCAATGTTTGTCACCGTAGACGGAATGGTAACCGTTACCAGTTTCTTACAGCCTAAGAATGCTCCCCGTTCAATAGATTCTACTCCTTCCGGTATATTAACCTTTGTAATACCTGTATTGGTAAATGCAGACCATCCAATTTCAGCCAAAGTTGATGGAAGATTTAAAGTTACCAGATTGGTACAATCGCCAAATGCTTCTGATTCTATTTTCTGATTTGCATAAGAGGAATCACTTGCCTTCCATGTCAGGCTCTTCAATGCAATGCAGGCATAAAATGCATCGCATCCAATAGTTGTATAATTTCCCGGAATCACGATACTTTCCAGCTTTTCACACCTACAAAAAGCACGATTTCCCAGCGTGGCTGCATCCGGATTTCCCTCTCGTATTGTAACCGTTTTCAATTCATTACAGAACTTAAATGAATCATCACCTATTGTCAATACAGATGCCGGTATTACAACACTTCCCAACTTTACACAGTTTAAAAATGCTCCTTCCCCAATGGTTTCGATGCCTTCCTGCAAATTAATTGCCGTCACGCTTGTCGCCTGAAACGCATATTCTCCAATGTTTTTCACTGTTGCAGGGATTGTAACTGTTGTAAGATTACCACATTGACTGAATGCGTATCTTCCAATGGTCTGCTCCGCTCCACTTGCATTTGCTATGTATTTCATTGTTTTAAGAGAACTACAACCTTCAAATGCCCAATCGTTAATCTGTGTATAATTACCGGGAATTGTAATTCCCTGCAATGCTACACAATTCAGAAAGGCCTTTGATCCAATCACTGCACTGCTGCTTCCTGCCTTCAGGGAAACTGTTTTCAGCTTCTTGCAATTCTGAAACGCACCATCATTATATGAATCTCCAATAGCGATCATTGTAGACGGAATGTCGACGGTCTGCAGCTTATTACAATCTTCAAAGGCTCCATTACCAATCCGTGCTGTACCCTCCGGGATTGTAAGGTTAACGATTTCGGTTCCCTTGAACGCATCCTCGCCAATACTATATAACATCTGTGGCAATTGCACCTCTGTAAGATTACTGCAGTTTTCAAAAGCACTTTTTTTAATCTGCCGATTTGCAACTATACTACTATTTCCCTCATATATCACCTTTTTTAGGCCCACGCAATCGACAAATGCCCGTTCTCCTATTACTAAATAATTGCCCGGAATTGTAATCTCCCGAAGTGCTGTACAATCCAAAAAACAATTATAACCAATCGTTGCTCCTGTAGTTCCCGGCTGAAGCTCGACCGTTGTCAGATTACTGCACCTTGTAAAAGCCCAGTCACCAACCTCCTGCATCGTCGATGGAATCACTACCTTTCGGATACTTGTATTGTCCGAAAATGCACTGGATTTAATCTTACGAACAACATGTCCATCTAATTCCGATGGAATCTCAACAGTAGCGGATTTTCCTATATAGCTATATATTGTTGCATCTCCGGTTTTTTCATCAACTGTATATGTAAAATCACCACTTACATAACTGTTCACATCCGGTTCTTCTGTTTCCGTGGAAATCTCTGCCGCTGATTCGGTTGCTGTTCCTGCTCCATCCTCTGTTGACTCAGAATCAACATCCAGATTCCATATCGTATCATCGATATCCCGGCTTCCGTAATCCTCTGTGGTGACATCCTCCGTAGATGCACCTTCTGTCGACGCATCTTCTGTAGATGCATCAGACGCTATTGTTGATGCTTCTTCCGTAGAAAAATCCTCTCCTACCGTGTAAGAATCGTCCTGTCTTACCTGTGCTTTTGCTTCGTACGGCGTGCTGAATGAGGTCAGCAGAACACCACCTGCTATCATCCATGCTACCGCCTGTTTCCATTTCTTTCTCATACTCATCTCTCCTTATATCTTTGTTGCGGCAGTCCAACCGGACTACCGGTTAATAAGTTATATATGTAATGCCAAAGCAATTCGTATGAATCCTTCGGCAAGCATAAGCCCTGCAAATACCATTAATGCCACTCGGAATATTTTGTCCAATCTTTCACGTTTCCGGCTCATCCGGCTCACTTCCTCCAGATGTAACAAACCATCCGGATTAAACTCTTCATCCCGCACTTTCCAGTAAAGCTCCTGCTGATACAAATCATCCCAATATCGTCTGGATTCCTTGCGGAGACTACCCGAGCCAAAGAACTGTGTTCTGATATCCTTCTCCGAAAGCACATCCTGTAATTCCTTGCGGTTTAACCGCCCGCTTTCAATTGCCAGAAGGAAAGCATCCTTCTGAAATTCTCCATTTTCATAACATAATTGTGTTTCCTGCATGTTAAGATTTCTCCTTTCCATTTCCTGCATTGACTTTCAGTCTTGCTTTTCTTGTTTCTACTTATTCGGATATGCTTCAAAATACATCCATCGCCATGCATTGCGTCCCTGTGCCAGAATATGTGATTGCGGGAACAGAAACCTTACATGTTCCGCACTCTGTTCCGGACGTACCGCCAATTCCTCTGAAAATGCAATCAAATCCTGTAAGTCAGTTCCCGACTTCAGCCTTGGTTCCGTATATGTCTTCCAGACTCTGGGATTCACAATCAAAGCTATGAGCCGCATCAATTCATAGAAGGAATCCGGTTTCGTCCACTTGAAGGCTTCTTGTATCACTTCTATTGCCGGAACCGGCAGAAAGGAATGACTTAGTGCCTGTTGCATTCTTTCCGGGTTCACAAATGCCTGTAAGATCTCCGGATCCTGAAATGAAATCTCCGCCGGATTGACATGTTTCTCATGATACAGATCATAGGTACTCTGCAAATAGCTACGTCCTATAACACCCAGACTAAAATACTCCTGTGAAAACGGGGTCTGAATCGTAATCTTTTCACCTTCCGGAATCAGAATCACCCTATCCTGATTCAGACATTCTATTTCTGTCTGTATCCCGGAATTATCTGTGCCTTCCGATAAAGCATCACACCACGGCAGAGTCCCATTCCACCTCTCGTCCCCCGGTACCTGTTCTCTTATGATTCTCCTGGCACATCCGAACGGCAAAGCAACATTTCCCGGCACGACTGCACTTACTCCGGGATGGATTGCTGCCCCCACGCCCTCTGATTGCCCCAGGCGCATAATGATTGAATCCTGTAGTTCCACCGGAACCTCCAGGTTGATTGATAACGGCTTATCCTGCTTCACTCCATAGGTCCGCTCCGGCGGCATACCATACACGACCGGATTCACATCCCCGATCCCACATAAGTACAGCAGAAATGAATTACCTGCGGCATTTTCTACAATCATTTCTTCCGGTTGTAATCCCACACCTTCTACTGCTTTCTTTAACAGCAAATATATCGTTGCGTTCCCTGCATTCTTTACCGCCTGTAATTCCCATTCGATCCTATCCGAGATTTCATCCGGCAAGGGATAACCATATAATTCTTCTGCTCTATGTACTACAATCTCTTTCAAAGAACTATCCGCATCCGAAATCAGCGGATACTTTATGTTGGTCATCTCACTCATACTTCAACCAATCCTTTCCTATAAGCTATCAGCAATACTTTGTAATAACCTTTTCATAAGCTCATTATAGAATCGGATAACGACATATCATGTCCATGTACAAAAAAAGACCGGTATGCATAACACATACCGGTCTGTAATAATCTTTGCCTTATTCACTTGTCTGCCAGTCCATACTCCTCAAGCAACTGTTTCTGGTAAACTTCGTCCTGTGCCGCCTTCACTATATCGTCTGCTCGACCATCCTCGGTTAACTGGATCCTATCTAATGATTCTTCATCCAGACCCTTAACAGATCTTACTGCCACACCATTTTTTTCTTCTACACCTACAAGAATGTAGCCACCGCCATCATTATTGTAGTCATTGGCAAAAGCACATATGCTACGATAGATATCGTCTGGATTCCATCCTGCCTTAAATTCTATGCGGTCTGATTCGATTCTTCTTTTGTTAAGCAAATCCTCTAAATCCAATTCCAGTTCCAAGCACATCTCTCCTTGTATTTAATATGGCACTTTCACACTCGTGAACAATTTTTATAATATTAGCCTGCTCAAGTAACTTGATAATGAATCAGCTATCTTTTTAGGCTTAGTCTCAGGAGAACTTTGGTAAATTGTTCCTGCCGTATCCTGCCAAATGATTATTCCATCTACACCTGTATTTTCAATAACATACATCGTATTTGGAACGTTAGGATTCAGTTCACGCTCTTGTTTAGTCTGAGCAACAACATTTCTATGTGCTGATTTAGCGATACCGGTTAATTCAATACCCTCTGCCATAATGGCTCCAAAAGCCAATAAATAATCTTTATATTCTTCATTAAAGCTTACTCTGAGCTGTATCTCAGCATCTTTAACATCTATTTCTGTTGCCGGTTTCAAAGGCAGTAATTCCGGTAATTTATTAATAATATCAACGATTTTACTCATATCTTATCCTCCTTATGCTTGTGTAGCTCTCTCTTTCCAGTGGGACTTTCTTTCCTGGTCCCAATTATTTCCTTCTCCGTGCACTTCAGTTTCAATGGTATTATCATGCCAGAGACTTTGATTTTTCTTGCCATTCTCATATTCACCGGTACGATGTTCTTCTTCTGTAAGTTCAACCAACGGTGAATCTGCTTTCTGCCCCAAGTGATGCAATTCTATAGGCTTTCCTGTCTTACTATCCAAAGGAGCAAGTCCTCTTGCCATGCGATCTCTATTAGATACACCGTCTTCATCTGTGTAATCAAGATCTATATTTTCTTTGATCAGACATTTTCTTCCATTAATCTCAACTTCTTTTAGACCAGCCTTTTTCAGTACTTCGTACTGCTTCATGTTCTTAATATTATCAATTATTTCATCTGACCATCCCGTCTCTTCCTTTATCTTAGCCTTTTCTTCTTCGGTCAAGCCTTCATTTTTTGTTTCTGTGCCTTCCGAATCATCCGTACCCTCAGAAGTTTCTGTTTCAGATGCCTTCACTGAACACTGCTCCATAAGCGCCGCACGAGAAGTTCTTTCGATAAAAGGTATATCCGGAGAATCAATTTCAGGTTTACTTCCCTCAATGTTTTCAGGAAGTTCAGTTACTTCTGATGCTTCTTTCACTTCAGCTTCAACTGTTTCCATTGCCTTCTTCGCTGTTTCTGCGATTTCTGTCATCATTGTTCCAATCCTCCTTTCACCAATTTTGTCACCTCAGCAATAGTTTGTTCAGATACCACCAGATAATATTCTTTGATGGTTCCGCCAATATCCGTATTTGGTTTTAATGAACGCAAAATCAAAGCGGCCACATTGACTTTCGAAAATTTAGGCAAATCCTTGGAATATAATTCCTTTAAGTGATCTTTTATCTTTATGATTTTTTCCGCATCCGGCGAATACAAATTGCTTACCAGTAGTTCTCCAAGGTCATCCGTAGGCAAAACCTTAGCCTGGTACACACCTCTTACCATCAATGTAAGTATAATCTGTGTCAGATAACGTGCATAAAGTCTTCTTTTATTAGATTCAAGCGTAGACGTGATATCATTCTGCTTTACTATCTTATCAATCTGATCCACTAATATTTCGCTGGATTTAATACCCGTTTGATTGCTCTCTGTCATAATTGAATTCAGATATCTCAATGCCAGTTTTTTCACAAGCAGATTGTCACCTAGCAAGCTGCTTATAGTACTTAGATTAATAGTTTCAAATCTGTCAGCATTGCTATTATACAGTTCTTCATCACTTACATAGACATCCAGTTCTTTCTTAACATTGCCTTCAACGTAAGAATTACATATCTTAACTGGTGTAGGTAATGCCATACCTTCTTTGTGGCAATAGGCATATCCTGACTCCAATGTTCCCAATTGCATAGCGTCATCTGATGAAATTCCTATTGTATTGGCGATAACCTGCTGATCATCCGCAGATACAATTCTTTGTACTATCTTGGTTGATGAATTTTTAATTACATCAGGCGCCAATTTTGTAGGAATCTGCTCCGCTACAATAACACCCTGACCATATGACCGCATTTCGGCAATCATGTTTGTAAAATGTTCTACAGCCTTGCCTTTTGGATTACCGATGCTTTCCGTTGATTGTTCAGTATCAACATTTTTCAGAAGTCTATGCGCTTCTTCAATAACAAGTAAATGTTGAAGCCCTAAATCCTGATTGCCAGTAATTTCCTTTTGAACCTGACGAAATTCATTGATAAATACAACTAACAGACCTACTCCAAATGCCTTATCAGAATCATCAGCCAGGCCTTCTAGTTCAAATACAGCATTTTCATTAAGCAGTTTGTCAAAATCTAAGAACTCGTATGTGTTAAATGTATACCCCTTGGTTCCAACACACAGATTTTCAAGGCGGACTTTCATTGCAGTCTTAACATTGCCTGCGACTTCTCCATCGTACTTAAGTTCCTCATCAATATACCGGGCTATTTCATCCTTCAGTTCCTGCATTGTAGGGAATAGATATTTGTGAGAACTGCACTTATATCGTT
>ERZ1034723.1470-NODE-1470-length-10033-cov-14.430848_pt1 | contig 10033 bp, 7 predicted proteins | sample MGYA00520637_ERZ1034723 | MGnify/ENA primary metagenome ERZ1034723 (study PRJEB33766, sample SAMN09781719) | gut metagenome | biome: gut microbiome | host: Homo sapiens | place: Madagascar | study: EMG produced TPA metagenomics assembly of the PRJNA485056 data... | reverse complement strand
ATAATATAGATATGGAAAGCATACAGTTTGAGTGGGATGAAAATAAAAACCGCATCAATCAGCACAAACACGGCATTTCATTCCTGGAAGCAAAGACAGTTTTCTATGACGAGGAAGCACTGGTAATTGATGACCCGGAGCATTCAGAACAGGAGGACAGATTTATCATTCTCGGCCTGAGCAGTAGGGCAAATCTGCTTGTCGTGTGTCACTGCTACCGTGCGTCAGATACTGTCATCCGTATTATCTCGGCCAGAAAGGCCACAAAAACTGAATCGAAATATTATGGAAAGTGAGGTCTGTGTTATGCTCAAAGAGTACGATTTCAGCAATGCAAGAAAGAATCCCTATGCCAAGGCGCTGAAAAAACAGATCACCATTAACATTGACAGCAACACCATTGATTACTTCAAGGAGCAGGCCGAAGTGGTGGGCATCCCTTACCAGACCCTGATCAATTTGTACTTGAAAGACTGCGTTGCCAATAACCGTCATTTGTCTCTGTCGTGGCAGTGAGAAGAAAAACAGGCTCGTCCGGTTTGCTCCGGGCGGGCTTTTTGCTTGCAACTTTCCCATAAAAGATGCAAAAAAGGCTGTGATGTGGTACAATAAAAGATAGATTTTGTCGAAAGAAAGGAACCTTTGGATGCAGCTGTTTGAACTGGTCAGCCCGCGGCTGTTCCGCCCGCTGGCGGGGCCCAACCGGGCGTTTTATGCGGAGCTGCTGCTCCTGCTGTGGGAGGAGTGCCGCCACACGGCGGATTACTCCATCTCCCGGGCAGAAGCGGTGAGCCGGGCCGAGGATTACTTTGCGGCACTGGCAAAGCCGCTGGCACTGGATGCCGATGACGCGGGCGACGAAGCCGAACAGCCCACCCGGGACCCCCATACCCTTGCGCTGGGCTTTCTGCTCCGCCTGCGCCGCACCGGCTGGCTGGAAGAGCAGCCCGGCAGCTATGAGGAAGAGCCTGCCCTTGCCTTTGTGCCTGAGGTGGCCCCCCTGCTGGAGGCGCTGGAAGAGATCCTGAACCCGCGTGTTGTCACCTACACCGGCAAGCTGTACAAGGCATGGCAGCTGCTGCAGAACATCGGGGAGGAAAAGAGCCCCTATGAGAATGTTCTGCGGGAGGTGGCCTCCGATCTGGAAGCACTGAACAAGTCCCTGCGGGCGCTGAACGCATCCATCGGGCATTATATCGACCGGCTCACCCGCAACCGCACTCCGCAGGAGGTGCTGGAGCTCTTCGATCAGTACGAGGAAAAGGTGGTGGCCGCCGCTTACCACCGCTTCAAGACCAGCGATAACCTGTTCAATTATCGCGCTTATCTGGAAGAGGAGCTGGACGACTGCGAGGCAGAACACCTGCCCCGGCTGGCGCTGGATTACGCCCGGGTGGAGCGCTGTGCCCCCGGCGAGGCCGCCCCTGCCGTGCGTGCCCTCATCCAGAAGCTGCGGGATTCGCTGGAAGAGATGAGCACCCTGATGCGCCAGATCGACCAGAGCCACATCCGCTACCGCAAGCGGGCCGTGCAGCGGGCACAGTTCCTGCTGCTGAGCGACCGCTCCTCGCAGGGCAGTGTCACCGCCCTGCTCCGCCGCTATGCCGAGGAGATCAGAACGCCCGACCAGCTGTTCGCGCCGGATGACGGCCCGGTGGCAAAGCACCTGCACCTCTACCCGGCGGCGGTGTTCGGGGCAAAGCCCCTCTACCCGCCTGCCGCGCCCCGCAGCGAAACGCCGCTGGCTCCGGTGCGGCAGGCCGGGCTGGATGCGGAGCAGCTGCGCAAAGAACAGCAGCTGCTGCTGGATTACGCCCGGATGGCCGTGACCGAGGAAAACGTGGGCCTGCTGGCAAAACAGGCCCTTGCCGCCCGCAGTGCGGTGGCTGCCTCTACGCTGGCGGAGGAATACCCCCGCGATTTTGCCCGCATCATCGGCCTGCACACCTACTCGCAGTCGCCGCGCCGGGCTTACGATATCACCCTTACCGGAAACTGGGTCGAACGGGGCGGCTTCCGGTTTGAAGAGTTTATTCTGACACCCCGCAGGGAGGACGCTGACCATGGCCGAACCGAATAAAATGCTGGAAGAGACCGCAAACTATCTGCTCAACCACTGCTTTGTGCTGGGTGGCGTGGAGGATCAGCGGGCAAAATACCTCTATGTGCAGGATCATCTGCCCGAGGTGCGGGCCGTATTTGCGCCGCTGGGCTATGCGGTAACGCTTTACCCGGCTCCGCTGCAGGCGGCGGCGCTGGTCAACGAGCATGAGGGCAGCCAGGCCCGGCTGCTGAAATACGAGAGCATCCTGCTGCTGGTGCTCCGCCTGCTCTACCTGCAAAAGCGGGAGAGCCTTGCCGCCAGCGCCGATCAGGTGCTGGTCACGGTGGAAGAGGTGCAGACGGAGCTGCAGAAGATGAACCTGCCCCGGCGGCTGGACCAGCGCACGCTGGAGGAGCTGATGCGCACCCTGCGCAGGTACAATCTGGCCCGCCCGGTGGGGCGGCTGACCGGTCTGGACAGCCGCATCGAGGTGTTCCCCACCGTGCTGCTGGCCCTGCCGGACGCAGACCTTGCCGATGCCGCCGCCGAGAGCAGCCGCACCCGGGAGGAACTGGCCCTCTACGAGCGGCCTGACGGAGATGCCAGCGGGGAGGAAGAAGAATGATCGAATTAAAGCGCCTGAAGCTCATCAACTGGCACAACTTTGAAAATGTCACCTTCGATTGTGCCCGTCTGACTTATATGATCGGTGTCAACGCGGTGGGCAAGACCACCATTCTGGATGCCATCCGCTACTGTCTGACCACCAACCGTAATTTCAATGCCCTGGGCAATAAAAAGAGCGGCCGCACCCTGCAGGGCTCTGTCCACGCCAAGCAGCGCGGCGAGAACGCCTACCGCCGCCCGGGCCGCACGGTGGCATATATCGGTGCCGAGTTCTGGGATACCATCAAGCGGACAAACTTTGTCATCGCTGTCCGGGTGGAATCCGAGGGCCCCATGCAGGAGCTCCACCCCGGCGACCAGACCTGGTACATCTCCGAGGACGGCATCACGCTGGAAAAGCTGCCCTTCCTTGATCCGCGCACCGGTGCCCCCAGCGCCAAGGAGGACTTCAAGCCCGCCGTGGGCCGCCTGTCCTACACCCGCAGCCCCAGCGAGGCCCGGGACCGCATCTGCCGTGCCCTGGGCATTGGCCGCGCCTCCAGCCCGCTGGGCAAAAAGTTCAACGAAGTGTTCCAGATGGGCACCAGCATGGACGAGATCCCCAACTTCCGGGAGTTCCTGTACCAGTACATCCTGCCCCAGCCGGAGCTGGATCTGGAAGCGCTGCAGGGCGACCGGGTGGAGCTGGAAAACCTCCACGCCGTTCTGGCCGAGGCCCAGACCCGTGCCGCCGCGCTGGAACAGATCGTGGCGTATGGCCGGGAAGCTGCTGCCAAAGAAACGGATGCCCTTGTCAACCGGGGCGCGGCCCTGCTGGCCCGCGCCGAAGCGGATGCCGGTGAGGATGCCTCCTGGCAGAGCCATCTGGATGCAGGCCGCCGCCAGCTGGCCGACCTGAACGCAAAATACGAGGCCGCCAAGAACGCCGAAGCCGAAGCCCGCCGGGCCTATCTGGCGGCCCACGGTGCGGCCGGTGACAGCGGCGCGGGCCGGGCGCTGGATGCCCTGACCGAGGAGCTGGCCCGGAAAAAGAGCGCGCTGGATGCAGCGGCCCGGACAAGGAATAGTCTGGAAGCAACTGCGGATACCATCACCGGCCTGCTGACCCAGCTGAACCGCAGCGGCTTTGCGGTGGAGAAGGAGCTTTGGCCCCAGCGCCTGACAGCGGAACAACTCCACACCCTGACCGAGGCGCTGGCCCGCATCGAAAAGCCGCTGGAAGAGCAGTATTTCGCTGCCCGGCAGGCTTCGGCGGATCTGGCAAAAGAGCAGGAGGGCCTGCGGGCCGAGCTGAACGCCGTGTCCGGCGGCAAGTGGGTCTACCCCCACGGCGATGCCGCCACCAAAGTGCGGGATGCCGTGAACGCCGAGCTGAAAAGCCGCGGCATGACAGCGGATGCGAAGATCTTCTGTGAGCTGCTGACTGTGGCTGATGAGAGCTGGCAGGACTGTGTGGAGGCCTGCCTGGGTGACCGCCGGTTCGATATCCTTGTGCCGCCCGCCCACTACGCCGCCGCCAAGAGCGCCTTTGTGGCGCTGGGCGACCGGGTGGGGCCCATCAGCCTGCTGGATACCCCGGGCATCCGCAAGGCGGACCGCCATGCGGAGACAGCCCCCGCCGACAGCCTTGCCGCCCAGGTCACCAGCGAGAACCCGCTGGCCGCACAGTATGCGGACACCATCCTGCGCCGCATCGTCTGCTGCGACACCCCCGATACGCTGGAGCATTTCCCCGACAGCGCCACCCGGGACCTGCTGCGCCACCATCCCTTCCGGCTGGAACGCCTGCGCAGGCCCCAGCGCTATATCGGCCTGGATGCCCGCAGGGAGCGTGCCGACGCGCTGGAAGCACAGCTTGCCGCCCAGGCCGACCGCTGCCGCGAAGCCGCCCAGACCGAAAAGACCCTGAAATCTGCCTACGACCAGTACCAGAACGTCCTGCGGGGCCATGCGCTGGAACAGCTGGCTGAACTCTGGGCCAGCCGGGCCGCGCTGGATGCCGCCCGTGCCGACTACGCCGCCCAGGAGCAGAAGCTGGCCGACTGCCGCGAGAACCCCATGCTGCAGCAGCTCTACCGCGAGGAAGAAGCCCGGGAAGCCGCATGGGAGACTGCCCGCAAGGCCGTGGAGCAGGTGGGCGGCGATATCCGCGTCTGCGAAAAGCAGATCGCGTCCTGTGAGGCGGAGCAGGGGAAGGCGGTGGAGACCGCCGCACAGAGCCGGGAGGAGGCAGAGGCATTCTTTGCACAGTACCCGCTGCTGGAGCCTCTGGCACAGGAGCGCAAAAAGGGCCTGATGACGGGCGGGCGCACGGCCCGTTCCGCCGCACAGACTGCCGAAAAGGCACAGACCAGGCTGGACGATACCCTGCGATCCTATCTCACTTCCACGCTGGAACCCGCCCAGAGGGATTACAACGAGCACTATGTCTGCGATTATCCGCTGGGTCTGGCCGGGGTGGAGCAGTACCGCGCCCAGCACGACAGCCTTGTCCGCATTGATCTGGAACGCTACGCCGCCCGGCTGGAGCAGGCGCAGCGGGACTGCAAGGATCGCTTCCGCAAGGATATCCTCTTCCGGATGAAGGATGATATCTTCAACGCCCGCCGCCAGTTCCGGGAGCTGAACAAGGTGATGGAGCAGCTGACCTACGGCGAGGAAGTCTACCGTTTTGAGCTGGAGCCCAGCCGTGACCCCCAGCTGGCCGCCTTCTATCAGGTCATTGTGGACAAGGGCAACCAGCAGATGACCGATGGTGACTCGCTGGACAACCTTGCCGCCACCGCCGACCCCGTCTACGAGCGGCAGGTGGACGCGCTGATGGAAAAGATCATGGCGGATGTGGACGAGAACACCCGGGCCCGGCAGGAGGGCCGCACCACCTCCGGTGCCACCCTCTCGGATTATGTGGACTACCGCACCTATCTGGACTATGACATCAAGGTGACCAACACCGTCTCGGGCCAGCAGGCCTATCTTTCCCGCGTCAGCCGCGATTCCTCCGGCGGCGAGAATCAGGCTCCCTTCTATGTGGCCATCTGCGCCAGCCTGCTGCAGATCTACCAGAAGAGCGAGAACAGCATCCGCCTTGTCCTGCTGGACGAGGCCTTCAGCAAGATGACCAGTGACCGCATCCGCCCCATGATGGAGCTGTTCCGCCGCCTGCAGCTGCAGGTTCTGCTCATCTCCACCGTGGAAAAGAGCACGGCCATCCAGCCCTACTGCGACATTACCTATTCCATCGTGCGCCACGGCGATGCCAACGCCATTGCGCCGTTCTACCGGGCCGGCACCCTTGCCGATGCCCCGGAAAAGGAGACTGAATATGAATAACACCCTTGCAAACATTTGGCTCTTTGCCACCCACTGGACCAAGCTGGATGCCTTTGATACCGAGGAAGAGCTCAACGATGAATTGGAGCTGCTCCAGCGCCAGAGCCTGCCCACCAAAGTCCGTCAGGTCACGGACAAGGAAGGCAGGGAACAGTTCCTCCTTTACGTCAAACAGGCCGACCGCGATTACGCCCGCTACTGCACCGGCTGGCGGCCCGGCGGGATGATGTGATCCACCCCTGCAAAAAGGAGAATCCATGTCAAAACAGAAAATCCAACTTTCGGATCACTTTGATGATTCACGGCTGATCCGTTTTGTGCTGCCCTGCATCGGCACCATGTTGTTTACTTCCATTTACGGCATTGTGGACGGCCTGTGTGTCTCGAACTTTGTGGGCAAAACGGCCTTTGCGGCAGTCAACCTCATCATGCCCGTGCCCATGCTGGTGGGTACCGTGGGCTTTATGCTGGGCACCGGCGGCAGCGCCATTGTGGGCATCACGCTGGGCGAGGGCGATAAAGCCCGTGCCGACCGCTATTTCAGCCTGTTTCTGTCAACGGCGCTGATCGCCGGCATCGTGTTGTCCGTGCTGGGGATGCTGCTGCTCCGGCCGGTGGCCCTGATGCTGGGTGCCGAAGGCGAGATGCTGGACTATGCCCTGCGCTATGGCCGGGTGCTGATGCTCAGCCTGCCCACCTTTATCCTGCAGAATATGTTCCAGAGTTTTTTTGTCACCGCCGAAAAGCCGCATCTGGGCTTTTACTTCACGGTGGGCGCGGGCTGCACCAACATGGTGCTGGACGTGCTGTTGGTGGGCATCCTGCACTGGAGCGTGGAGGGTGCCGCCATTGCCACCATGCTCAGCCAGGTGGTGGGCGGCCTGCTGCCGGTGTTCTACTTCCTCAACCGGAAAAACACCAGCCTGCTCCACCTCTGCCGCCCGCAGTTTGAGGGTGGTGTGCTGCTGAAAGCCTGTGTGAACGGCTCCTCTGAGCTGATGACCAACCTTTCCATGTCGCTGGTGAACATCCTGTACAACTATCAGCTGCTCCGCTTTGCGGGCGAGGATGGCGTGGCCGCCTATGGTGTGATCATGTACGCATCCTTCCTGTTCGTGGCGGTGTTTGTGGGCTACGCCGTGGGCAGTGCGCCCATCGTCAGCTACCACTATGGTGCCAATAACCGCAAGGAGGTCAACAACCTCTACCGCAAGAGCCTGAAGCTCATCGGCGTGGTTGCAGTGGGAATGACCATCGGCTCCATGTTCATCATCCCCCATGTGGCCCGCTTCTTTGTAGGCTATGATGAAAACCTGCTCATTCTGACCACCCGGGCCTTCCGGCTCTATGGCCTGAGCTTCCTCATCATGGGGTTCAACGTCTATGCGTCCTCCTTCTTCACGGCCCTGGGCGATGGCGTGACCAGTGCGCTCATCTCGTTCCTGCGCACCCTGCTGTTCCAGGTGGCGGCGGTTCTGCTGCTGCCGCTCCTGCTGGGCATCGACGGCATCTGGCTGGCTGTGACCGCCGCCGAGCTGGCCGCTCTGCTGGTTAGCATCGGCCTGTTCATCACCAGAGACCAGCAGTTCCATTACCGCAAGGCGGAATAACCGCAAACAAAGAAAGGACCCTCGGCGGGTCCTTTCTGTTTTCAGAATGTAAATTCCACGAACTCGCAGTTTTTGATGCCTGCCGCCGCGTACTCCTCGTTGGTCATATCGTAAAAATAGGACTGCACCACCCGGGCAATGCCGTTGTGGGCCACCAGCAGGTAGGTCTTGTCGGTGTCGGCCCGGAGCTCGTCCAGCAGGTTGTAGATGCGCTGGGCCAGCTGCATCATGCTCTCGCCGCCGGAGTAGCGGTCGGCAAAGTGGGTCTTGGAAATGCGGAACTCTTTGCCGTCCCGGGGCGTGCCCTCGTAGCGGCCAAAGCACTGCTCCCGGAGCCGGGGCTCACACCGGGCAGGAATGCCGGTGGCCTCCGCAATGGCCCGGGCGGTGTCGGCGGCGCGGGACAGGGGAGAGTACAGGATCTCATCGATGCGGAGACCGCTGGTCCGGAGCTTTTCGCCCAGCTCCCGGGCCTGGGCGCGGCCTTTTTCAGTCAGGGGGCTGTCGGTCATGCCGCAGATCTTGTTTTCCACGTTCCACACGGTCTCGCCGTGGCGGGTGAAATAGACCTTGTGCACCGCCTTGGTCAGCCTGTGATCCCGCAGGGTGATGGTGCTGCCCTCGTTGATGTCCAGCCGGGTCAGCTCGGCATCCGGGTAGGGGAGAACCCGCCGCGTGCCGTCGGCAGCCTCCAGCAGGACATCACAGAGCACGGGCTGGCCCTCGGGCAGCTCCTCGCAGCCATAAAGCTGCTCCTCAATGCGCAGAACGCGGTAGTTTTTTTCTTCCATCCTCTTCGACCTCTTTCGGGCAGATTGTTTCTTACATTATAAAACGGCAGCGGGGCCCCGTCAACGCTTGACAGCCCCGTGTGCCGCCTGATAAACTAGGCGCAAGGGATAAAAACGCCAAAAGGAGAGAAGAAGTTGAACATTACAGAACTGCGGTATCTCGTCGCCATCATGGAATGCGGATCTGTGAGTGCGGCGGCAAAGCGGCTGTATGCCGCTCAGCCCAATGTGAGCAAGGCGCTGAAAAATCTGGAAGAAGAATACCATCTCCGCATTTTTGAGCGGTCATCCACCGGCATGATCCCCACGGAGCAGGGGCGGCACTTCATCGAGCAGGCCGAGCGGGTGCTGCGGGAGGTGGACCGGCTGGACCGGAGCGTGCAGGAGGAGCAGGAGCGCTGCGCCGAACTGCGGGTAATGATCCCCCACGCCACCTATGCCTCCTATGCGGCGGTGGATTATCTGGAGCGGGCAGCATCCATTGAGCGGCTCCACATCCACATCCGGGAGGGCGGCTCCATGGAGGCGCTGGATCATGTCCTGCGGCAGGGGTATCATCTGGCTCTGCTGCGGTACGCCGTGGAGGATGACGAGCACTATACCCATTACTGCGCCCGGCGGGGCCTGAAAATGGAACCCATTATGGATTTTGAATACAGTCTGCTGACCAACCGGGACGGCCCGCTGGCCCGGAAGGCGATCCGCGACCTGTCTGAGCTGGACAAGTATATGGAGATCCTCCACGATGATTTCCAGCTGCCCGGCGAGGAGGGCGGCGACGGTGTGCGCTGGCATGTCAACCCGGAACGCCGTATCCATGTGTATGAGCGGTGCAGCCAGTTCTCGATCCTGCAGCGGCTGCCCACGGCCTACATGTGGGCATCGCCCATGCCCCGCAGGGCACTGGAGCAGTACCATCTGGTGCTGAAGAAGTGCCCGGCCCAGCGCCAGCAGATGCGGGATGTGCTGGTCTACCCGGACAAGGGCCGCCTGCGCCCCGAGGAGCAGGCCTTTGTGGATCTGCTCCACAAGGAAGCGGCTTCCGCCGTGAAATAAAGGGGCTTTCCGGCTAAGGCACGGCAAAGGTTGCTCCCTTCAGAATTGACAGAAAAACCAATAAATGGATGCAAAACCGGGCGAAAATAAGCGCCCGGTTTTATTTTTGCTGATAAATGGTCAAAAAATAAACGGAAAAGCGGCAAAAATTCTTTGCAGCTATATCGGAAACGATATGACCCCATGCCGGAAAGATATTTCTCCGCTGGAAAAAAGTGTGCTACCATGAGGCCAGAAAAGAGCCCCGGGTATGCGGCAGAATGGGGCCGCGGCCGGCAGGGGCAAAAAGGAGGTTTCTGGTATGATTAGTTTCCTGCTCTGTCTTGCGATCCTGGTGGGCGGATACTTCGTCTATGGCAAGATCGTGGACAATACCTTCGACCCGGACGACCGTGAAACGCCTGCTGTGCGCATCAACGACGGCGTGGACTATGTCGTGATGCCCCAGTGGAAGCTGTTCCTCGTCCAGCTGCTGAACATTGCGGGCCTTGGCCCCATCTTTGGTGCCATGCAGGGCGCTCTGTGGGGCCCCGTGGTGTTCCTGTGGATCACCTTCGGCACCATCTTTGCCG
>ERZ1034723.1469-NODE-1469-length-10034-cov-3.827939_pt1 | contig 10034 bp, 9 predicted proteins | sample MGYA00520637_ERZ1034723 | MGnify/ENA primary metagenome ERZ1034723 (study PRJEB33766, sample SAMN09781719) | gut metagenome | biome: gut microbiome | host: Homo sapiens | place: Madagascar | study: EMG produced TPA metagenomics assembly of the PRJNA485056 data... | reverse complement strand
GCTAATACAGAATCCATGAAATCCACATTCAGCGAAGAGAACGGATATGAATTAATCTTCGACGATGCACAGCAGAAACAGGAAAACCAGTTAACAGCAATCCGTAACTTCATCCAGCAGGAAGTTGATTATATCGTACTTGCTCCTGTAACAGAGACAGGTTGGGATACAGTTCTCCAGGAAGCAAAAGATGCAGGAATCCCTGTAATCATTGTAGACCGTATGGTTGATGTATCTGATGACAGTCTTTACACAGCATGGGTTGGATCAAACTTCAAACTTGAAGGTCAGAAAGCTATGGCATGGCTGGATGCATATCTGGAAGCAAAGGGACGTGGAGATGAAGAAATCAATCTTGTTGACATTCAGGGAACTATCGGTGCATCTGCTCAGATCGGACGTACACAGGGATTTGACGATGCAGTAGAGGCTCATGACAACTGGACAACACTTGCACAGCAGTCAGGTGAATTTACACAGGCCAAAGGTCAGGAAGTTATGGAATCTATCCTGAAACAGAGCGGTGATGACATTGATGTTGTTTACTGTGAGAATGATAACGAGGCATTTGGTGCAATTGATGCCATCGAAGCAGCAGGCTATGAAGTTGGTGGAGAAGAAGGTCAGATCCTTGTAATGTCCTTCGATACAACAAACGCTGGTCTTACAGATACATTAAGCGGAAAGATCACACTGGATACAGAGTGTAACCCATTACACGGACCACGTGTAGAAGAGATTATCAAGAAACTGGAAGCTGGCGAAGATGTTGACAAACAGGCTTATGTAGATGAAGAAATGTTTGCAGCTGATGATACAGTTACATCTATCAAAGTTGACGACGCTGACTATGAAGTAACAACTATTACACAGGACATCATTGATGGACGTGCATACTAATTATTAGTGTAAATCCGGAGCGTGGTTCATAATTCGGAGAAACCCGGGTTGCGGACCACGCTACCTTTATGCCATGAATTAACCGTTACTGTCCACTTCGTGCCCAGTAACACGCTTCGCGATGCACAGAATTTATGCTAATCGCATAAATTCGCGCGGTATGTCTCGGGTTTTCTGTGACCTTCGCTCACAAAAAACACCTCGCGGGATATTATCTGTGAACAGTAACAATTAACCCGCTTTGCTGAAATGGTTTCGGTGATGAGGGGTAAAAAACAGTATAGAAAGCAGGTGGAAAGATTATGGAACAAAATGTAGTATTGGAGATGCGTGATATTTCCAAAAATTTCACTGGCGTCCGTGCCCTTTCCCATGTGGACTTTACCCTTCGTAAAGGTGAGATCCACGCACTGATGGGGGAGAACGGTGCAGGTAAATCAACTCTGATCAAGGTGCTGACCGGTGTTCACGAATTTGAAAGCGGTTCTATTCATATGGCTGGAAACAGCAATGCAATTGTAAATCATTCTCCGCAGGAGGCACAGGCAAACGGTATCAGTACAGTGTACCAGGAAGTAAACCTCTGCCCGAACCTGACTGTAGCCGAGAACTTATTTATCGGAAGAGAGCCAAGAAAATTCGGAATGATTGATTGGAAGCAGATGAATGAGCGCTCAGGAAAACTTCTTGAGAGCCTGGACATTCATGTGCCGCCAACACAGATGCTGGAGGAGTGTTCCATTGCTATCCAGCAGATGATCGCAATCGCACGTGCAGTTGATATGAAATGTCGTGTACTGATTCTGGATGAGCCAACTTCCTCACTGGATGACGATGAAGTTGAGAAGCTGTTTGTACTTATGAGAAGACTTCGTGATGAAGGAGTAGGTATTATCTTTGTCACCCATTTCCTTGAACAGGTATATGCAGTCTGCGACAGGATCACAGTTCTTCGTAACGGCGAACTGGTAGGAGAATATGAGACAAAGGATCTTCCACGAGTTATGCTGGTTGCTAAGATGATGGGTAAAGACTTTGATGATCTTGCCGATATCAAAGGTGAGCACAAAGATAAGAAAAAAGCAAATCCTGAACCTGTGATCGAAGCAAAAGGAATCTCCCACAAGGGAACAATTAAGCCATTTGACCTTACCATTAATAAAGGAGAGGTTATCGGTCTTACCGGACTTCTCGGTTCCGGGCGTTCCGAACTTGTACGTGCCATTTACGGTGCAGACAAGGCTGAGACTGGAACCCTTAAGGTAAAAGGTAAAGAGGCAAAGATCAACAGTCCTCTGGATGCTATGAAGCTTGGTATGGCGTACCTTCCGGAAGACAGAAAAGCAGAAGGTATCATTGCAGATCTTTCTGTAAGAGAAAATATTATTATAGCGCTCCAGGCTAAACGAGGTATGTTCCATCCATTAAGCAAGAAAGAAATGGAAGAAGCAGCCGATAAGTATATTAAACTGCTGCAGATCAAGACAGCAAGCCGTGAAACCCCGATCAAGAGCCTGTCCGGTGGAAACCAGCAGAAGGTTATCCTTGGAAGATGGCTTCTGACAAATCCGGATTACCTGATCCTGGATGAGCCGACCCGAGGTATTGATATCGGTACTAAAACAGAGATTCAGAAACTGGTTCTTGATCTTGCAGATCAGGGAATGGCAGTTACATTTATTTCCTCAGAGGTTGAGGAAATGCTCCGTACCTGTTCCCGTATGGCAGTCCTTCGTGACGGTCAGAAGGTAGGCGAACTGGAAGAGAATGAACTTTCCCAGAGCGGAGTTATGAAAGCTATTGCCGGAGGTGACGATAAATAATGAATAAGAGTAAATTAAAGAAAATAACAAGTGCGCGTCTGTTTCTTCCTGTTGTGTGTCTCATCGCCGTACTTTTGCTCAATGTGATCAAGACACCAGACTTCTTTAATGTATCGATCCGAAACGGTGTACTTTATGGTTATATCATTGACGTTATCAATCGTGCTTCGGAGCTGGTTATTCTTGCAATCGGTATGACACTGGTAACAGCAGCATCCGGTGGACAGGATATCAGTGTGGGTGCGATCATGGCTGTGGCCGCTGCAGTTTGCTGTCAGATCCTTTCCGGTGGACAGGTTTCTGTAAATGAGTATCAGAACTCTATTATCATTGCAGTGATTGCAGCACTTCTTGCATCTGCATTATGTGGTGCATTTAACGGTTTCCTGGTTGCTAAGCTGAATATTCAGCCGATGGTTGCAACTCTGATCCTTTATACAGCTGGACGTGGTATTGCACAGCTTGTAACAAATGGACAGATTACTTATATTCGTGTGGATTCTTTCAAGATGGCAGGTGGTTACATTGGAAAGTGTCCGATCCCAACACCTATTTTCTTTGCGATCATCACAGTTTTAATTGTTTATCTGATCCTGAAGAAAACAGCACTTGGTCTTTATATTGAAAGCGTTGGTATTAATGGAAAGGCAGCCCGCCTTGTTGGATTAAATTCCACAATGATCAAATTCCTTACTTATGTTATTTGTGGTGTGCTGGCTGGTATTGCCGGAATCGTAGCATCCAGCCGTATCTATTCCGCAGATGCAAACAACATCGGTCTTAACCTGGAAATGGATGCCATCCTTGCAGTAGCACTTGGCGGAAACTTCCTTGGCGGTGGTAAATTCAGTCTGATCGGTTCCGTAATTGGTGCTTATACCATTCAGGCTCTGACCACAACACTTTATGCAATGAACGTAAAGGCTGACCAGCTTCCTGTTTATAAGGCAATCGTGGTAGTCATCATCGTTACTCTGCAGAGTGATGTATTTAAAAAATATATTGCCGGCTTAAAAGCTAAAAAGAGTGTGGCAGTAGAAGGAGGTCAGAAGTAATGAAAGCAAATGGAATGCAGAAAAAGAAAATGACAGGAAACGGCTTCCTGCTTCTGATAACAATCGCTTTATTTGCAGTAATGTATATTGCAGGTATGATCATCTTTGCTGACAAGGGTTTTGCAAAACCGCAGATGTTTCTGAATCTGTTTGTATCTAATGCAGGACTTCTGGTTATCGCGTGTGGACTTACCATTGTAATGATCACCGGTGGTATTGATATTTCCGTTGGTTCTGTAACAGCTCTTGTTTGTATGGTTCTTGCAGATTTAATGGAGAATAAGGGTGTAAATACATATGTGGCAGTTTTAGTTGCACTGCTCATTGGTGTTGCTTTTGGTATTGTTCAGGGTTTTCTGGTAGCTTACCTTGATATCCAGCCATTTATCGTAACCCTGGCTGGTATGTTCTTTGGACGTGGTATGACAGCTATTATCAGCACAGATATGATTTCCATTAAGAATGAGTTATTCCTGAAATGGGCAAACTTCCGTTTCTATATGCCTTTTGGTTCTACCAATAAGAAAGGAAAATTCATTCCGGCTTATATTCCTCCTACAGTAGTGATCGCGGTGATCGTTGTTATTATCATTGCAGTTCTTCTGAAATACCGTAAATTCGGACGTAAGCTGTATGCGATCGGCGGTAACCGTCAGAGTGCGTTAATGATGGGCCTGAATGTTAAGAGAACAATGTTCCAGGCCTATGTGCTGGATGGTTTTCTTGCAGGTCTTGGGGGATTTCTGTTCTGCTTAAACAGCTGCGCAGGTTTCGTTGAGCAGGCGAAAGGTCTTGAGATGGATGCGATTTCTTCAGCAGTTATTGGTGGTACGCTTCTTTCAGGTGGTGTTGGTACACCGATCGGTACTTTGTTTGGTGTATTGATTAAGGGTACAATTTCCAGTTTGATTACTACTCAGGGTACATTATCAAGCTGGTGGGTAAGAATTATTCTTTCACTGTTGCTGTGTTTCTTTATTGTGATTCAGTCAGTGATTGCTTCTATGAAGAAAAAAGCGAAATAAGTGATTGTATTATGAGACAAGCTGGGACTTTTGAAGTCTTGGCTTGTTCTTTTTTTGCAGAGGGACGCGCGAAACAGCATCTCTCTGTGGGTTCAGTTCCAGGGGCTAAGTAACTCTAAGGTGTGAAAAATCCGCTAAAAGCATGAAGAAAAACGCAAAGCTCGCTGCAGGCTCGGCAGTTGCTGTTTTTCTTCATAACGCGGATTTCTCCCACCTAAGAGTTACTAAGCCCCTTCCAAATTCGCCCACAGAGAGATGCTGTTTCGCGCTGGGTACCGGCTATGAGTTAAGTTGAAAGTGAACAGTAACACTTTATTTATTTACAACTGTGAATTATGATGGTTTGCTTGCCACGGGGAGAGTTTTATTTTATACTTTACACAATGGAAGTTATGTGAGAAATATGGCTTTACTAATGGTTGGATATGTAGTACAATCGTAACTTATTATGCGTTTATTTTAGGAGGATTATTATACAATGTGGATTGCAGATGGATGGAAAGATTATGAGGTTATTGATACTTCCTGTGGGGAGAAGCTGGAGCGCTGGGGGGATTATCTTCTGGTGAGGCCGGATCCGCAGGTTATATGGGATACGCCGAAGGTGAATAAGGGCTGGAAGCATATGAACGGGCATTATCACAGAAGTAAGAAGGGCGGTGGCGAATGGGAGTTTTTTGATCTGCCCGAGCAGTGGGATATTCATTATAAGGGACTTACCTTTAATTTGAAACCTTTTAGTTTTAAGCATACCGGGCTTTTTCCGGAGCAGGCGGTGAATTGGGACTGGTTTGGCAATAAGATCCGCAATGCGGGACGTCCGGTGAAGGTGTTGAATCTTTTTGCATATACAGGTGGTGCGACTCTGGCGGCAGCAGCGGCGGGGGCTTCTGTTACTCATGTGGATGCTTCTAAGGGTATGGTTACCTGGGCGAAGGAGAATGCGGTTGCTTCCGGACTGGGAGATGCGCCGATACGATGGCTGGTAGATGACTGTGTGAAGTTTGTTGAGCGTGAGATTCGCAGAGGGAACCATTATGATGCGATCATTATGGATCCGCCTTCTTATGGACGTGGACCGAAGGGGGAAATCTGGAAGATTGAGGATTGTATCCATGATCTGATCAAGCTGTGTACAAAGATTCTCAGTGATGAGCCTCTGTTTTTCCTGATTAATTCCTATACAACAGGTCTGGCACCGGCAGTTCTTACTTATATGCTTTCTACTGAGCTTAAGAAGTTTGGCGGCCATGTGGATTCTCAGGAGATCGGGCTTCCGGTAAGTTCTAACGGGCTGGTTCTGCCTTGTGGTGCTTCTGGAAGATGGGAGGCGTAAGTTTATTTCCTTTTGTTTGTTATTGACGGAAATCTGCTTTTTAGCCGAATCAGATAAGTCTCCTGCAGAGGTTGCGAAAATGATTTTTCGAACACGCTCTAAGCAGTAGATGGGAGGAAACCTAATTATGAAGGAACTTAATTTAAAACATGAAGCCAAGCGTTACGGCTGTGCGGTTCTGGCTGCAACGATCATGGCGTTGAATATTAAGACATTTGTTCGTGCTGGCGGTCTTTTTCCGGGAGGATTTACAGGACTTACTCTGTTGCTCCAGAACATTTTTCAGACATTTATGGGGATTGCAGTTCCGTATACGCTGATTAATGTACTGCTGAACTCTATTCCTGTATTTATTGGTCTGAAATTTATCGGAAAGAAATTTACTATCAGCTCTGTCTGTGTGATCGTGCTTTCCGGTCTGCTTACGGATATCATTCCCAGTCAGCCGATCACTTATGACACGTTGCTGATCAGCATCTTTGGTGGTTTGATTAATGGATTCTGTATCAGTCTCTTCCTGATCGGTAATACCAGTACAGGTGGAACAGATTTTATTGCGATTTATTTTTCCGAGAAAAATGGCAGGGATATCTGGAATTATATCCTGTGTGGAAATGCAGTGATCCTGACTGTGGCAGGGTTACTTTTTGGATGGGACAGAGCACTTTACTCTATTATTTTTCAGTTTACCTCTACGCAGGTGATCCAGATGCTGCATCAGAGATATAAGAAGCACACGTTGTTTATCATTACGAAAGAGCCGTTTCAGATTTATGAGGAAATCTTTAAACTCACTAATCATACGGCTACACGTTTTGAAGGTACCGGATGCTATACAGATGAAAAGACCAGTATGATCTATTCTGTAGTCTCTACAGAAGAAGCGAAATATCTGGTAAAGAAGGTACATGAGATCGATCCGAAGGCTTTTGTAAATATTATCAAAACCGATTACATAAACGGAAGATTTTACCAGAAAACAGATTATTAATTACTTGTATTCCCTTTCTGTGAGCGTATAATACAAGATATAGGGGATTTGTTCGTTCATGGAGTTTGTACTTAAGATTGAATGAACAGTAACCAGCACACAAGGAGGGTGATATATATGGGTAATGCAACAGAAAGCACACTTCCTCACAGCAATACCTCAGGCTATGACCGCAAAGCCTGCAGGACATGCGCCTGTTCCACCTGTTATGAGCAGGAGTTCTGCGACAGATGCAGTTCCTGCCAGAACCAGTCACGCAAATTAGACAGGTGTAATGCTTATGAGGGAGCATATAACTATTAACCTCAACATATCCTCATCTGCTTTTTTAACCGAATCAAGTAAGTCCCCTGCGGAGCAGTTATTCGGTGTAGAGTTGCGTAGCGAAGCGGATTGTGAATATCCGCTTGACTTGCAAAGTAATAAACAGTGGATGGGGATTTCTTTGTAAAAAAACAGCTATTATAACTATAGAATTTTATGTTGAAAAAATATTCCTTACGCCTGACAAATATCCTGAAATCCAATGACTCCATGGAGATCAGCTGGAATTGTCGGTATTTAAAAGAGCTTATGAAAATACTTCGATTGGTAATGTATCGAATATACCTTATACGGACATATCAGACATCAGGGAAAGGCAGATGAAAGACATGAAAAGAAAATTATCATTCAGAAAAGTGGCAGTATTTCTGATACTGACCTTGTTTCTGGCGACAGGCATCAGTATGCGTGCAGTTACTGTAAATGCAGCCACATATGTGAAACAGGACAGAACCTCTGTCAGTATCACATCAAAGAAAACGGGATGGCAGAAAATAAATGGAGACTACTATTTTTATAATTCAAAGGGCCGTCTGATCTGTGGTTCTTTTAAGTACAAAGGTTATTATTACTACAGTATTGCCAACGGTAAACGTTTCACCGGATGGATGAAACGTTCCGGTAACAAGTACTATTATAACCGTAAAAATGGTGCCATGTTCCGCAATCGCTGGGCAATGGGGGCTAAATATACCTATTATTTCAATGAATCCGGCGTAGCAATTGCCAGGCAGTGGCTTACTCAGGATGGAAAAAAATACTATTTCCTCAGCAACTCCACCATGGCAAAGGGCTGGCAGAAGATAGGCAAATATTATTACTATTTCAGCAAGAAAACAGGAGTGATGGCAAGAAATACCTGGATAGATAAATATTATGTAAACAGCAAAGGGCAGCGTGTAAAATCTTCAGATACTAAACCGACAAATACTAAACCAACAGTTACTCAAAGCGGTAACACTTACAAATACAAAAGCAGTACTCTGAATATTAAACTTGAACGTAAATCTGTCCATGGTATTTCCTACTGGGCAGCACATATAAAAACATCCAGTGCCAAACAACTGAAATCTGCTCTTTCCAACGGAACTTACGGCGGATCCCGTCAGACAACATCTGATGCAGTGGCCTCAAATGGCGGCATTATCGGAGTAAACGGCAGTGCTTTTGACTACGGAACAGGAAAGCCATCTCCGCTCGGTATGTGCATCAAGAATGGAATCATCTACGGTGACTACATGACAAGCTATTCCGTTATGGCAGTAAAGAAAGATGGAACTATTTATACTCCGGCACAGGGACTTATGGGAAAAAATCTTCTTGCAGCCGGTGTAAAAGATACATATAATTTCGGTCCGGTTCTTATTAAAGACGGCGAAGCCCAGCTTCCATGGGCTGAAACAGAAAAATATTACCCACGTACAGCAGTAGGAATGGTAAAACCCAACGATTATGTACTCCTTGTAACAGATACCGGCAGCTATACTGGTCTTAATCACTGGGATATGGTGAATATTTTCAAATCCTACGGCTGTACTTATGCTTACAATCTGGATGGAGGCGGTTCTGCAACCCTGTACTTTAATGGAAAAGTAATGAATAAACTTATCGGCAATACTCAGCGTCCATGCGCAGACTTCCTTTATTTCACCCGGTAATCTTTTTCCAGATAAGAATCCCGCCTGCCTGCACACACTGCCAAAGCCCAGCATACAAGGATCAGCAGTCCGATTCCCATAGCCAGCAGAGCAAGCATGATCACGATAATTGCGTGGATAAATATAGACATGGATAACCTCCTTTCGCAGTCATTCGGTTATGAGCTTATAGCAGTTCTCTTAAATATGTTGTTTATGAGGAATGCTATAGCAGCGAAGCGGATGATTTTATCCGCCTGACTTGTCTCATTCACTGACTTGGATAAAAATGGATGTTGTATAAGAAGTAATAAAAAGATATCAGGATGACCTGACAAGAACAATTAAGACAGTTAAAAGATCTGTTAACTGATTTAAATATACGCTGTCATATTCGAAAAAGCAAGCCGAAACTTTCGATAAAATTCGACTTGCTTTTGTTATGCGTTGCTGCTCACACACCGCTATCCTGAGACAATCCCATTGCCGCAGGCAATCTGGAATGAATTTTGGCTACGTTACTGTGAACGGAGTGAACAGTAACGATTGTTTTGGTAAAATATTAACAATTCCATAAAAACACTTGACAACCCTACTTTACCATACTAAAATGTAAAAAGCAAAAAAAACTGTTGCCGCAGGAAAAACAAATGATTGCCCTGTACGGAAAATAAGAACATCCATCCATGGCAGAACAAGGAGGAATATTATGAAAAAATACAGCGACATGAGCAAAGAAGAACTGCTTACACTCAAAGCACAGCTGGATAAAGAATATGCAGAAATCAAAGCACAGGGCTTAGCCCTTGACATGTCACGTGGAAAACCATCAGCAGACCAGCTTGATCTCTCTATGGGATTAATGGACGTATTAAGCAGCGATTCAGACCTCAAATGTGAAACAGGAGTAGACTGCCGTAACTACGGTGTCATCGACGGAATC
>ERZ1034723.1468-NODE-1468-length-10034-cov-108.524000_pt1 | contig 10034 bp, 3 predicted proteins | sample MGYA00520637_ERZ1034723 | MGnify/ENA primary metagenome ERZ1034723 (study PRJEB33766, sample SAMN09781719) | gut metagenome | biome: gut microbiome | host: Homo sapiens | place: Madagascar | study: EMG produced TPA metagenomics assembly of the PRJNA485056 data... | reverse complement strand
CACGGCATCGCCTTCCTGCTCTGCTAAGAAATAGCAACGATAAGCCTTCTGTGACCCATTATTATATGTCACAGTAACCTCTTCCACCTTATGAGCCACAACACCACCAGCAGGAGAGATTAGCTCCTTACCACCGATGGTGGAGGTTTTCTTGATAACCAGTTCCTCGAAGATAGCCTTCATTCTCACCTCCAGGTAGTCGGTAATAAGATGAGAGCGACCTTCTGTATCGGGAGTCCACGAGCCTCCGTTCTCATTATTGAAGTTACCGACAAGCAATCCACTTAAAAGCTTCTGCACCTTTTCCCAAGTGATAGTACCCTTGGCGGTGTCATCGTTTATCTTTGAGATGAAGTGCTTGCTTCCCTCTGTTGCGACCTGATTCTTAACCTGTGTAGTTGTTAATCCTGCACCTGTTCCACCATTTCCGTTTTGGAGCGAGGAAATCTGTTGCTGAATCTTCTTGATAGTTCCAACTTCCTTATCCTCTCGAAGAGTTATATCGTAGGTAGGAATCTTGCCATCCTCCTCCTTGATGGTAAGCTGGTCAATGGAAATGGTTCCTCCGATCCTAAGGTCAGTATCCTCAAACTCCATCAAGTCACCAGCTTTGAGCGTGTCATGAAGACTCTTTATGGTTCCTGTAGTATCTTCTTCTGCAAGATCATGCTGCCTTGCCATGAAAATTTCATCAACCTTAGGCTGATAGACGTACCTTGTATAGTCATTCTTGTCAATGAGCGCTATGGCATACTTAAGGAGCTTCAGAGACGCAGCATTGACATACGAATCAGGAAGGGTGATGCCGGTAAGAACGAAATGGTCGCCTTTCTTGATAGGGTAGTCCTTGTATGGGAACCAAAGCTCAAGAGCATCGTCCTTGATTCGCTCGATAGTGAGCCTCCATCTCCCATCAACCTTGGTTGAGGATGCCACCTTGAACGTTCGGCCACCGCACATACCATCTTTCATGGAGATTGAGAAATCATCATCCGCTAAATCTTTTATATCGAAATCAACAGCTTTGCTGAGATAAATATCAACATTATTCGGACCAGGGTCGCCATCATATCGGCCGTCATCATTTGGAGCGACACCCTCGTCAATCTCATCCACACGCACGCCACCGATTTCCATCTCTTCGATGGTAGGGTAGATTTCTACGACTCCATTCGTCTTATCATCGGTATCGAAGAATTGCGATTCCGAACGGAGGCCAATCTGTTCGATGTTCACAGAATCGATGTATGGCCTATGTGGATCAGTAGAGAATTTGTGTCGCTTCCCGGTAGGGTTCACATACTTCTTCTCTTCATCTGTGAGCGAATCATAGAAGTCGCTCAATGATACATGAGGGAATCCAGGCAACATAAGTCTGTTGATGGACATATTGTTCGGGAGATTCTCGGCATACTCCTTCATGGATGACGGAATGGCCTTCTTATTGAGACCTGACGTGATGTACATCTTCGTGTTTCCTGCCTTAACCTGCGCAATAAATGCATCAAGTTTTTCCTTTGATTCCTCATCTCCGGTATCGATCTGAGCTCCTTTTAATTCACTGTAGAATCTGCATTTGCCGGAGTTATACACCTGCGTCACATAGCCGGTGATGACAGTCTGGAAATCGAACGTTACCTGAAGAACCCAACCGAGAGACTGTTCCTGAGATTCGCCGGAAACTACATATTTTCTCTTATTCTTGAAATATGTCTCGATATAGTCGACATCCAGTTCAAGCTTGACATTTGTGCTAGCTGTAACCACTTTCGTGATATTCGCCACGTACTTGACACCGAGGTCCGCATAGTAATGAGAAGGAAGATTCTTCTCCGAACCATAAGCTCTCAGTCTCGTAATGACACTCTGATCAGAATCTGCGTTCTGCACAATCTCGTAGAGCCCCTTGCCGAGACCATAGGAGAAGATGTGTCCGGCTTCTATTCCGGTAGTACCGACATAGATGTTTCTTCCTCTGACTATGAAGTTTACGTTCCACTTCTCATTCACGAGCGCAAGAGCCTCCCAGCATGTCTTCGAGTCAATAGTGATGGACATTGATTCGATGACGTTATCGCTTGTCCCTTCGCCGTACATTGACAACCATTCGCTCACAAGGCATCCACGCTGCACGGAACGCTCCTTGTTTCGTGAGTAAATCTTCCAGAGACCTGCACCAATCTGCTCGTCGAGGTTTGCCTGGATCCTGTCGAGCAAATCATCCAGAGTCTGTACGTAGAACGGGAATTTCGGCAGGGCAGTGTAGTGGAGTTCGTTGTCGTTCAATACCACATCGAGGAACTCAGCCCTAGAAAGCTCATCCTGCAAGGCATTGAACTTTACGCTGTCATACACGAAGCCCTCACCGTAGGTGTTAGGTCTTGCCTGCTTGTCCTTGCCCGGCTCGTAGTTGAGTTCGAACCGCTCGTTACGATAGATGATATAGTCGCCTATCTGAAAGTTGATAGGCACTTCATGCTTGAAGTTGATAGTCAAAAAGCACTCACCCATCCAGGAATCGGAGTATTCCAATCCGTGAACGGTTATCTGCTCTCCGTTAACGTCTGTCAGCTTCGAGCCGTCCTTATGATAAATATTCCAAGTACTCATGTGTCTGTGTTATCCTAAATTTGAAATCCTGCCATGCGCATCCATAATTGGCTTGATGTCAGTAACAGGGTCGTTAATCTTGAAAGTAATAGAGAGGACTAGCAAGTCCTCACTGCCCGGATATCTGTACAGGTCCGGATCAATGCTCTTCAGTCTCACATGCTGCCTTCCAATCTTATTAAAGTCGCAGTACATTTTCATCATGCCAGACTTGCGGAGATAGTCAATGAAAGCCTTACACTTCTCGTTTGCGCCGAAGGCATCACCCTTAAACAGGAACTTGACCTTGTTCTCGTATGCCGCCATATAGAGACCATCCTTGCCAATGTACTCATCGTCGCCATGCTCGTCGTGCCATTCCCTTTTCACGGGTTCCTTGACAGAATCGCAAGGCTTGAACGGACTCTCGCTAACGTACATACCGAAGTCGGCGATGGAGTCCTTCACCTCATTCCCATCGCCTTCCTTCTGCATGTATATCCTGAAATGTTCTTTCATACCTTAAATCAACTTTTTATAATTGCAAATATACAAAATAATGCATAAACATGCAAGAATATACGCATAAATATGCGTTAATTGAACTTAAAATCGTGTCTATCCCTGATATTGACTGGTCCGGTAGCTTTCACGACAGTTCCTCCGTATTGGTAGACGAAGCACTTTGCGGTATCTTCGCATTCAACATGAAGCTCCGCACCATCTAACAGATTGACAAACACCCTAGAGAATCCCTTAACCTTCAGGTAAAGTGAAGAGTTGTGTCTTACGTATATCTCTCCACTGTCCATCCAGTCATAGCTGATATTTGCTACACACTCTCCATTGAGGATGACAATCTTTGGGTTTTTCAGGTCAACGTTCTCGTCAACATACACACCATGATCGTGAATGACATCCCCAAAGTACTTCTTCATATTCTTGGTCGAAGGCCAGTTTCTTCCGATACAGAAGTCGATACCCTTAACAAACTTCTCGACCATCTCATGCTTAGATGAGTTGTCGTGCCACTCGGCGGTCCACTGAGCACAAAGACCCAGTGAAACCGCCTCGTTCTTCATTCTGTCTGATAAATTTCTTTTTTCAAACATAATTATTTCATCTTTAAAGATTTCGTACCATTGATAACTCTGTTGAAGTTATCGTTATACTCAATGAAAATTTTCTCGATTCTCTCTGCCGCATCTGCATTACGCAAGGTATTCCGAGCAATAAGGTTAAGCTGCGTGAGCTGAGATTTTGCAATTTCACTCATCTCAGGAATGAATTTACCCTGCATCTCCCTAATCACAGAAACATCAAGCCGGACCGCATTGAGATAGGATGCAAGAAGGTCAGCTGTCTCCTCGGTAATTCCCTTAATCGAGTTGGTTGTAGATGAACTTCCATTCTCCCTTAAATCAAGCCCCTTATTCTTCAGAGCATCGAAGATGCCTGTTAACTGAGGAACTACATTTTCACCAACTTGGTAGAGCTTGTCTGCAAAATCGTTCATATCGGTCTCGTCGAGTTTACCCTTTTCATCAAGGATACCTGTAAGCCATTCAAGAGGTTTTTCAAGTGCCTTCTCCATGATTTTCTGGGATACGATATTCTTCGTAACGTCGCGAACCATATCCTTAACCTTCTCCCTGTAGGCATCAACCGCATCCTCACCTTTAGCCCACGCACTTACAATGGTGTCTGTGAGTGTACTTGCCCAGCTCTTCATATCTATAGAGTAAACGTCTTTCAGAAAGTCCTGTGCGAACGTCTTGATCTGCAACTCCATCTCCTTGATTTGCTGGTCGTAGTCGGCGAGCTTATCCTTGTCCGTCTTTTTCTTGTCCTCCTCAGCCTGCCTCTGTTTCCTCAACTCGTCTTCCTGAGCGTGGAGTAGGGCGAGCTGATCTGCGTATGCGGAAGGATTCGTCTCTGTCTTCATCACAGCATCATAGGTCTCCTTGCTGTAGTGACTGAAGTTGTGACCTCCAAAGAAAGTCTTACCCATATCAGTCTTGGAATAAGCCTCCCAAGCCTTATAGTCATTCTTGACATCGTTGAGCTTTTTAGTCGTATCTGAAGATCTCTCGTAAGAATAGATTCCACCGAGCGTCTTTTCGATAACAGAACTGATATTGCTAGATAGGTTCTTCAATTCATTCAGCTGTCTCTCTGCGAGCTTTATCTGTCTGTCGAGCTTAGCATCATGAGCCTTTGCAAACGCCTTGATAGGTGAGGTAAATACGCCGGTGACACCGGCAAGGATTCCACCAATATTTCCGGACTCCGCGCTTGTTACCACCTTTGACAGTGAACTTGACATACCGGAGAATGTCTCGAAGAACGCAGAAGCGTCCTGCCATCCATCAGACTCAGTGTCAGCTCCGAGAAGGGAAGCAGTCTCTTTGATGTCATTGAATGCTTCACTCATTCCCTGGACATTCTGGTCGATAATGCTTACTACGTTAGCAAACTTATCAAGAGATTCTTTCGCCTTTGTTCCATCTTTAAACAGAATCTCAGCAGCCTTCATCATAGCCTTTCCACTGGCAATCATGCTGTCACCACGCTTGATGAAGTTTTCGTCTCCCATTTTGAGGCCAAGTTCGCGAACCTTCTTGCCTTCAGCAATTTTACTTGCTGCGATTGTCATCTGCTCGCTGGCATCAGAAATCTTCTGCTCAGCCATTCCCTTTAGACCTCCATTGAGGAAAGTCTTCTTTGGACTCGTCAGCTTCGATAACTGCTCATCAAGCTGCTTGATTTCCTTGGCATACTCTCTCGCATCGATAGCTCCGTTTTGCAGAGCCTCATTGATATTCTGCCTGATTCTTGCTCCGATAGTCTGAGCCTTGTCCATACCGAGAGATACGATGGCTCCGTAGAAGTTGAGATAATCAGAAGAGTTCTTAAACTTGTCAAGCTTAACCTGACCAATCTCCTTGTCTCTCTGTATCTCGTACCTTGCCTTGATACCAGGATCATTCGTCTTGCTGATAAGTTTATCGTAATCCTGTCGAATCTTAAGAATCTTGTCCTCGTAATCTTCTGTCTTCTCGATGATATCGGCGGCATCCTTTAACGACTTGACATAATTACCACGGAGGAGTTCTGTAATCTTCTTCCACTCTTCGTACTGATTTGGGAGCTTAAGCTTTGCTTTAGCTTCACCATCCGTCATATTGAGAGAGTTCTGAAGGTTAAATACTTCATGGTAGTGAGCGTAATACTCGTCCATAAGAGACTGAACCTTGTCGTCCATCTGGAATGCGTCAACCCAGGCAGATTCGGCGAAGAACTTACTGCCAGTCTTTTCAAGGAGGCTCTTATACAAATCCCATCGCTCAGACAGTTTGTTCATAGACTCGCTGAAATCAGCCGCCTTTCTCTCGTACTCCTTCTTGTCCTTCTCGTCGAAGAGCCACTCTGCAACCTCACGATAGATAGAAGTCTGGAACTTCTTTCTCTCGGTGGTGTTTATACTGAATCCTTCAAGGAGAGAATGGACAGCCTTCTGATAGTCGTCAAGATTAAGACCGGTAACCTCTGGGAAGAGATTATAAGTCTTCTTCTTAGCCTCTTCATCAGACATTATGCTCTTGTACTTCTGGTACATCTGCCTTGCAGACTTCAAGCTGCTAAGGCGTTCCTGCAAGCGTTTGAGCTCAGTATCTTCTTCGCGACCATTCTTGTTTTTGTCTTTTCCAAAGTTACCTGTAACCTTGTTCTTTCCAAGATCATCAGAGATGTAACCTGCGTTAGCGATAGCTTTCCACAAATCGTACTTGTGTTTAGCATTCTTGTACACAGAAGAATTCTTGCTTACTTTTCCATTGACGATCGTGTCAAGTTCATTTCTTGCAGCTTTGAGCTCCTTACGAATATTCTCACCTGTAGTCTCGAACGACTGGTCTTGTACTTGTCTTAACGCATTATCAACCTCTCTCGTCCAAAACTTACCTTTCTTTTTGTTTCCAGTGAAAGTTCCGTTCTTGTGAAGTCTTTGCCTTATAATCTCAGAGAAAGGAGTGTTCACGCCAGAGTTATACGAAGGCTTTCCCTGCTTTCCGTTACCACTGTCGCCTGGCCAAAAGTCCATATCCATGAGCTTGCTGATAGCCGAATGAAAATAATACAAGATGGTTTTGCTTGTAATATTTGCTTTCTGAGCCATCTTGTCCATCATGCTGGCGAAAATCTCAGGGTTTCGTTTTGCCCACGTGCGGAATTGATCTTGAGACAATCCGAGCTGTTTTCTGACGGACTCAAGTCCTCTAGGCACGTCGTCATACATTATTTCAGAAACATCATCACTAGACTCCTTCGCTCTTTCCGCAAGTTCCTTTAACCAGTTTTCTGTCTCCTTGCTTCCATTTGCAAACTTGTCGACAAATTTTTCCCAATCATCTCCGCCAATAGCCGCAATCATCCTAATCTGCTCAGTAAGAGGCAGACCCTTGATTTGGTTTGCTAGCTCTTCGTTGTTTTCCATCAAAGACCGGATAAAATCCTCCATTTTTGTCTTTGTACTAGAGTCGAGCTCGTCGAACATCACCTGGAACTTAGACAGGGATTCTTGTGCTTGCTCCACATTCTTCGCAATATCATCGTTCGTGAGTCCATTCAACCACTGTAACCATTGTGGAGTATCAGCTCCGATCATATCGAATAGATTGTCGCTAACAAGACCTGTTGCTGAAGTTGCGTTATTCGTTATAACTCCATATTTATCAGCTAAGCCATCATTTGCTTTTTTCGCATCCTCAATTTTTTCTTTGAGTATGTCGTATTGTTTTGACAGGCTTCCTGTGCTTTCAATCTGCTGCTTGATAGAATCCGTGTAGTCATCTGAACTTTTCAGAATCTCCTTCATCGAGTCAACTTGCGAAGAAAGGTTGGACGCGTCTTTTGGGCCTAATCCAGACAGAAAATCTCCGTAACTTTTGGATTTCTGCTTAGCTCCATCAATCAACGTCTTTTCTTCTTCCTTTACTCGACTTGACCATTGATTGTACCCCATCAACAATGAAGTGATAGCCGTAATGCCGATCCCCCACCAGCCACCGATGGCGTTGACAAATCCTCCAATCTTTGAAGTTGTCATGCTCCATACGGCAGACATTCTGCCTCCATTCAAGATGATTTGCTCTTGTTTGGCTGTTATTTGTCCCATCAATGCGAGCTGCCTAATTATCTCTTTTGAAACCAAGCCCTCCTTGACCGCTCGTTGCATCTGCAATACAGACATTCTTCCTTCGAGTGCAGCCCTGTTGTAGCTCGCGACAAGCGATTGCTTTTCCGACAGAATAGCAGCTCTCTTGAATACATTCTGCTGAGCAACCTTCTGCGTAATCTCTCCTTCTACAACAAGTTTCTGCTGTTCGATAGCATAAGACTTTAACTGGGAATTCATCTGCTGAGTATAACTCTTAGCAAGTGATCCAATACCCATCTTAGAATAAGCCATACCGCCGAACTTCCTTGCAGCAAACACCGCTCCGAATGAAAGAAGGGCAGGAGACAGCTTGTCCAAAGCTAACACAAGGTCAGTTACTCTATTTATGATGAAGGAGAAAGTACCTCCGACGATATTCTTACCTTCGGCGAACTTTCCTAGCATAATATCCCAGGCATCAATGAGCTTGTTCCAGCGACCAAGTAATGTCTCTGATAAGACGAACTGCATGTTGTAGAACTGGCCGCCCTCGTCTGTCATTTTCCAAAGCACTTTCTGGACATCCTCAAAGCTTACCTGTCTAGCACTAATCATCTTCTTGACATCTGCCTGGGTATAATTGTTCCTTCCGTTCTTTCCTTCTGAGTTATAAAGCTCAGTGATTCTCTGCAAAAGAGGAAGACCAGCGTAAGCAAACTGGCGCAACTCCTTACCATCGAGCCAAGAACGGGCCTTTACCTGGCCGAATGCCAAACCCAATCGTCCGAAGTCTACACCAAGACCAGATGCAATATCCGCAAGTCGCTTTGTGGTATCATACAAGTCATTTGCCTCGACTCCGAATGCGGCCAACTGCTTGACATCTCTGTTCAACTCTCCGAACTTGAATGGAGACTGCAACGCAAGCTGCTGAGTCTGAGCGAATAATTCGTCAGCCTTCTGCACATCTCCAAGGATAGAACGCAACGCTACATGCTGCTGAACAATCTCGCCGCCAGTCTGAACGATTGAATTGAAGAACTGCTGCGCGCCAAAGACAATACCTCCCTGTAAGAAGAGAGACTTGATGTCTCCGACTATGGATTGCATCTTCTTCGCTTCAGCGTTGGCTCCGGCGAATGCTGCTGCGAGATCGTTTCGTACCTTTGCGGCAGATAGAGCTATTTCCTGCTGATGTTTTCTCTCCAGATCTACAGCCTTTTGTTTTTGGCTAATAGCGGATTCCATACTTCTAATAAGAGGAGAATAGTCGCTTGTTCCTCGTCCCATTGAGAATAAATCTCTTATAGAATACCCACTAAGATTAGCCATAGCTCCTCGAAGAGTATTAAGCTCGCTTGTTATTTGCGAAAAAGCAGCCCTAATACGAGCCAAATCTTCTGTAGATAATGTATTCTTGCCGCTACCAAACAACCCTTGCAGTTGTATTCTTTGTGCTTCGAGTTCCTTAACTCTATCACGTACAAGGGATTCTGCCTGTTTCCTAGATACTGAAATTGCTTCTCTTCTAGCCTGGTTAGTTCGCTCCGTCGCTTCTCTTAGCCTATTTTCGGCAGCAATCATTTCTTCATTACGGCGTACGATAGCATTTCGCAACTCAGCGAGTTCTCTTTCCCTGACAGCTAACTCCTGTGCAGCCTGCGCTTCATTTTTCATCGCAACAAAGTTACCGTGCTCGGTTGACTGTCTGTCTCGCTCCAAAATCGCGGATTTCAGTTGCTGCATTTCCCTGTAACGCTCATTAAGTTCTTGCGCCTGCTTCGATTCGTTAACAAGCGTCACGAAAGCCCCTTGAGCTTCCATTTCCTTGTCGCGTCTTAAGATATCTTCTTTTAACTTGGCAAGTTCATTGTATCTATTTGTTAAATCAAGTGCAGCCTGCGCTTCATTTTTCATCGCAACAAAGTTACCGTGCTCGGATTGTTCCTTGTCTCTACGAAGAATGTCTGCTTTTAGTTCCGATAACTCCTTCAGTCTTTTGCTGAGATTTGCAGTTTCCTGAGCCTGAATGCCCATTTGGGCCGCTATATTTTTAAAATCCTCAGCGATTTCTTTGCTATTCTCTCTATTAAAGTTCTTAAATAACTTCTCAGCAGACTTTCTTCCGGACTCAGTTTTTAGATCCAACTCCGAAAGTGCTTCTGAAATTTCTTTCAGTTTTGACCTAACATTGCTGTCTTTAATGTTTAAGTCAAACCACAAGTCACCTAAATTTCCACCTGCCATATCCTGAATATTTTAAAATTAGAGTTTATTGTTTAAGTAA
>ERZ1034723.1467-NODE-1467-length-10037-cov-4.594771_pt1 | contig 10037 bp, 10 predicted proteins | sample MGYA00520637_ERZ1034723 | MGnify/ENA primary metagenome ERZ1034723 (study PRJEB33766, sample SAMN09781719) | gut metagenome | biome: gut microbiome | host: Homo sapiens | place: Madagascar | study: EMG produced TPA metagenomics assembly of the PRJNA485056 data... | reverse complement strand
CTTTTACGTGTCTTATGGACATAAAAATAGGGCTATCCAGACCGAATTACCTAGTCTGAATAGCCCGAAAAGTCTAGCTTTTAAGCCATTTTATTTAGAATTTACCAGCGTTTGCTGCTTCCTCAACAGAAACGGCAACAGCTACGGTAGCACCTACCATAGGGTTGTTACCCATACCGATCAGACCCATCATTTCTACGTGTGCAGGAACTGATGAAGATCCGGCGAACTGTGCATCTGAATGCATACGTCCTAATGTATCGGTCATACCATAAGAAGCAGGACCTGCTGCCATGTTATCCGGATGAAGTGTACGGCCTGTACCACCGCCGGATGCTACAGAGAAGTACTTCTTACCCTGCTCTAAGCATTCCTTCTTGTAGGTACCTGCAACCGGATGCTGGAATCTTGTAGGGTTGGTTGAGTTACCGGTAATTGATACGTCAACGCCTTCCTTATGCATGATAGCAACACCTTCCGGTACAGAGTTTGCACCATAGCAGTTAACCTTTGCACGAAGTCCTTCTGAGTAAGACTTACGGAATACTTCCTTAACTTCGTTTGTATATGGATCATATTCGGTCTCAACAAATGTGAATCCGTTGATACGTGAAATAATCTGAGCTGCGTCCTTACCAAGACCGTTTAAGATAACTCTTAAAGGCTCTTTACGAACACGGTTAGCCTTCTCAGCGATACCGATAGCACCTTCTGCTGCTGCGAATGACTCATGACCTGCTAAGAAGCAGAAGCACTTGGTCTCTTCTTCCAGAAGCATCTTACCTAAGTTACCATGTCCTAAACCTACCTTACGGGTATCTGCTACGGAACCCGGAATACAGAATGCCTGTAAACCTTCACCGATTGCTGCAGCTGCATCTGCTGCTCTTCTGCAGTTCTTCTTAATAGCGATAGCAGCACCTACTGTATATGCCCAGCAAGCATTCTCGAAACAGATCGGCTGAATCTTCTTAACCTGATCGTATACATTTAAGCCGGCATCCTTAGTAATCTTCTCTGCCTCTTCGATAGATGAGATACCATAGCTGTTTAATACTGCATTAATTTTATCAATTCTTCTCTCATATGATTCAAATAAAGCCATTTTCGTTACCTCCTTCTATTATTTAGCCAGTTCTTTATCTGTTCTAGGATCAATGATCTTAACAGCGTCATCTACACGGCCGTACTGTCCGCAAGACTTCTCATATGCTGTGTTAGGGTCATCACCCTTCTTGATAAAGTCTGTCATCTTACCAAGGTTTACGAATTTATAGCCAATGATCAAATCATCTGCATCCAAAGCAATACCGGTTACATAACCTTCTGCCATCTCCAGATAACGAGGACCCTTCTTTAATGTACCGTACATAGTACCAACCTGTGAACGAAGACCCTTACCTAAATCCTCCAGACCTGCACCAACCGGAAGTCCTTCCTCTGAGAATGCACTCTGAGAACGACCATATACAATCTGTAAGAACAATTCTCTCATAGCTGTGTTGATAGCATCACATACAAGGTCTGTATTCAATGCTTCCATAACAGTTAAGCCCGGCAGGATTTCTGCTGCCATAGCTGCTGAATGAGTCATACCTGAACAGCCGATGGTCTCAACCAATGCTTCCTGAATAATACCTTCCTTAACGTTCAGAGTCAGCTTACAAGCACCCTGCTGTGGTGCACACCAGCCAACACCATGTGTTAAACCGGAGATATCCTTAACTTCCTTTGCCTGAACCCACTTAGCTTCTTCTGGAATCGGTGCACATCCATGATGAACACCCTGAGCAACTGGGCACATGTTCTCTACTTCTTGTGAATAAATCATGTTGAAACTCCTTTCAATTGTAAAAATTTACATCAGACAGCTCTGGATCCGCCTGACTGTAGGAATCTCTGGAATCAAGACCCCATTTGGTTATATTTTCGCATAAATCGGCAAAATAGTCTAGGACTTTTTTGCATTTTTTTCTCATTTCCTGTGTTATAATAGCGATTATGAATATGAATACGAGGTACTGGCTTTATGAAATATGTTGACTTACACGTTCACTCCAATGCATCGGACGGTACACTGTCTCCGAGCGAAGTGGTTGAACTTGCCCTAAAAAAAGATCTGGCAGCAATTGCTCTCTCCGATCACGATACCGTCAAAGGTGTTCCGGAAGCTGTAAAAGCGGCAGAGGGAACTTCTCTGGAGGTGATTCCTGCCACGGAGCTTTCCTGCTATTATAATAAGATTGAGATCCACGTAGTCGGATTGTTTGTTGATCATCAGAATCCGGACTTTCTGGCAGAGCTGGACCGGCTGGAGGCTGCACGTATGCAGCGGAATCTGGATATGATCGAATTGTTCCGCAAGGACGGCATCGAAATATCCTTAGAAGAATTGCAAGCCGGAAATCCCGGCAGTGTGATCACCAGAGCCCATTTTGCCAGAGCCCTGACTGAGAAGGGCTATTGTAAAGATAAAAATGCCGCTTTTAAACGATATGTCGGTGTCGGATGCCCGTACTACCTGCCGAAACCGCAGGTCACACCGGAGCTATCACTCCCTCTGATCACACAGGCAGGCGGCATCCCGATCCTTGCGCATCCAAACCTCTACAATATGGGCTGGAACGAGATTGAAACACTGGTACAGACCCTGCTTCCACTTGGTTTAAAAGGCATCGAAGCCTATCACTCTTCCCAGAATATCTCTCAGAGTGATAAGCTTCGTTCCATGGCTGCCAAATATCATCTGGTTGTGTCAGGCGGCTCCGACTTCCATGGTGCAAACAAGCCGGATATCGACCTCGGTATCGGTCGTGGTAATCTCCACATCACAGAAGCGGTTCTGGATCGGATCCGTGCCTGCCGTCCACAGTAGTACTCTAACCGGCATACGGCAGATCATCAAACAGATCCATCTGTTCAATCCCATTTACATACTGCCTGCCTTCCTCATCAATGTATACCTCAAGCTCCCCATAGGTTCCATCGATCAGTTCAAATCCTATGGTGGAAGTTCCGCTTTCCGGATGATCCTGAATGGTGATCGGATAGATTGTGATTCCTGCCCGCAGCGTAGAGTCTTCCAAGCTTCCATCCATCCCCTGTTCCATTCTTGCAGGCACATCCTGCTTTGGTGTGATTCCATACCGATACTCAGCATCTTTTCCGTTTGCTAAAACACATATATATGTCGCTGGCTGCAGTATGCCGTCCTGCAATATATAATATTGGTGTCCCCAATATGTACCCAGTCTTTGAAATACTCTCTCTGTCCAGACTCCGTCCTGCGAACACCCCAAGACTTCTCCGCCTTCCAAACGGAATACCTCTACCGGTTCCCCATCCAAAAACTCATATAACCGGGTGGTTTTCTCTTCTGCAAATCCGTATGTCGTCAGCAGCAGATAGTAAGTACCGTTTTCTTTACAGATATACGCCGAGGCAACTCCAAGCGTTTCAGTCAAGGTAAGCTCAGACGTATTATAACAAATCGTCACCACATCCATTTCGTCCTGCTTCTCGTAATCTGTCCGGATAAATAACGTATCCTGTACTCCATCACCATCCATATCCTGTTCATATGCATCATCTCCCATAATTAAGGAGCAGTATTCAATACCCTTCGTATCCTCCCGTGGTACATATCGTTCATTTATCCCGCTTAATTCCTGATATGGCACCAGCACCCGAAATTGTCCTGCTGCAAACGATGCCATCTCGTACGGATTTATCACGATCTGCACTCCTTGTCCTGTCAGATACCAGCAGATATCTTCTGTCCGGATCATTTCTGAAAGTGTCTGTTCTCCATCCTCAAAAAAATCCTCCTCCCGCGGTTTCAGTTTCTGCCACACATAATCCTTTAAATCCGACTGTATATTTCCCAAATCCGAAAGTGTTAATTGCTTTCCGTTCTGCACATCAAAGGTAATACCATTTTTCCAATAATCTCCATGAACGCCCCCGCGATACGCACTGTTGTCCAATCTCAGACTGACCACCTGGGAATCTACCCGTTCGGTTTTGATCTCGCTGCTTAGATAATAATACATGCCATCTGCCACTGTATCCGTATCCTCCTTAGCCTGATCCGCATACTGTGCCGCCTGCATCCGATATTCATTTTCATAATCAGCATTCCAGTCCTCAAGTGCTTTTCCGATTGCCGTTGTCGGATCTGTATCCACCAGTGCCAACGTATCATATTCGCCAAAAAAGACGGTTCCGCCTTCTGTGACATCCGGGTCTTCATAATATTGCCGTTCTATCCGTAATCGAAGCATCTCGGCCGGCTCCTGCGCGATGTCTACCTGCTCTGTCGTCGTTTCAGACTTTGTACCTTCTGTTTTCTTTTCTTCTTTTAAACTGCTGCTCTCTGTTTCCGTCCCTCTGTCCGGCTGTATCTGACAACCTGTCAGCATTAAAATCATTACAGCACATAATGCTCCTATTCTCTTCTGATATTTTTTCATAAGCCCTCCTCTTCTCACTCTCATGCAATATAGAATGTATATATTCCTGATTATGATGTTATATGCTTATTATATCGGAAGCCGCATATACTTGTCCAGTCCACCTGTGCATTATGGTCTGCGTATTTTCTCTAACCTGCCTCCCTCGTAAATGAACCAACCAGTGCCGGTCGTTCAATGCCGTATAACTCCGAGAACCGATAAATATAGCTGTTTACCACATTGGCCGAATATACCTTCTGCTCCAGACAGCATTTTACGATTTGATCGTTCAGGCATCCCGCCTCAAACCGATATCCTGCCAGTGCCAGCAGTTCTTCCGCTTCCTCCACACTCAGTCCCAGTGCAATACAATATGCCAATGCCATTGCCTTGGACGGCTGATATTCCTCCTCCATGTTCCTCAGACGGCTATGCACACGCCGGTCAATGTTGCCACGCTTATAAATATTATATGGGTGTTTAAACTCTCCGTTTGCAATCAACTGCTGCATCTTCCGCTCCACATATTCCCGGAAGCTCTGTCCGCTTCCTTCTGTCAGATGCCTCTGCAGATAGTCTTCCATAATCGTATCCAGTTCCGCCATCGCCTATATACCCCTTTCTCTTTTGTCCTGCCTTTGATGTCGCTTACATGCGACATTTACGGCTGCTAACAGGATATATAGACGTTTTCTTTTTACTTTTAAATAGGGATTGCATAACTTCGGTCTGTGCGTGCATAACTTGGAACTTTACCCATCACTCTTTCGGCAAAAATACGCAGAGCATTCCCTCGTCCTGCCGATTCTGAATGGAGAGGCTTCCATGGTGCCGTTCCACGATTTTTTCCAGCAGATGCAGATTCTTCCGATACTCCTTCGGTGTTCCCGGCATCCGGAACCGCCGATACCTCTCATAAGAATCCCGGTCCGCCCGGTTCCCCTCCAGCTTTATGATCAGCATTCCGTTTCTTGTTCTCAGACTGACAGACAACCACCGTGCCTTCTCTTCCCGCACACAATGCTCCAGTCCGATTTGCAGCATGCAGTCCAGAACCGCTCCTAGCTCATCCTCCCGGATCTCCAACTTCGGCAGTGGTTCTATCACCGCATCAAACAATATCCGCTCCTCCATCGTCCGCTTATAATACTGGAACAGGATGGAATCCATGGTCAGATTCCCGCTTAACGGCACCAGCGCCAGCTCCTCTTCTACCTTTGTCTGCAATCTGACTCCCGGCTCATCCAGCGAATGTGTGGTCAGACTATTCCGGATTGTCAGAAGTTCCCGATTCTCATCCGCTACCTGTCTGTAATGTTCATACCGCCCGGCAATCATTTCATCCAGCTGTTTCTTCTCCCTTTGCAGTCTCCAGATTTCCATACGACTATATAAAAATGCGAGCAGATTCACCAGCAGGATCTGCAGGATCACCCAATACCCCCAGAACATAATAGCTGCCACGGTCGGTGCTGCCGACTGATTCGCCATGTGTTCAATGAAAACACGACTGCCTGTATACATACAGGTCTGCATACCGAGGATCAGCAATGCACAGTATTTATAAATATACTCCCGCTTCGGAATGATCTCCGGCCGGGCGATCTTCCTTGCAACGAAGCTGGTACCAATCGTCGCTATGCCCAGTATTAATACAAACAGCATTCCACCCCCCAGATCCGTTCCGTCTCCGGTCACAACTCCGGCAACAATGTTCCGCTTGCCCGGAATGATCAGAAATCCACCGATCCCAAGCACATTGCTTACCATCAATACCAGATGATTCACAATGACATTTTTCCACAGACTTCCGCCAAAATATATTGCAAGCAGAAGCATACCGCCATAAAGCTCCAGTATGATAGCTATCATTGCCCCGAATATCCCCTGAGACTTCGTCACAAACACCGTAAAATAAAGCACCAGTGCCGCCAGAAAATAATCCAAGATATGAATCGGTTTCCTCTTAAACGGAAACACGATCAATGCAGAGGCACATTCCAGAATTGTCCCCCATATAAACGTATAGGAATTGCTCCAGTCAACCTGTATATTCATACTTACACCTGTTCTGCCCAGTAATTCAGATACCTTTTCCGTAGCTCCTTCTCATAGGATACACCGATTGGGATAACATCGGAGTTTTCCATCCGGATCTGCTCCTTTTCCACAACCTTTACATAATCCAGATTCACAATATACGCCTCATGACAGCGTACAAATACTTCCTCCAGCTGTCCCTGCAGCTTTCGCAATGAACTGTAATAGGAATATTCCTTCTCCTTCGTATGGATCTGCAGCTTCCGCTGTACCCGCTCAATATAAAAAATCTCATTCTGGGAAATAATAACCCTGCTGCCCTGATTAAAAATCTCCAGCACTGCATTTTTCTTTCGTTTCTGGATCAGCACCTCTGCCTTCCTCACTGCTCTCGGAAGCATCAGGTCCATGTTGGCCTTCAGTACGAAATAGCAATGCTTCGTTTCATAAACTTCCGGTGCAAATTCCAGAATATTCGTCAGATAAATGATCTGGCTCTCCGGCTGCAGCTCATTGATCGCCGTACTTAAAGTAATTCCGTTATAATCTCTGCCGTCAAACTCAATATCCATGATGAAAAGGTCACACTCGAGTGTCTGTCCTTCAATCTGCTTTAGTAGCTCCTCCGGCTGACAGGTTGTTACATCCTTCTCTTCTGCCAGCTTCTGATCCAGAATTACCCTTTTCGATCTTACGATTTCTTCTTCATTATCATCACATATTATAATCTTCATCTTCCGGTATCTCCTTATTCTCGCGGCAGGAAGATACATACACAGCCTTCTTCTTCCTGATTCTCCACTTCTATGATTCCTTTATGGCTCTCCACAATCTTCTGCAGAAGCTTCAGATTCTTCCGATATTCTTTCGGCACTCCCGGCAGGTAGAATTTATGGTGCCGTTTATAAGAATCCCATGCCACCTTACACCCTTCCAGCTTTAACATAAGCATTCCGTTCCGGCTTCTTAAATTTACTGCCATCCATCGCCGGTCCCTCGCAAGGATACAGTGCTCATATACAAACTGCAGCGCACAGTCCAGCATGGAGGTCAGATCCTCTTCCCGTACGGTCAGATTGGACATCGGTTCTATGGTAGCATCAAAAACCACTGCATCCTCTCCGGCTCGTTTATAATACTGATACAGAATGGAATCAATCGTCAGATTCCCGCTTAACGGGATCATGACCAGCTCTTCACCCAGTGCATTCAGATCCTGTGCATAATGCTTCATCTGTTCCTTGCTTTCTATACCGTCTACCTGCACTTCCCGGTACAATTCCTGTCTCACATTCCGGAGCTCCCGGTTCTCCTGTGCGACCTTCTTATAGTATGCATACTTTCCCGCTATGATCTCATTCAGGGCAAGCTTATCCCGCTCCAGCCGCCGGATTTCCATCCGGTTATAGAGAAATGCCAGCAGATTCACCATCAAAATCTGTATAACGATCAGATAACTCCAGTACCAGACGGTCGTTACCTTCGATGCGTCATACTGCTTTGCATAATGCAGTACCAGTGCCTGACTGCCCGTATAGATGCAGATGAATCCGATAATATACGTCCATGCACATAATTTATAAATCGACTCTTTTCTCGGAGATACCTCTGTCCGGAAGATTTTCCGAAAAATCGGACTGATGAGCACCGTTGCCACCAGCATGATGCATACGATCAGCATACCATCCTTCACGGCAACCGCCTGCCCGGTCTTGATCCGCTGCATGGCCTCCTTCATTCCCGGAATCAGCAGATACCCACCGATTGATACCGCATTGATAACATTGATATTAATATAATGCACCAGCGTATTCTTCCAGAGACTTCCCCCGAAAAACACACCAAGCATTGCGATCTCACCGTATAATTCTACGATAACTGCCAGAAAATTCCCCCATACGCCCTGCGGCCGCAGTATATAAACCAGCACAAACATCAGATTAATTCCCAGAAACCATGTCAGAATATGAATCTTTTTTCTCTTAAACGGAAATAAAATCAGACCACTCAGACATTCCATAGCTGCAGTTGCCACAATTGTATATGCATTTGTCCAATCAATCTGTATGTCCATCCCTATATCCTCCTCTTCTGTATCCCATATATCCGCTACTCTGTCCTCTTCGAGCCGTATCCGCAGGTTTCCTGATTCGGCAATTTGATTCCGGCTCCTACACATCCCCAGTTCATAGATTCTGCAGCTCTCCTTTCCGTATCCCGGGCAGCCGGATCTCTGTCAGAAACTCTGTTCCCAGATCCTGCATATGCATCGTGCCTGCATATGCCTCCACAATCTCCCGGATGATCGATACACCAAACCCATGAGATACCTGATCCGGCTTCGTCGTCTGCATCCGATCCACATCCGGCCTGATTGCAGCAGATTTCGTATTCCGAACCTGAATATGCAGTGTTTCTGCTTCCATCCACAGTCGCAGGGATGTCCTGCTTCCCTCTCCGGCTATAACTCCTGCTTCTCTTGCATTATCCAACAGATTCGCAAACAGACTGACAATCTCCCGCTCCTTAAGCTTCAGCTCCGGTAGCTCCCCGCTCTCTATCTGTAGCTGCTGTCCGGCCGCCTGTGCTTCCTCCTGCTTCCCGGTCAGTAATGCATCCAACAGCCGATTACCCGTATAGGATATGATCACTGACCCGGATTCGTTCATTCTGTCCTGCACCTGCATATGTTTCCGCAGATCATGTTTCACCTTCCGCAGTCCCTGATTCACTTCTACCAGCGTATCATAATACTCCTCCTCTGCGTGCATCCGCAGCTGTGCCTCTGATTGCTGCTTCTCCAAGGCTTTACGTTTCCTCACCAACAAAACCTGTATAGCACAGAGGATTATTAGTGTTATTAGAACAATAAGGAGCAGAACTCCTATCTGCCACTTCTCCATCCGTCCCTCACTCCTGCTTATCATTTTCTCTGATATGTCTCTCGGTCATAGTCAAATTATAACGCAAGATGAAAATGGAGCAAACTTTCGTTTACTCCATTCTATACTTCCCCGTGGAATTCTCTATTAGTCTTCCTTCTTCTTACCGAATAAAGACTTCTTTTCCTTCTTCTCGTCAGCAGCTTCCTCTGTCTCGGTTGTTGCTTCTTCCGGCTTGTCAATCTGTGCAATCGCTGCCTTATTCATTGGGATACGGCAGTTCTTGTTATTACCAAACTCAACAATAACCGTATCATCTACTACATCCAGAACCACACCATAGAATCCGCTGGTTGTCATGATACTGACACCCGGTCTCAGTTCTGCGATCATCTGCTCCTGTTCCTTCTGCTGCTTCTTCTGCGGGCGGATTAAAAGGAAATAGAAAATAACCACCATCAAAACGATCCAAATGATGCTTCCCCATCCTGCTAATCCTGCTCCGGTCTGTCCATTTGCACCGGCAGTTGCTTCCAATAACGTATAAAACATTTCATGTCCTCCATTTATTCGTGATTTTCGAATCCGGCAAGCTTCGCCTGCTTGTACTCCTGATAGCAGCCTTTTTCGATTGCCTCTCGAATCTCTTCCATCATCTTAT
>ERZ1034723.1466-NODE-1466-length-10046-cov-15.178661_pt1 | contig 10046 bp, 6 predicted proteins | sample MGYA00520637_ERZ1034723 | MGnify/ENA primary metagenome ERZ1034723 (study PRJEB33766, sample SAMN09781719) | gut metagenome | biome: gut microbiome | host: Homo sapiens | place: Madagascar | study: EMG produced TPA metagenomics assembly of the PRJNA485056 data... | reverse complement strand
TGGGTGAAGCATCCTGTGCTCCACTTCGACCTGAGCGGTGCCAAGCATTTTGATGAGGAAGGCTTGAAGCATTATCTCGACTTGCAGCTGAAACCATACGAGAAGCTCTATGGCAGGGATGATGATGAATTGTATCCAAACGACCGACTGGATGGAATCGTAAAGCGAGCTTACAAGCAGACGGGCGAAAAGGTGGTTGTCATTATTGATGAATATGATGCCCCATTGCTGGATGTTGTGCATGAGGAGGATGGTCTCAAGCAGTTGCGTCTTATTATGCAGAACTTCTACAGTCCTCTGAAAAAGCTCGACCCATACCTGGAGTTCACCTTCATCACGGGTATCACCAAGTTCTCGCAGCTCAGCATCTTCAGCGAACTCAACAACCTCGACAATATCAGCCTGTTCGACCAGTACTCTGCCATCTGCGGTATCAGCAAGACGGAACTTACTACACAGATGAAACCGGATATTGAGGCTATGGGTGAAACTCTTGGTATGACGTATGAGGAGTGTCTGAATGAGCTGACGCAATTCTATGATGGTTATCATTTCAGCGAGAATTCAGAAGATGTTTTCAATCCGTTCAGTCTGGTAAAGGCATTGAATGCACGCAAGATTGCTCCTTACTGGTTTGGCTCCGGAACTCCATCCTTCCTCTTGAAACTATTGGATAAGTATCATGTCAACCTGGCTTCTCTGGAGGGCCAGGAGGCAGTACTGAACTCCTTTGATCTATCTACGGAAGAAATGACGGATGCCTTGCCTTTGCTTTACCAGAGCGGCTATCTGACCATCAAGAAATATGAACCGATGTTTCGGGAATATACGCTAGGCATCCCAAACAAGGAGGTACGCGACGGATTGCTCAATTCATTGATTCCTCATTATGTGAATCCTCGTCGTTCCGACAACGATGCATTTCTCTTGGGATTCTGCAAGGCGGTTTATCGAAACGATATTGAGGCTGCTTTGGAGCACATGCGCACCTATCTGGCTACAATACCATACGATTTGGAGAATCATAGCGAGAAGCATTATCAGACCATCTTCTATCTGATGTTCAGCTTCCTCAATATCTATATCCGCACAGAGGTGAAGAGTGCCATCGGTAGGGCTGATGCCGTGATGCACATGCCAGATACGATATACGTCTTCGAACTGAAGGTAGATAAGAGTGCAGATGAGGCTTTGGCTCAGATAGATGAAAAGGGCTACATGCTGCCTTATCATTCTGAAGGTAAGCGATTGGTAAAAGTGGGTATCAGCTTTGACAGCACCCAGCGAACCATCAGCGAATGGAAGATTAAGGAAGAATAAGAAAGAAAATGAAAAGATAATCCGAAACAGATAGCTGCCAATGCTTCTGTTTCGGATTTTACATTTCCATAACGTTTTATATCTATTTCATGTTACATGTTTTACGAAATGCCTCAACCATACTGGTCGAAATCGGTTATTATCAGGTTAAAACCGTAAGTAAGTAAACGATTTCATATAATTATAATACAGAAAAGGATGGTTATTGCTTTTCTTTTTGTATCTTTGCAACCGTTTGGCAATTGTGAGTACCAAATCATACATAAAGGAAAAAAAGAATATCTAATAATAAATAAGAAGTAATGACTACACTTACAATTTCTATTATTGTCGTTTTCGTGCTCGGCTATGCACTCATAGCTACCGAAAGCTTGACTAAGGTTAACAAGGCTGCGATAGCCCTGTTGATGTTGGTAGGTTGTTGGACCCTCTACATGATGGATCCAATGCAGTATCTCCAGTTGATGCACCCTGATTATACAGGCGGTGCAGCAGGAATGGTGGAGAAGGTGACCGGAATCATCCAGGAACATCTGGGCGATACCGCCACAACACTCTTCTTCCTGATGGGTGCGATGACCATCGTGGAAATCGTTGACCAGAACGGCGGATTCAACTGGGTTCGCAAGGTGATGAAGACCAAGTCGAAGCGTGCGCTCCTCTGGCGTATCGCTATCCTTACCTTCTTCCTCTCAGCAATCCTCGACAATCTGACCACCAGTATTGTGATGATCATGATTCTCCGAAAGCTCGTCACCGACCACAAGGATCGTATGGTTTATGCATCCCTCGTCATCATCGCAGCCAATTCGGGTGGTGCCTTCTCACCAATCGGCGACGTTACCACCATCATGCTCTGGAACAAGGGACTGATTACTGCAGCCGGCGTTATCGCCGAAATCTTCATCCCGTCTGTGGTTTCCATGGTGATTCCTGCCCTCATCCTTCAGACCATGTTGAAGGGCGAACTCGTGATGCCTGAGGTTTCTGACCAGCAGAATGCATCGGTCAGCGATTTCACCGAAGGTCAGCGCAAGGCTGTGTTCTGGTTGGGAGTAGGCGGTTTGATCTTCGTTCCTATCTTCAAGAGTATCACCCACTTGCCTCCATTCGTAGGAATCCTCCTGGTATTGGGCGTTCTCTGGACTGCTACCGAAGTTTTCTATCGCGGTTTGCATCGTGGAGCTGATGCCGAGGGCACTCAGAAGCGAGTAACCAAGTTGCTTTCTCGTGTTGATATGAGTACCATCCTCTTCTTCCTCGGTATCCTGATGGCAGTATCCTGCCTGGCTGAGATTGGCGTATTGACTGCTTTGGGTCAGGGCTTGAACGTCGTATTCGATGGCAACCACTATCTGGTTACTGGTATCATCGGTGTGCTTTCAAGTATTGTTGACAATGTGCCTCTGGTAGCCGGATGTATGGGAATGTATCCTGTGGCAGCCGCTGGCGATATGGCTGTGGATGGTGTCTTCTGGCAGTTGCTGGCCTACTGTGCCGGTGTCGGAGGTTCAATGCTGATTATCGGTAGTGCCGCTGGTGTGGTAGTAATGGGCTTGGAGAAGATTACCTTCGGCTGGTATATGAAGCATATCTCCTGGATTGCTTTCGTAGGTTACATCGCAGGTATCGTTTGCTACTGGTTCATCCGCACCTTCCTTTATGCTATCTAAAGGATAATACTTTTCTCTTACGTGAAAAAGTTTTTTTTGAAGAAAAAGTCTCAAAGTCTCATTTTCTATTGAAAATATCGACTTAAAGACTTGATAGATAATAAGATAAAGAGAATGAGACTTCTCGGTTCTGATGCCGGGAAGTCTCATTCATGTATCATAGAAGTATCATTATTTCACTTTTTCTTTACGAGATACTTCATTCCATCTGCAAATCTCTTGTGTTTCAACTCACTCATATTCGCCAGTTTTCTGCCGAATCCCATCAAACTGTTCACCTTGAGCGATGAACCAATCTGCTTCTTCAGATAGTCGAAAATTTCGGCGGCAGTAAGATATTCACCCTCTTTCTCATCCTCAACCAATTCAAAATAGAGCAGGAAATACTGATCTATCGGTTGGATTATCTCAAACTGGCTGTTGCTCTTCATAATCAGCTTCACCTGCTGCGCATCGAAATAACTCTTTTCGCCATTGTTCAAGGCAGAAAGTGCCTGGGCAAAAAGCTGCTGGTAGTTCGGGCGAACGCTCACGTCGATAGGCTCCGTCAGTTCCACACCGATGAATCTTCGGTTTCCGGAAGGATCGGAGAGAATATCCTTCATATTGCTCGTGGCGATGAACGAGGCGAGACGAGGAAATTCCATGACATGACTGCCATACGGAGGCTTGTATTTCAGCGTAGGCAACTGGATGAGGTTCTTCAGGAATCCCTGCTGCACCTGTGGCGAAATCTGGTTGAACTCATCGAGATTGATAACCATAAACTGCGCCATCGCCTGATAAACCTGACGCTTTTCGGAGAGAATCAGATTGTCACTATATCCCCACTGTAGTTCCGGCGGCAGCAGTCGGCGGCAGAAAGTACTCTTGTTGTAACCCTGTTTGGAAATGAGAAGCGGAGCCACCGAGTTGCCGTATTGGCGATGTGAATAGCCGCGCCACTGGTCCACCATACCTAGGAACCAGGTGTAAAACCAGTCTGCCCAGTGAGGATTGGCGGTAGGCACCGTGCGGGCCAAGGCACGGATATGATCCTTTCCATCCCATTTGTCGTAGCACTGGAAGAGATATTCATCTATCGGATTATAATTCTTGATATAATCTGACTCCAGGAAATTACGTACATCCTTGATGCTCACCCGGATATCAGCCAGCTGCACCTCCAGCGTCATGCGCTTCTGCACTCTCGGATCCACAGGTTGGAAACCATACCAACCTTTCTCCTTCGGCATGTATTCCACGAATTTCATCACCGTGTTGTATCTGAAATCATATCTGCTTTCCAGCAGCTGCATCATGTTCACGATATTCTCGCGAATACTGTTCTTGTCAACTTTCTTTCCTTCTTCCGGAGCCTTGAAATCAGAAATTGTCTGCTGATGATTATCCGTGCTGGGAGCTGGGCTTTGAGATCGTGCATGGCTGTCAATCTTCATCGCCACCGCCTTGCTGTTGAAATAAGGCTCCGCATCGAGCGTCATCATGAAACTGTTGTGAATCGAAGGCTCTTGGGATAGGGTAGAGCCAGCCTCGATAGAAGGTTTCGGACCATCTACAAGAATCGAAGCCTTGACAATAGCCTGATATACAGGGAAAATCTGCTGGTAAGCGATGCGATAGAGGTGCTCGGCATCCGTTTCAGATGTAGGCAGTGAATCATTTTCGCCCTGGAATTTTATCAGAACGATAACAGTCTTTCCGTCGGCACCTGTGATGGCGGCAAGGGTAGAAGGCAGAATGGCTACCGAGCGCTTAACTCCCTCCGCACCATCTACATCAGTAATGTTGCCAAATTTCAGCAGCAGGATGCCGTTGAAAGCTTTCATCTTCAGGTTGTTGTTGTCATCTTTGGCGAATTCAGCAGCGGGATAGATGTGCATCCATTTCGGCATATCCTTGTAGCCTTCATAGTTGTTGCTAAGATACGGAACGCTTTCGCGGAAGTGGGTGATAGTCAGTTTGCTATCATCCCTTGCGAATCGTTCCATCAGCTTCTCCATCGTCTTGGTACTTACGAGAAGCTGTTTTTTATTATTTGTATGTACGATAGTTACCTTCATTGTATTTCTGGTTAATGGTTAAGTGTTAACTGTAAATTGTAAACTGTAAACTATAAACTCTTTTCAGTGTTGCCCAAAATAAGTCCCGATTTTTGGGCACTCATTGCCCGCCTTATGGGCACTTGTTGCCCAGCACTTGTTCTGTGGATGCCCGCTTGGTGGGCTGTGGATGCCCGTGTAACGGGCATGGTAGGATCAGCTAATGGGCATAGAGGGAACATCTGATGAACTGAAAAAGTAGAACAATAAATTCTTGGAAAGATTAGATGTTTGTGAAGTCAATCTCTTCAGAGAAGTGTTCGAACTCAACGTCTTTATATCCGTATCTGGCGAAGAGCTGTTTGATATATTTCTGCTGTTCCGGGAGGAGTTTCAGTTGTCCCAGTTTGTATCGGTAGTATTGTCCTTTGCTACCGAGGTAGCTTCTCATTTCGGCGCGCAGTGTGGGTGCGTCTTTCACTTTCATTTCGGCAAAGAGTTTGTCGAATCCCCATGCCATTTTCACGACACGCAGCGGAGCGAAGTATTTGCAATTCCCGTTTTTCAGGGCATTTGGGAAAATGGCATCTCCTCTATCAGTCTTCTCGTTTTTGTAGAGGCCGGATAGATAGTGGATACACTTGTCTTTCATCGGACATGGTTCGGTGAAGCAATAGGTGATGAGGCTAGGAACGTTTCCGTATTCGAAAGCCTTTTTCAAAAGTTCCTTTTCATCCATAGTTGCTATGTTTTTAGTAAAAATTTCTATTATAACGAGAAAAATGGGTATTTATTGCCTGAAAGCGGGGCTTTTTTATCTATTTTAGTAGCTTAATAGTGCTTTTTTTCTGCTTCTTATTAGCTTTTTCTGCATTCAAAAAGCTTCTTTTCTGCTTCTTATTAGTGTTTTTATGATGCATTTCCAAGAATTGATGATACTTCCATGATACTTCTTTCGCCATTTTCAGAGAAGTCTCATTCTATAAAACATTCTGAGTGTTAAATATATACCCTTCATTTTTCATTGAATAATGAGACTTTGATACTTTTATGTCCGAAAAAAGATATGTGCGTGCGCGTATAAAGCCCCCTTGCTGGTATATTGTTAATAATAAGAAAAATGTTTGTTTTCTGAAATATTATCAGTATCTTTGTACTCTGAATTATTAAGAGTAAGATTATGGCTTCAAAGAGATATCCTTTGGGAATACAAACGTTCTCCGAAATCGTGAAGGGGAATTACTTCTATGCTGACAAGACGGCTATCGTCTATCAGTTGGCTCATTATGCCAAGTTTCATTTTCTGAGTCGCCCACGTCGATTCGGAAAATCCTTGTTTGTATCTACCCTCCAGGCTTACTTCGAGGGTAAGAAAGAACTGTTCAAGGGCCTTGCCATCGAACAGATGGAGAAGGAATGGACGGCATATCCTGTCATCCACTTGGATCTGAGCTGTGGTAAGTATTATAGTTTGGAGAATACTAAAATCATATTAAACAATATCCTTAAAGTTGAAGAGCAGAAATATGGAATAGAAGTTCCTGAATCTGAGCGTGAAGGCTTTGGGGCTCGCTTTAGGGATATTTTGCTTACAGCTACTGCTCAAACAGGTAAACAAGTTGTCGTTCTCATCGATGAATATGATGCCCCGATGCATGATTCTGTAAGTGACGAAGACTTACAGAAGACCATCCGCAACATCATGCGAGATTTCTTCAGCCCCATGAAGCAGCAAGAGGGAAACATTCGCTTTGTATTCATCACAGGCATCTCCAAGTTTAGTCAGCTCAGCATTTTTAGCGAGTTGAACAATCTCAAGATTCTCACGTTGAAAGATGAATACAGCAGCTGTTGTGGTATTACCAAGAGTGAATTGTCGCATTATTTCCGTGAGGGTATCGAGGAGATGGCTGAGCATAATGAGCTCACTTATGAGGAGACCTTGCAGCAACTCGGGCAGCATTATGATGGCTACCATTTCAGTATCAATAGCGAGGATATCTTCAATCCTTACAGCATTATCAATGCTTTGGACGATAAGGAGTTTAATAACTATTGGTTTACATCTGGTACGCCTACATTCCTGATAGAACTGATGCAGCAGAAGAATTTGGATATGCTCAACCTGGACGATCTGTGGATACAGGCATCACGTTTTGATACACCTACGGAAAGGCTTGCTGATCCTATTCCTGTCCTTTTCCAAAGTGGCTACCTTACCATTAAAGGATATGAGAAGAAAGGCAAGTTGTATCATCTCTGTTTCCCAAATCAAGAAGTAAGACAAGGTTTCTCGGAAAGTCTCGTCAGGTATTATTCTGCGCAAGACATGAACAGATATGATGCCATCGTGTATGCTTATTCCAAGAATGTGCTCATCAATGACGACATGGGAGCCTTTATGCCTCACTTGAAGGCATTCTATGATAAGTTCCCATATACGATTATCAACAATAATGAGCGTCATTATCAAGCCGTGATGTTCACCATCTTCACCATGCTTGGCGAAGATGTGAAGGTGGAGTATACCACTTCGGATGGAAGGATAGACCTTGTACTCAAGACAGAGCAGAGTATCTTCATCTTCGAGTTGAAATATGAAAAGTCTGCTGGTACCGCCATGGCACAAATCTGTGGCAAGGACTATGCCAAGGCTTTTGCCGATGATCGTCGGAAGGTTGTTAAAGTGGGTGTCAACTTCTCTGAAGACCAGCGAAGCATAGAGGATTGGGTGATAGGATAAATGATAACCGCTATGTGAAGCACTTCACTTGCTGGAACCAGCTTCTTGCACATGGCATAGACAAGAAGAACGGTCACCCAAGTATCAAGGGAATGAGAAGTTCTTCTCTATGCTTCTATGCTCCATAACAAGGTGCAGGAATTCTACGCTTTCCCTATTATTCTTAATATGTCGTCTGCAAAATGAATTCAATTGAACTCTACAGAGCCCTTGTGAATTCTTATTCAGCATTTGTCTGCTGCTCAGTCTCTGTAGCCTCCTGTTGCTGAGTTGTTTCCTGCTGGGTAGAATCCTCAGTGATAGCCTGTGGCTGGATAGGAGTGCCAACTTCTGTTTAATGTTACTTACTTTCTTTTTTGTGGATTCATTGTCGAACCCGCTATTCATAGTCACAATCTGCGTGCCAAAAAAAATATGAAAAATGATATGAGTTGATTATCAGGTGTTTATGTTTTGTGTGCCAAAAGTAGATGGCGTGGAAAATAAGGAAGGTAGGTGGAAGCATTCCTCAAAATCTAAAGTTGCTAGCCAAGTAAGACTTCTTCTTCTTCCCAATTGTGTCCCCTCACACAACTTTTTTCGAAACTTTATGGCTAAAAATTTTGTAGATTCGATAATATTTGTTACTTTTGCGGGAGAGTTTGAGCGAACGGAAAAGAACGGGCGTGATGACGACTCGAATTAAAGAGCGTATTGACGTTATCCTAATATTGAAATGTGGTAGTTTCGAAATCTGCAGGATGATAAGCAATACTGCTCACGCATAGGATTATTGTACCCTTTTATTGAAGGGAATAGTATACCCCTAAGCGTGGGCTATTGTTTGTTGCATGCAGATGGGTTCTATCTACCATAACCTCAATATTTGTGACATACAATGGTTCCACGCTTTTTCTATTATATACTTTACTAATAATTCTGTTATGAAGAAAGTTTTTCATAAATTACGTGATTATGTATTAGCACTGTTAACCTTAATGGCTATGAGCGCTTGTAGTGAATGTTTGAATACTTTAGGCAATTCACATTTTACAAAGGAAGGAGAGCTAATAAAGAAACCTTCTTTTGCAAAGTTGGATTATAATTCTGTAATTCATTTTTATATAGAATCTTCTGGTAGTATGAATGGTTTCTTTAGAGCTGGTCAACCTACTGGATTTAAACAAGACGTTTATGAAGTTATGAGTTATTATGCTGGTTTAACAAAAGATATCAATATAATGACTAATGATGGAAGTGTAGCAGGACAGCTGTCTTTGGCTCAATTCCAAACAGCAATGAATACTGGCGCTTTGGAATGCAATGCTTCTACTCAGGTACCTGTTATGTTACAGAATATTGTCAGTCGATTGAAAAAGAATGATGTGGCTGTTCTTATTTCCGATATGAAATATAGTCCAGTTGGTTCTGCGGCACCAGAGGTGTTGCTTACCCAGTATGCAGCGGATGTTGCAAGAATTGCTGGAAATTCAAAGAAAGCATATTCTTTGATTTGTGCAATATCTGACTATATAAATAAGGAGGGAAGAGTAGTGACCAATGAATCTCCTTATTATTATTTGGTAATCGGAGAGCAAGATAAGGTATCTGCTGTTCGTAATGGCATCGCTATTATGTTGCAGAGACAGAAACGATTTGTTGACAATTTGGAAATGGGCTATAAGTATGCTTCTTGCCCTTATGATTTTGGTGTCCCTAAAAATGTTGTTCGATTAGAAAAACAGCCAACATTCTATGGATATGGTGAAGTTGTTGATGAATGTGTAATACCATTGAAATTGAAGTTGGAATCTTACAGATGGCTTATGTCGAATAAGGAAGTTTTGAAACAATGCTTTACATGCAAACCTAAATATAGTTCGACGGTAAGTGTTGAAAGTTTCGATGTGGAAGAGTGCAACAATGTAAATTTGGAACTGAAGCGTTCAGCTGTGGCAACCATAAAAATAAAAGTATCAAACATGCCTTCTGATATGGAGGTTTTGGAGTGGAATATTAATATACCATACGACAAACTCACTACTATGGTGAAGTTCTTGGATGACTCCAAAGGGGAGAACGATGTTACTACATCTTATTCTTTGACAAGTTTTATACGTGGCATAGGTCAGGACGGAGTTGTGAACTACCAGCCAAAACCAAATTATATATTGATTTCTAAAAATAGTTTATAGTTATGCATTTCTTGAAATTTTATCAGTTTTTGATAGGAACAATTCTGCGTTAAATTAATATTTAATCGTCTGTAAATCAATAACTTATATTAAG
>ERZ1034723.1464-NODE-1464-length-10060-cov-4.087256_pt1 | contig 10060 bp, 10 predicted proteins | sample MGYA00520637_ERZ1034723 | MGnify/ENA primary metagenome ERZ1034723 (study PRJEB33766, sample SAMN09781719) | gut metagenome | biome: gut microbiome | host: Homo sapiens | place: Madagascar | study: EMG produced TPA metagenomics assembly of the PRJNA485056 data... | reverse complement strand
GGGGGGCCCCCCCTGGCGGCCCCCCGCCGCTCACCCACGAAGCACAAAAAGCACCTCCCACCCGGGAGGTGCTTTTTATTCTCTATCGCTTTATCTCTTTACCGCGCCAGCAGGTACACAGCCCCGGCCGCCTGCAATAAAAGCATCGCCGGCAGACCCCACCGAAAATACCAATGTCGGGTCTTGTGGTGAAACAGGGCCATGCCCAGAATGCCGCCCACGCTGCCCCCCAACAGGGGCAAAATCAGGAGCGTTTTTTCCGGGATGCGCCACTGCCCTTTTTTCGCCCGGCGCTTATCTGCGCCGTACAGGGCAAATGTCACCAAATTCAGCACCGCCAGGTACACCAAAAGTACATCTTCCATGCACCGATACGACACCGAAATGTCACCGATCGTCACCGAAAATCACCCATTATTTTCCAGCTTGCTGAGGGAGCAGGCGATCTGGGAGGCCACCCGGGCGTTGTTAAACACCAGCTGGATGTTGCTCTCCAGGCTGTCGCCGCCGGTGAGCTCCTTCACCTTGGCCAGCAGGAAGGGCGTGGTCTCCTTGCCGTGTACACCCTTGGCCTTGCACTCGGCCACGGCCTCGTCGATGGCCTTGCCGATGACAGCGGGATCCATGGAATACTGCTGGGGAATGGGGTTGGTGACCAGCATACCGCCCTCCTGACCCAGGACCTGCTTCACATGGAAGGCCTTGGCCACCTCTTCGGGGGTGTCCAGCTCATAGTCCACGCCGAAGCCGGAGGAGCGGGTATAGAAGGCAGGCAGCTCCTTGGTGCCGTAGCCGATGACGGTGACGCCCTTGGTCTCCAGGTATTCCAGGGTCAGGCCCAGGTCCAGAATGGCCTTGGCTCCGGCGCAGACCACCAGCACAGGGGTCTTGGCCAGCTCCTCCAAGTCGGCGGAAATGTCCATGGTGGTCTCCGCGCCCCGATGCACGCCGCCGATGCCGCCGGTGGCAAAGACCTTGATGCCCGCCATGGCGGCGATCATCATGGTGGTGGTGACGGTGCAGGCGCCGTCCATGCCCTTGGCTACCAGCACGGGCAGATCCCGGCGGCTGGCCTTGGTCACGGCGTGGCCGGCCTTGCCCAGGTAGTCGATTTCGTCTGCGGTCAGGCCCGCCTTCAGGCGGCCGCCGATGATGGCGATGGTGGCGGGCACAGCGCCGCAGGAGCGGATGATCTCCTCCACCTTCAGGGCCGTCTCCTTATTCTGGGGATAGGGCATACCGTGGGAGATGATGGTGCTTTCCAGGGCCACAACGGGCTTGCCCTCGTCCAGGGCCTTCTTTACCTCGGGTGCAATGTCCAGATAACGGTTCAGCATAATGAAATACCTCCTGTTTTACATTATATTTGATAGGGTTTGTTGAAACGATTTACATATGTGCCAGCAGAGCCTGCTCGCTCATGGCGGCGCTGATGGTCTCGGCGCTGGCCATGGTGACGGTGGACGCCGCCCGGCCTGCCCGGGCGGACTTTTCCAGGTCGCTGCCCTGGAGATAGGCCCAGGCCAGAGCCGCCATAAAGGCATCACCGCAGCCGGTGGTGCTGACGATGTTCCCCTTCAGCGCCGGAAGCTTCCGCTTTTGGCCGCTGTGGTCGGCAGCAAAGACGCCGTCGGCCCCCAGGGAGATGAATACCCGGTGCAGCCCCGTCTCCAGCAGGGCGTCCGCCGCCCGGCAGAGACTGTCATCGTCGGTGATAGGCACTCCGGAGAGGAGCTCCGTCTCCAGACGGTTAGGCTTAAGGGTGTGGAGCTTACCCAGCACGGGGCGGAGCTTTTCGGCCTTGGCGGTGGAGACCGGGTCTGCGAAGATGGGGGCCCGGCAATTCTCCGCCACCCACTGAATGCTCTCGGAGGGGAGGTTGGTATCCAGCACCACCACCTGGCTGCCGTCTAAAAGCTGGCGGCGGCTCTCCAGGACCCGGGGGGTCAGTTTTTCGTAAATATCCATGTCGGACACCGCCAGCTGCATATCCCCCTCCTCATCGTTAATGAAAAGATAGGTGGAGGTGTGGCCGCCGGGAATCACCGGGGACTGGGAGATGTCGATGCCCAGCTCACCGCACACCGCCGCCAGCTTTTGGGCGTACACATCGTCGCCAAAGGCCGTGACCAGGCGCACATCCAGTCCCATAAGGCTCATGTTGTGGGCGATGTTCCGGCCCACCCCGCCGGGGCTCATGCGCACGGTGCCAGGGTTGGAGTCCTTGCCCACCAGCTTTTGATTGGGGCGGCCTCCGATGTCCATGTTCATGCCGCCTACCACGGTGACATAGGGGCTGCGGGTGACGATATATCCCTTGCCGGCGATGCAGCCCTTTTTCATCAGATTGGAAATATGCACCGCCACACTGGAGCGGGTGATGCCCGCCCGGTCTGCCAGCTCCTGCTGGGAGATGGTGGGGTCCGCCTCGATCCAGTTGAGAATCTGCCGTTCGCGCTGCGTCATGGCGTTCTCCTTTCGTAAGCAAAACTTTGTTTTCTAAGCTTGTGCTTATATTCTCATACTTCTTTCCCTTTGTCAATAGGAAATATGTTGCCAAACTGAAAAAATGTGTTTATAATGGAACATACTAACACAAATAAAGGTGGATATTACTATGGATCGAATGAGAATCGCCACCCTGTTCGCCGACCGGGAGAGTCTGGACGGCAAGGATGTGGTGGTATGCGGCTGGGCACGGACCATCCGGGATATGAAGGGCTTCGGCTTTATCGAGCTGAACGACGGCTCCTGCTTCAAGAATCTGCAGGTGGTGCTGGACGCCTCCGTGCTGGAAAACTACAAGGAGATCGCCGGTCAGAATGTGGGCGCAGCCCTGGTGGTGCATGGCACGGTGGTGCTGACCCCGGAGGCCAAGCAGCCCCTGGAGGTGAAGGCCCGGTCCGTGGAGGTGGAGGGTAAGTCCGCCCCGGACTATCCCCTGCAGAAAAAGCGGCACAGCGTGGAGTTCCTGCGCAGCATCCAGCATCTGCGGCCCCGGACGAATCTCTTTTCCGCTACCTTCCGGGTGCGGTCCGTGGCGGCCTATGCGGTGCATGAATTTTTCCAGAATCGGGGCTTTGTATATGTGCAGACCCCCATCATTACCGGCTCTGACTGCGAGGGCGCAGGGGAGATGTTCCAGGTGACCACCCTGGACCTGGAAAACCCGCCCCGGACCCAGGACGGGCAGGTGGATTACAGCCAGGATTTCTTCGGGAAAAAGACCAGCCTCACGGTCTCGGGCCAGCTGAACGCCGAGAACTTTGCCATGGCCTTTGGCGATGTGTACACCTTCGGCCCCACCTTCCGGGCGGAGAACTCCAATACCCAGCGCCACGCCGCCGAGTTCTGGATGATCGAGCCGGAGATGGCCTTCTGCGACCTGGCCGGGGACATGGATGTGGCGGAGGCGATGATCAAGTATATCATCAAAAGCGTCCTGGAAAAGTGCCCCCAGGAAATCGAATTTTTCAACAGCTTTGTGGATAAGGGGCTGAAGGAGCGGCTGGAGCATGTGGCCTCCAGCGACTTCGGCCGCATCAGCTACACCGAGGCGGTGGAGATCCTCAAGAAGAACAACGACAAGTTTGACTTCAAGGTGGACTGGGGCACCGACCTGCAGACGGAGCATGAGCGGTTCCTCACCGAGCAGGTGTTTAAGCGTCCCGTGTTCGTGACGGACTATCCGGCGGAGATCAAGGCGTTTTATATGCGCATGAACGACGACGGCAAAACCGTGGCGGCGGCGGACTGCCTGGTGCCCGGCATCGGAGAGATCGTGGGCGGCAGCCAGCGCGAGGAGCGGCTGGAGATGCTGGAAAAGCGCATCCGGGACCTGGGGATGAATCCCGAGGACTACTGGTGGTACTGCGACCTGCGGCGCTACGGCACCTGCAAGCACGCGGGCTTCGGCCTGGGCTTTGAGCGGATGGTCATGTACCTCACAGGTGTGAGCAACATCCGGGATGTGGAACTGCACCCGCGCACGGTGGGCAATGCGGATTTCTGATGAATTGAATCGGTTTGAAAAGGGACTCTGCCGGGTGGCGGAGCCCTTTTTTTGCGTGAAGGGAAAAGTATTTTCGGGGACGGGGTACGGATTGCCACACCAGTTTGCGAACTGGTCTCGCAATGACATGGTTTTTGCAAGAAGTGCGGTGCAAGGCTGGGCGGGTCGTCCGGGAGGCCGACCCCTACAACGCCATTCACCGATAGAACTTCGTAGGGGGCGATGCCCACATCGCCCCGCGTCCGTTACAAGGGGCGCGGAAGAACGGGCGGGGAAATCGGCGAAGCGCCGCCAGTGGCGGATGCAGCGAGGCGATTTCGAGGAAGTGCCCCGATTGGCGGCCGCGACAGTGGCCGGGAATCGGTTGGCACGACGGTGGGCAAAAGAACCCCGCCCCTACGAAAGCGCAACAAGAGGTGCAATGGGCGGGCGACCGCAAGGGTCGCCCCTACGGATGGGTTGCAAGAGGTGCAGTGGGCAGGCGACCATGAGGGTCGCCCATACGGAGGCGGGGTTATGGGGCTACGAATATTTTTTTGTTTTCATGCAAATTTATACTGGAAAAACAGCTTGGGATTTGCTATACTCTTCATTATAGTGGGAATAAATTTTTATCAGCCTAAAAATAAAACAACAGGAGAAAAAATGGAAAAACAAAAAAAGCGCCGGGGCGACCGCAAGGATGGACGGCTGCTGCGGGAATTGGATTCTCTGCATTTTATCACCGGCATCATCTATCCCAACCGCTGCGACAATGAGGCCTACATCTCCCTGCGGGTGGATCTGACGGCTATGAACGAATACCTGGCAAAGCGCAACGAGACGGAGACGGAGTTTCCCTACACCATGTTTCACATTGTGGTGGCGGCCCTCCTTAAAACCATCACCCTGCGGCCTAAGCTGAACCGCTTCATTGTCAACAGCAATTTCTACCAGCGCAACGAGGTATCCGCCTCTTTCGTGGTGAAAAAGCAGTTCTCCGACAAGGGTGCTGAGGCTCTGGCCTTCCTGCACAGCCGGGAGGATTTCTGCCTGCAGGATGTGCACCAGTACATCCGCAGCCAGGTGACGGAGTGCCGCAGCGATAAGGTGGACTCCTCCACGGAGAGCATGGACATTCTCAACAAGCTCCCCCGCTGGCTGGGTAAGACCGCCGTGAAGGTCCTCATGTGGCTGGATAAGCACGGCTGGGTGCCCCAGGACATGATCGCCACCGACCCCTATTACAGCTCCGTGGTGCTGTCGAACCTGGGGTCTATCAAGCTCAAGTGCGGCTACCACCATCTGACCAACTGGGGCACCTGCTCCCTGTTCTGCATCATCGGCGAAAAGGCCCTGCGGCCCTACTTCGACGAGCAGGGCCGGGCTTCCATGCGGGAGACGCTGGACCTGGGCCTGACCATTGACGAGCGTCTGGCCGACGGGTATTACTATTCCAAATCTGTCCGGCTCCTGCAATATCTGCTGGAGCATCCCTGGGAGCTGGAAAAGCCTATGAAGGAGGAAGTTCAGTATGAGTGAAGTGAAAACCCCCTGGGCCGCCCACATGGGCGATGTACCCATGCACCTGGAGTATTTCGGCGGGTCTATGTTCCAGGCTCTGGAACAGGTGGCCCAGGAATACCCTAATAACATCGCCTTTGACTTTATGGGCAAGTCCACCACCTACCGCAAGATGATCCAGGAGATCGAGCGCTGTGCCAAGAGCCTGAAGGTGCTGGGCATCCGGGCCGGGGACAAGGTGACCATCGCCATGCCCAACTGCCCCCAGGCCATCTATATGTTCTACGCGGTGAATCTGGTGGGCGGCATCGCCAACATGATCCACCCCCTGTCGGCGGAAAAGGAAATTGAGTTCTACCTCAATGAGTCCGAGTCTATCACCGCCATCACCCTGGACCAGTTTTACGACAAGTTTGAGCATATCCGCCAGAACACCGGCATCGTGAACATTATCATCGCCTCCGTAAAGGATGCCCTGAGTCGGCCCGTCCGGGCGGGGTATATGCTCACGGAGGGGCGGAAGATCCAGAAAATTCCCGATGATGCGCCGGTGATACGGTGGAAGGAATTTATGGACCTCAGCCGCCACTGCTTCTATAAGAATTTCCGGGTGGACCGCAAGGCAGAGGACCCGGCGGTGATCCTCTACTCCGGCGGCACCACCGGCACCACCAAGGGCATCGTGCTGACCAACGGCAACTTCAATGCCCTGGCCAAGCAGATCATCGCCACCAACCCCATGTTCCGCCCCGGAGACCGGATGCTGGCGGCTATGCCCCTGTTCCACGGCTTCGGGCTGGGCGTGTGCGTCCACTCTATGCTGGCCAGCGGCGGCCGGTGCATCCTGATCCCCCGGTTCACCGCCAAGAGCTATGCCAAGCAGATCGTGAAGTATAAGTGCAATTTCATTGCAGGCGTGCCCACCCTGTACGAGGCGCTGCTGCGGCTGCCCAGCATGGATAACGCCGACCTCTCCAGCCTCAAGGGTGTTTTCTCCGGCGGCGACAGCCTCTCCATCGAGCTGAAGAAGAAATTCGACAAGTTCCTCTACGACCACCACGCCGTCATCCAGGTGCGGGAGGGCTACGGTACCACCGAGACCGTCACCGCCTGCTGCCTGACGCCCACCAATATGTACAAGGAGGGCTCCATCGGTCTGCCCTTCCCGGACACTTACATCAAAATCGTGAAGCCCGGCACCGACGAGGAGGTGCCCTACGGCGAGGAGGGCGAAATTCTGCTGGCCGGGCCCACGGTGATGAAGGAATACATGAACCATCCCCAGGAGACCGCCCAGACCCTGCGCAAGCACGACGACGGCCTGACATGGGTGTACACCGGCGACCTGGGCACCATGGATAGTGACGGCTTCATTTACTTCCGGGGCCGGGCCAAGCGAATGATCATCTCCTCGGGCTACAATGTATATCCCGGCCAGATCGAGAATATTTTGGACGCCCACGAGGATGTGCAGATGAGCTGCGTTATCGGTGTGCCGGACGCCTATCGGATGCAGAAGGTGAAGGCCTTTGTGATGCTGAAGCCCGGCGTGGAAAAGAGCCAGGCCACCAAGGACGCACTTATGAGCTACTGCCGTAAGCACATCGCCAAGTACGCCATGCCCTACGACATTGAGTTCCGGGATGAGTTGCCCAAGACCCTGGTGGGTAAGGTCGCTTACCGGGTACTGGAGGAGGAAGAGCTTCAGCACATCCAAGCCACGCAGGCTCCCGCCGCTGACGATGCCCACGCCGCCGACGAGACACAAGAAAAACAGGGCGAGTAAAGCATTGCAGCAGAGCAGGAGGAAAAATTTTTATGGACAAAGAAATTCGGCGGCATTACACACTTCTGGTTGACTTTTTGGGGCACATTCTGGGCCCGGATTATGAGGTGGCCCTTCACGAGCTGACGGAGGACTCCAACCAGATCATCGCCATCTCCAACGGCGAGCTGACGGGGCGGCATCTGGGGTCCCCCCTGAGCAACAAAATGCTGGAGTTCCTCTCGGGTCGGCTGTATGAGACCCAGGACTATGTGCTGTCCTTTGAAAGCACCTCCGTCACGGGAAAGAAGATGCACTCCAACAGTATGTTCATCAAGGACCGCACCGGAAGCGTGGTGGGTCTGCTGTGCATCAACTTTGACAGCAGCCGCTACGAGGCCCTGTCGAAGCAGGTGATGGACCTGTGCAGCGTGGTGCTCACCCCCAGCGTGCCCAGCGGCACCAGCCTCATCGTGGATCAGAACGACCCCTCGGAATCCGCCCGGGAGCAGGGTTTCCCCACCTCCATCGCCGGAGCCACCGCCAGCATCGTGTCCTCGGTGGTGGCCAACTATCCGGTGGATGTGGACCGGCTCAACCAGGACGAAAAAATGGAGATCATGGAGATTTTGGACCGCAAGGGCGTGTTTTTACTGAAGGGCTCCGTGAGCTTCGTGGCCAAGGAGCTGCACAGCTCGGAGGCCAGCATTTACCGCTATCTGGGAAAGCTGAACAGCCGCAGCGGGAAGTGACGGGGTTTCCCTTTACAATAAATAATTCGGCGCAGCGGGCGGGGTTAAACCTGGCCCGCTGTGCTTTTTTGAGGCAGTACGGATTGCCACAACCAGTGACATCGGTCACTGGTTTCGCAATGACAGGGTTTTTGCAAGAGGTGCGGTGTGCGGCGGGACACATGGGTCCCGCCCTACAGCCGAGCATTTTGTAGGGCAGGGCCCGCGTGCCCTGCCGGGGGTGCGGTGCAAGGGGGGCGTGGGCAATAGCGGTTTTTTCGTGGGAAATTTTGGGTTTTTGTTGCATTTATCACTGCGGATTCTGTATTTTCTTATATAATACGGGGTAGGATAGAGAAACTAAAGGAGGCATTTGCGATGACGATTGTACACGCAAAGGATGATACTTTTGACGCGGCGGTGCTGCAAAGCGAAAAGCCGGTTTTGGTTGACTTTTGGGCTACCTGGTGCGGTCCCTGCCGGGCTTTAGGCCCCACGCTGGAGGAGATGGCCGCCAAATACGACGACTTCCAGATCGTGAAGGTGAATGTGGACGAGTGCCGGGATCTGGCGCTGCGGTACGGCATCGAGGTGATCCCCACGCTGCTGGTATTAAAGGGCGGACAGGTGGTAAATCGCGCCGCCGGGCTCATGGGCGAGCCGGAGATTTTGGCGCTGGTGCGCGGGTAAAGCTATGTAGAGGCGGGCCGTAGGGTCCGCCTCTTTTTTGCGCGGGGAGGGCTTTCCCGGTTGACATTTGGAACGGTTTTGAGTAGAATTGGGACAATCCATTTTAACCTACGGGGGAGGTTTTATTATGAACATTGGACTTTTGGGCTGCGGCGTTGTGGGCGGCGGCATTTTGGATTTTTGCGCAGGTCGGGAGGACCTGACTGTGACCAAGGTTTTGGTACGGCGGCCGCGGCCTGACCTGGGGGCGCTGGCGGTGACGGACATCGCCGACATTGTAAACGACGAGGGTATCGGCATCGTGGCAGAGGTCATGGGCGGGCTGCACCCGGCTTACGAGTACATCTGCGCCGCGCTGAAGGCGGGCAAGCATGTGGTGACGGCCAACAAGGCGGTCATCAGCGCCTACTACCCGGAGCTGACGGGTCTGGCCCGGGAATGCGGCGTTTCCCTGCGCTGCACCGCCGCCGTAGGCGGGGGCATTCCGTGGCTGACCAACCTGGAACGGTGCAAGCGGCTGGACAGCATCTGCGAGCTGGGCGGCATTATGAACGGCACCACCAACTTCATTATGGACGCCATGCACGCCTCCCCGGTGTCGTTCCCGGAAATTTTGAAGCAGGCCCAGGAGCTGGGCTATGCCGAGGCAGACCCCTCCGCCGACATTGACGGTGACGATGTGCGCCGGAAGCTGACCATCTCCGCCAACATCGCCTTTGACGCGCTGGTGCAGGAGGAGGACATCCCCATGTTCGGCATCCGCACCGTCACAGACGGGGACATCCGTGCCTTTAAGGCCCATGGATTTGTCTGCAAGCTTTTGGCCGCGGCCAAGGCGACGGAGGGCGGCGTGTGCGCCTTCATCGAGCCGACCCTGGTGGACAGCCATGACCTGGAGGCCGCCGTGCCTAAGAACTTCAACCTCATCACCTATTGCGGTGAAAAGGTGGGCCGGCACAGCTTCTTCGGCCAGGGGGCCGGGCGGTATCCCACGGCCTTCAACGCCGTGGAGGACTGCCTGGATATTGTGGCCGGAAAGCCGGGGTTCTACACCCAGGCCATGAAGCCCGCCCCTGTACTCTGCGGAGGGGAGGCACACCCGTACTATGTGCGCACCGCCTGCCCGGATGCATTTTTGCAGTCGATGACCGTGGAGCAGTGGGGGGACGGCGTGGTGACCGCCTGCGTCAGCGTGGAGGAAATGCTCCGCTGGGGCCGGGCGCAGCTGGCTAAGGACCCCGGGTGCTTCCTGGCCGGGATACGGTGAAATTGAATCTTGGCATTGAGGACCGCCGGGGCGTTTACCCCGGCGGTTGAGACTGTCGAAAAACCCTCCGGGTTTTTCCGACAAAAGGCTTT
>ERZ1034723.1460-NODE-1460-length-10095-cov-3.148606_pt1 | contig 10095 bp, 5 predicted proteins | sample MGYA00520637_ERZ1034723 | MGnify/ENA primary metagenome ERZ1034723 (study PRJEB33766, sample SAMN09781719) | gut metagenome | biome: gut microbiome | host: Homo sapiens | place: Madagascar | study: EMG produced TPA metagenomics assembly of the PRJNA485056 data... | reverse complement strand
TGCACGGGAAGCCGCAGCCTCCGTTGCAGGCAATTCCGGTGAATCCAATACCGAGAGCTCTTCCCGGAAATCCGCTTTGAACAAGACCTTAAAGAAGAAACTGGCAGACATCAATCCTGCCATGGATCTTGTCCGCATCTACGGCTTTGACAGTCTGCGTGATTTAACCGCATTGTCCCATATCCTTGTGAATGCTTATCAGGGATCCAACTCCCTGTACAAAGATCCGGATGGTGGTTATATTCTTTCCGTTGCAAAGAGTGATCACTCTCCTGCGGAATTTAACAAGGTCTGCAATATTCTTTCCGAATATGCGGTTGGCCTGCGTACTGTTCCGGGTTCCGAGGCTTATCTGGAAGAGCATTTTGAAGTGATCCTGCACGATCAGGCATTACAGTCTCTCGCAAAGATTTAACATCTGCTAATACAGGAATCATTTCTATTCAGGCAGAAACCATTTATAAAGTCATATGAGATCTAAGCTTTACTAAAATAAAAAGGAAATGCAAAGGACCACAATCCAACGATTGCGGTCCTTTTCTCAGTTCTGTTTTCTTAATTCTATCTTGTGAAATTTTCTAACTCAACATTCTGACTCAGCCGTCCAAATATGATATTCCCATACCGATTTCCTGTCCGACTCTAAATTTATTTTGCTTTTCGAATCTGCTTTGCTTTTCGGTCTTCCAGATACTTAATGACTAACAGGGTTCCAACGAGCAGAACAATACCGATCGGAAGCACGATCCATGCAGTTCTGACAAAACCTGCAATAATGTAGGTTACAAAAGATACAGCCGCTACCACGACAACATACGGAAGCTGTGTGGAAACATGATTCACATGATCGCACTGTGCACCTGCGCTTGCCATAATAGTTGTATCCGAGATCGGTGAACAATGGTCACCGCAGACCGCACCTGCCATACATGCGGAGATGGAAATAATCATTAAGGTCGGATCAGAGTTTGCAAATACGGCAACAACGATCGGAATAAGGATACCGAAGGTTCCCCAGGATGTACCGGTTGCAAAAGCAAGGAAACATCCAATTAAAAAGATAATTGCCGGAAGCAGACTCATAAAGCTTCCTGCTACAGATTTTACTGCATTTGCCACAAATTCTGCTGCTCCAAGACTATCTGTCATTGCCTTCAGGGTCCATGCAAAGGTAAGGATCAGGATTGCCGGAACCATGGCCTTAAAGCCTTCGGGAATACATGCCATACAATCCTTAAAGGACATTACTCTGCGGAACATATATACAATCACAATAATAATCAGTGCGCAGATACTTCCCATGCCAAGTCCGACCGAAGCATCGGAATTGGAAAACGCTTCTACAAGGTTTGCGCCGCCAAAGAATCCACCGGTATAAATCATGCCAATGACGCAGCAGATAATCAGGGTAATAATCGGAATTACCAGATCAATTACCTTTCCCTTTTCATTCACCGGGGCAGCTGTCTGATCCTCCTGGTGTCCGGAAGTAAAGAGATCTCCCTTTAATGCATTCTCTTCATGCTTTTTCATCGGTCCGAAATCAATATGTAAAAGTACGATCAGAAACATCATCAAAATAGTCAGTAATGCATAATAGTTATACGGAATTGCTCGAAGGAAAATAGAAAATCCGTCTTCCCCTTCCACAAAGCCCGCAACTGCTGCTGCCCAGGATGAAATCGGGGCAATGATACAGACAGGCGCTGCAGTCGCATCAATCAGGTAAGCCAGCTTTGCACGTGATACCTTGTGCTCATCCGTAACAGGCTTCATAACGCTTCCTACAGTAAGACAGTTAAAATAATCATCAATAAAAATCAGAATTCCAAGTGCAATGGTCATAATCTGTGCACCGGCTCTTGTTTTAATTTTCTTCTTTGCATAATGTCCGAATGCAGCGGATCCTCCCGCCTTGTTCATCAATGCGACAATTGCACCAAGAATAACAAGGAAAATCAGAATACCGACATTATAGCTGTCCGACAGAACTCCTACAAAACCATCATTAAAAATATGAGTAATCGTTCCTTCAAAAGAAAATCCGGAATACAGCAGACCTCCGACCAGAATACCTACGAACAAGGAACTGTACACCTCTTTGGTGATGAGGGCAAGTGCTATCGCTACAATTGGCGGTACCAAAGCCCAGAAAGTTGCATAAAAATCCATTTTAATGACTCCTTTCGTATAAAATCGACAACTAATTGTATCATGGTATACAATGTTTGACAAGAACGAACTCATAAAAAAATCTACCCCAAAAGCTCTGCCTGTGCGCAGCCGTTCTCTACTTGTCCCTCTCACTAAACTCGGGCTGCACCTTTGGCTTGCTCTCGTTAAGTGTGTAGGACTCCTTCGCACTAAGTGAAAGCTGTCCTTTGGCTCGCTTTCACTAAGTGCTCTACACAAAAGAGACTTCTGCAACTGCAAAAGCCTCTTCGCCGTTTTTACTTTGATTCTATTCGTCTATTATTTCTTTACCTTTTGCTGTTCTCGTAAGAATTCAGCAACGCATCTACCGAAGTTCTCAGGGTAAAAACAATATATCCCGCGAACCGCTCCCTGTCAAACCGGCTCTGGTTCAAAAACCAGGTTACTAACAATCCATACAATGCATTGCTGTAAAAGCAACAGAGAAACCCTTTATATTTCTCAGAAAGTTCTACGTTCTGCCTTTCGGCAGCACTGTCAATCACATCCAGACTAACACGCTCAAAGCTGGAGGAAAAGAACTGCCCAAAACCATTTTTACCAATCGCGGAATACGCATGAACCAGCAGTGCACGGTTCTTATCCACATAATCCAGCAAGGTAAGAACGATTTTCTCATAGTCCACCATAACATCAAGCTGATTCACTACCACAAGTGATTCCTGTTCCAGTGTCCACTTTAGCAGATCATAAATATCCTTAAAGTGATAATAAAACGTTTTCCGGTTAATTCCGCAGTCCTCGCAGATAGCACTGATCGTTATTTTGGATAGTGACTTCACCTCCATATACCTTTTCAGGGAATCTGCCATCGCCTGCTTCGTTTTCATGGATGCTTCGGCATGTGTCATGGTTTTCTCCTAAGTCTATGCTGTCCTGGCAGCTTTCTTCTTTTTCTTACGGCCATGAATTCCTATAATTAACACAAAGATTACCACCAGGCATATACCGGCAAGTATCGCAATCAACGCAACCGGTACAGGTTCTGCCGGACGGTCCACGCAGGTAAAGGTAAACGCATCATCTTCACATTCAAATACCAGATAGCTGCCATCCTGCTCCGTGTCTATTTGGACAAAAGCTTTATCCCTGTAAATCTCAATCGAAGGATTTTCCATTTCAAGAGAAGCATCCGGCAGGAACCTGTAAAGATGCTTTCCGATATCGGATGTTTCAAGACGCACCTGATAACTCTCTGCCCTGGTTTCTGCATCCTCCGGGTAAAGCTCAACCTTCTTAATCTCTAAGGAATCATCCGTATCAAAGGTTCCTTCGGCCAAAAGCTTAGGAAGCTTTGTTCCATCAAGATTTGCCTCCAGTGTCGTAATATATTCAGTATATACGGCTTCGATCGTCTGGTCAAAGGTAATATTCTCCTGGGAGAAGTCTTCCCACACACCGGAGTATCCATCCTTCTCGGGTACCTCCGGGAGCCTGACAATATCAAAGCTCTCTCCGTAATTAATGGTGATCCGGTCTACCTGGGAGTCATCTGCCATGAAGGTCAGATGAATTGAGCGGAATGAATCCGGAATATCCGGAAGCTCCAGGAACTCATCATAAGAGGCAGGCTGTGCCTCACCCTCAAGGCTGATTCCGTCAATTCCGGGAGGACATCCTTCTACGAAATAGTTGTTCTCTACAGTTCCTGAATCATCAATCTGTCCGGCAATGGATCCCAGATAATAATTTCCCTCCTGAATCTCTATCATACTATAGCAGTCCGTAATGGTTTTACCTTTTCCGGCAATACCTCCAATCTGATTATCTCCGGATAGTGCACACTTCGAGCTGCTTTTGCGGATCGTTCCCTTACTTTCTCCGGCAATACCTCCTACTTTATCTTCGTCACCCGAAATGCTTCCGGTATTCATACTGGAAATAATGCTGCCAAGGGTCATTTCACCGACAATCCCTCCGGCACATTCCTTCTTTCCTTCTACCTTTCCACTATTATAGCACTCCCGGATAACAATTCGTTCCTTGTACCTGACATTCAGTGTTGCGTTATCGGAAGAAAGATTTAAGTCATCCTCCGGATCAAGGTTGTTCTCACGGGACATGGTTCCGGCAATACCGCCGACATTGAGATCACCACAGATTTTTCCATAATTCGTACAGCTCAATACCTTGCCCTCGGTATCCTTGACTGTATCATCATCAGAAACATCCATAAAGATTTCGTCGGTATCCGGTGTATCCGTATCGGTAATAATGTTCGTAATCACCTGAACTTCATCATTAATTGCCTGTAAGTCATCCAGCAAAAGCTGATTGTAATCATCTGCCATATTGTTCAGGGTGCGTGTCTGATCAATGATCTTCGTAAAGCTGCTGCTTAACGATGTCCGCGCGGACTCAACCCTTACTTTGGCCCGGTCAGCCCGGTTACGGATCTCGCTTTCGGTATCGGAAATCGCACGGTTTGCATTCTCATAAGCTGCCTTCTGCGCATCATTAATTTCTTTTTCCAGTGCTTCCCGGTCAATCTGATCCCAGATATTAAAGGAAGAAAAGTCATATCCACCGCTTGGTGTGGGAACAAGAGGAAGACTCGGAAGATTATCTAAACTATCCCCATCATCCTTTGTATCGTCCTTGGGATCCTTATTAGTATCATCCTTAGTGTCACCCTTGCTGTCATCCTTGGTGTCACCCTTGGTATCATTATTAGTATCATCCGCAGGATCTGCATCATCCTGTGACAGGTTCTTCGTTTCCGTTATACCCGGCACCGGTTCAGAAAGTCTGTACGGAATCTGGTAAGCAATCTCCTCTTCGGAAGTTCTCAGATCCTGAATGGCAGTTCTTGCACCTTTTTCTCCCTCTGCAAAGTTCTGACCGGAAGCTTGTGTAGAATCCTCAGTGCCACTCTGTCCGCCTGTCGGATTCTGTGTCGGGGTCTGACCATTGCCTTCATCGTTTCCATTTCCATTATTTCCATTCCCCTCCGTTGACGTACTCGGAGTAGGTGTCGGAGTAGGAGTCGGAGTCGATGTGGGCGTTCCGGCCGGTGTTGCATCTGGCGTCGGAGTCGGTGTCGTACCGGGTGATTCCGTTGGAAATGCACCTGGGCTCCATGTAGGGAGCTTATCCAGGAAATCCAATGATACCGGTCTTGGTGAGTTCAACCCTGAAATAGACAGAGAATTGGACATATTATCAAAATCACCGCTGATATCCGACATAATATTATCTACTGCATTCTGTGCACCTGCTACAGCATCCAGCAGCACATTAATCTGATCGGACAAAGATGCAGACATATCACTTGCATCGTTATCGAGCTTCGTTACAAGGTCGTGCAGCTTCGGAAATTCCCTGGACAGCTTTTCCATCGTGTCCTCTTCATATTGCATCTGGCTGCTCGGCTCCATCTGTCCGGCAATTCCGCCAACATCCTTACGTCCGTTCAGCCGTCCGTGGTTCTCGCAGCTCATAATAAAACCGGTCTGGCTTCCTGCAATACCACCAATGTTATAACCGACATGCTGATATCCTACACTGCCGTTATTGTTACTATAAAGAATGACTCCTTCATTGGAACCGGCAATTCCGCCAATATCCGTTACGGAAGCTGCATTTTCCGTACTTAAAATTTCCTGTACAGTCAGAGACTGGATATCAATTTTATTATCCTTGGCATTGGTGTTTACCAATGCATTGCTTGTGCAGTTGGTAATACCGCCCTTGTTCGTTCCAACCAGACCACCAATACGGTGATTTCCGGAAACCATGCCATTTGCGGTGCTGTCCTCAATAATTCCGCTTACTTCATTTATTCCGACAAGAAGTCCGGCATCATTGTTTACATTCATTTTGCCATTGACGCTGCATCCGCTGATAAGTCCCTTATTCTGACCTGCCAGAATACCAATACCGGAATGTCCCGTTCCCGCTGTGGCATCCATCTGGATATTCAGATTCCATACCTGTCCTGTCTCCTGAATATAACGGAAAAGTCCGATATTATTACTGGTTCCCTCTATAGCAAAGCCCCTGATTGTATGTCCCTGTCCAAGAAAAATCCCGCCAAAGGTCGGAATCAACGTAACTCCTTCGCTTGTAAAATCAAGGTCTGTATCCAGAATTACCACTTTATCCTGTGACCAGATATCCCGTGTACAATTGTTTGCAAGTTCTTTGAGATCTTCATTGCCGCGGATCCAGATTACCTGATCCTCGTCATAGGTAAGTGTTCCATCCTGCTCCGCTGCATCCTGCAGATGCTCCATAACGTCATCGGTTTTATTTTCATTGTCTTCGTTAATTGTTTCTGCATGCGCACTTAAGGATATCTGCAAAGAAGGAAGGATCAGTGCAGTAATCAGGCAAACGACTAATGTTCTTTTCTTAAACTTCTTCATCTTCCGCACTTCCTTTCTCTTCTTTATTTTGTTCTTCGGACTTTGCATGATCATTTGTCCTGTCGTCCTTCTGAGGCAGTCCGGGCGGATTCTTTTCCTCTATGGCAGATACCTCTACTGCATCCGGTCCCGGATCCTCTTCATCGCTCACACTCTCCGCTCCACCGGTAATCAGTGTAACACTCATATCACCACGTACAAACCCGGAAAAGTTACCCTCAAGCGTACCGTTTACCTGTCCCCGGATCAGACCGTTCACACGGGTAAGACCGCTAAAGTTCTGTGGCGTAAGATTGATTTTACTCTTAAGCTGGAAGCTTGTTTTTTCAATAATAATATCACCGACAACCAGAATCTGTGGCAGTACCGCAAGTACAAGCACAATGGAAATAATGGTACCACGGCTTAAGCAGTTACCAATAGATGCAATAATCGGGTTCGTTGTCAGCTGCTGAATCAGGGCACCGGCAACTGCCAGAATTGTTCCTGAGGTAAAAATAGTCGGAAATGCCTCGTTCAATGCAGCTACAATTGCCTGCTTCGGTTTCATTCTCGTCTTCAGATCGGAATAGTGACTTGAGATTACGATTGCATAGTCAATATTTGCACCCATCTGAATGGAATTCACAATCAGGTAACTTAAGAAGTATAACGGAGACTTCTGTAAGTATGGCATGGAAAAGTTCATCCAGATACTGCCCTGGATCACAATAATCAGCAGTACCGGAAGTCCTGCGGATTTAAAGGTAAACAGCAGGACGATAATAACGAACAATGCAGATAACACACTGATGATGATATTATCGGTTCCAAAGGATGAAGACAGATCCAGGTCACTGGTCGAATTACCTACAATATAGGAATTATCAAGATCATAGTACTTCGCAACATCCTGATGCATCACCTTCAGGAAGTCAAAGGTTTCCTGACTCTCCTCCGGAAGATTTAAGTATACAACCATACGGGAATAGTCATCGGTCTTTAGCTGCAGCTTTGCCTTCTCCAGCTGGTCAAACAGATCATCAAGGGTATCCTGCACTTCCCCATCCAGGGTAATATTATCCTCCTCCATCTGATCCTTTAAAAACATAAACATATCAAACAGCGGCACCTGGTAATTTTCAATACCGTTCACGATCTTGCCATACTGGTTTTCATTGACTGCATAAGCAGAATAAAGGAGATTTGCGATCTCATATTCCACACCGGCAAGCTCCGAAAATTCTCTTGGATTCAATGCATCCGTCAGCACATAGCCATCCATGGCCTCAATATTTCCAAGCCCCATGGCTGATTTTACTTCTTCATGCTGTTCCAGTGTCTTCAGAAGTTTTTCTTCCTTCTGGTAATTTCCTGCCGGTACAATCACGGCAACCATGTTGCTTGTTCCGAAGGTATTCTTGATCTTCTGATAAGCGATCTGGCTTTCGCTCTGCTTGGCTGTGGTCAGATCGGTATAGCTGTAACAATATGGACAATTATTGGAAAAATAAAATGCTACAACTACAATCACCAGAAAGACAGGTGGAACAATGAATCGCGTAAACACATCGAATTTACCGATTGCGGTAATCTTCGGAATAAGATTTTTGTGCTTTGTTTTATCAATCAATTTACTGAACAGCACAAGAAGTCCGGGCATCAGGGTGAACACGGACAGAAGGCTTAACATAATAGCTTTAATCAGAACGATGGACAAATCCATACCAATTTTGAAATGCATGAATGCAAGAGCACCCAGACCGGAGATCGTCGTAAGGGAAGATGCGGAAATTTCCGGAATAGCCTTACTTAAGGCCGCAATACAGGCCTCCCTCGTATCCAGTGTCTGATGTTCATCCGAAAAACGGTGGCACAGAATAATCGCATAGTCGATTGCCAGGGCAAGCTGCAGCACCACTGTAACTGAATTGGAAATAAAGGAAATCGTTCCACACAAAAAGTTCGTTCCCATATTCAGAATCGCCGCCATACCAAAGGTCATAATCAATACCGGAACCTCTGCATAGGAACGTGATGTCAGAGTCAGCACGATCACAATGATAACCGCCGCAATCACGACGATGACCTGCATCTCTGCTGCCAGATCCGCCGCCGAATCACTTCCTACTTCCGTATCATAATAGACATCATAATCTGCAAGCAGTTCCTTCATCCGGTTCATGGCCTGTAAGCTGATATCATCGGTTGCTGTCCCATCAAAAGTCACATCAAACAGGGCACTTGAATCGTGATAATGATCCTCCGTGTGATCAAGCTCTGCACTTGTGACGCCTTCCACTGCTTCAATCTCCTCCTGCAGCTCCAGCGCATGCTCATAGGAAATATTGGAAATCATGACCTTTGCCGTTCCATAGGTAACGAACTGCTCATCCATTACTGTAAGACCGCGCCTTGTCTCGGTGCTGTCCGGAAGATATTTCGTAATGTCATTTTCAACATTAACCCAATTTGTTGAAAAAATACAGAATACCAGCGCAAAGATATAAAGAAGGAAAAACAGGTTTCGTTTATCCACAATAAAGGTGGCCAGCTTTTCCATGGGCGTTGCTTTCGTTTCATTCATTGTCTCATTCATATGTACACCTTTTCCTAATCATTCCTTATGCTTCAGATTATTGATATCCACTCAGTACCTTTACAGTTACAATTATTGTATCTATCCACAGTAATCTATCATAAAAGCATTATGATTTTTCTATTCAAAAAAAACAATACACAAACAGTGCTTTTTGTCCGGTAAATTTCAAAAACAGATTAGCTTGTCAGAAATTGGGGAAAGTATTATACTAAGTAGGTTAACACCTATGAATGAATTAGAAATAAGGAGGAAATACACATGGCAGATATTACCAGGGATATGACCATCGGAGAAATTTTAAGAACAAATCCGAATGTGGCACCGATTCTTATGGAAGCCGGCATGCATTGCTTAGGCTGTCCCTCCGCACAGGGCGAAAGCCTTGAAGAGGCAGCTATGGTTCATGGCATGGACATCGAAGCATTAATGGAACAGATTGCTGCATTATAATTGAGAAGATTTCTCATATGTATGGCAGACAAAAAGCCCCTGCGATTCCGGTCAGTTGGAACTGCAGGGGCTTTTATAAAATGATCTTTTCTTTGTCTATCTTCTATTTTGCTTTCAATGATTCCTTATACGCCTTTTTATTCTCGTACATCCTGCTGTCGGCAAGCTGTGCACATGCAGCAAGTGACATATCAGAGCTCTTGCTTACACAACAGTAGCCTACACTCGCATGTACGGGATACGGCTTCGGATTACGATTCTGTTCCTCTTCAAGAAGTTTATACAGTTCCTTTACAAACTGCTCCTCGCGTCCTTCCTTATTATAATAAAGAAGAACCATGAACTCATCTCCCCCCGTCCGTGCACAGATCTCATCCTCCTGTACCAGCTCTGCCAATACCACGGAAAGCCGTGTCAATGCCGCATCACCTTCTGCATGCCCAAAATTATCGTTAATATATTTCAGTCCATCCATATCAATAC
>ERZ1034723.1458-NODE-1458-length-10104-cov-4.104588_pt1 | contig 10104 bp, 5 predicted proteins | sample MGYA00520637_ERZ1034723 | MGnify/ENA primary metagenome ERZ1034723 (study PRJEB33766, sample SAMN09781719) | gut metagenome | biome: gut microbiome | host: Homo sapiens | place: Madagascar | study: EMG produced TPA metagenomics assembly of the PRJNA485056 data... | reverse complement strand
TACGTGCTGGCAGATGCGAGAGCTTGCCACACAGGAGTCATATGACAAGAAGCGATGGCGGACAGAGTTATCTCCACAAACCGCAAGTTGTCTGCGAAAAAACCATAAATAAGCGAGCGTTAATATGTGTTACTTGCAGAAACGGCTCTTTTGAATATAAAACTGAGCTATTAAAAACATTGATTCATATATAAAAATGTAATATAATACATTAAAACACACCAAAATAGTTTAAAGAAAGGAGAATGCATATACATGAAACGTAAAATAACGTCAAAGTTATATGAATGGAAAAATATGTTAAATGGTAGGATGCCATTGTTGATTTACGGTGCACGTCAGGTCGGAAAAACATTTGAGATGCGTGAATTTGGGGCATTGTATTACAAGAATACCATCTATGTAAACTTTGAAACGGATGAAAGAATCGGAAAATATCTTGAGACAGATATTCATGCAGATTATGTGATATCTGTTTTGGAAAAATACTATCAGGCTAAGATTGTACCCGAAAATACACTTATTATTTTTGATGAAATTCAAATGTGTGAAAGAGCATTAACTTCATTAAAATATTTTTCGGAAGAGGCTCCGGAATACCATGTAATGGCGGCGGGAAGCCTGTTGGGTGTAGCAATGAACCGGGAAAAATATTCGTTTCCGGTGGGCAAAATTCAGATGCTGACTATGTACCCAATGGATCTAGAAGAGGTATTGTGGGCAAAGGGAAAGCAGATGCTTGCAGATACAATTCGGGAACATTATGAAAACAACCAACCGTTGGATGAAATACTCCATGAGGAGGCTATGCAGGAATTTTATTATTATTGTATTGTGGGGGGGATGCCTGCGGCGGTGAAGGCCGATCTTGCAAAAGACAGTCCTATAGAGCAGACAGAAATCCGGCAGATGTTATTAAATTCTTATATTGCAGATATGACCAAATATGCGAATCAGTCAGATACGATACGTATTTTTGAAGCATATGATTCCCTTCCGGCACAGCTGGCAAAGGATGCCAAAAAATTTCAGTATAAGTTGATAAAATCAGGCGCACGGGCATCTCTATATGGAGATGCAATCGACTGGCTGATTCGGGCCGGAATTGTGAATAAGTGTATGAAATGCAGTCAGGGATTTTATCCGGTTGCAGCATATCAGGATGTGAACGCATTCAAATTATATTATAGTGATATGGGTATTATGTCCGCCAGACTGGGAATAACTCTGGAGGCACTACAGAGTAAGGAAACAGAGCATTTTAGAGGTATACTGACAGAGAACTATGTTGCAATTGCACTGAAGACGAATGGCTATGATCTTCATTATTGGGAATCAGATAATACTGCAGAAGTAGATTTTCTGATACAAAAAGATAGTCATGTAATCCCGGTGGAATGTAAAGCTGGAAATCATGTGAAAGCTAAAAGTATGATGGTTTATATGGAAAAATATGCTCCGATTTATGCAATCCGGATTTCAGCAAGAAATTTTGGAATGGTAAATGGGATAAAGTCCGTGCCATTATATAGTGTGTTTTGCATTTGACGTTTACAGGGAACATCCATTGTGCTGCGTAACCTGGGTTTTGTCAGCATACTTTCGGCAGTAGGTGCGTTTGGATTTGCTATTCTTTTGTGCTGTAGCTGGGGCGTGGATGGAATCCTATTATACAGGTAAGGATATAGGCATATAAAATTGGAATGGTCTGATAAATGGTGAATGCGGAGAGGCTGCTATCCGCGTTGCAGGTATTGGAAAAGTAATGATTGGTCGAAATATTTCTACTATTTTGAACATTCTGGAAGAAGTCGCTCCGGATTATGATATCGAATACTTTTCACATAACGGAAACAAATTATTCGGTTATCCTATGGAATATCTTTTAGGAGAATGTGATTTACAATGAGTTAAAGTTAAACCGCAATTTAACGGAGGTGAGACAATGTTAGAAGTCAAGTTCTATGACGCAGCGGATGATTCTTTGCTTAAATTTGCTGTTATCATCTCAAAGTCTGACAATAAATGGGTGTTTTGCAAACACAAGGAACGAAATACCTTTGAAGTGCCCGGTGGCCACAGGGAGCATGGAGAATCCATTCTTGATACCGCAAAGAGGGAGTTGTACGAGGAAACAGGAGCGGTAGTTTATACAATAGAGCCTGTTTGCATATACTCCGTCATCGGCAAGACCAGAGTTAATGATACTGGAGAGGAATCGTATGGAATGTTGTATTTTGCTAAAATAACAGAATTTGAATCACAATTACATAGCGAGATAGAAAAGGTGTTCAAACTTGATGAACTTCCAAAAGAATGGACATATCCTTTAATTCAGCCCAAATTGATAAAAGAGGCTGAACGAAGAGGCTTTCTATAACTTTCAGTTTGCGTAGATAACTCTGTCCGCCGTCGCTTCCTGTCATATGACTCCTGTGTGGCAAGCTCTCGCATCTGCCAGCACATGAAATATAGGACAGAAGGCGACAGCTCATATTTAATGCTAGATCCTGCATCCGCTTACAGCCGGAGCGGCGGACAGAGTTATCTACGTAAACCGCAATTTGCCTTACATATTCTCCTTGCATAATCCCCCTACTTTTACTATAATGAAGATTGATTCTGACGCAAATACAGTAAGGAACCACATCCCTTACTTACGATAGAACAACGATAGAATAAGAAAAGGAGTATGTCACTATGGCAAAGGACAAGAAACTAGTAGAAGCGATCACATCCATGGATGAAGACTTCGCACAATGGTATACGGACGTTGTGCTGAAGGCGGGATTGATTTCTTATACCAATGTAAAAGGATGTATGGCGATCAAGCCGGCCGGATATGCGATCTGGGAGCTGATCCAGAAGCAGCTGGATGAGCGGTTCAAGGAAACCGGAGTAGAGAACGTATATATGCCGATGTTCATTCCGGAGAGCCTGCTTCAGAAAGAGAAGGATCATGTAGAAGGATTTGCACCGGAGGTAGCATGGGTAACACACGGCGGCTTAAATGAGCTGCAGGAGCGTATGTGCGTGCGGCCGACATCTGAGACCTTGTTCTGTGATTTTTATAAAAACGAGATCCAGTCCTATCGTGACCTGCCAAAGGTATATAACCAGTGGTGCTCGGTAGTTCGCTGGGAGAAAGAAACCCGTCCATTCCTGCGTTCCAGAGAGTTCCTGTGGCAGGAGGGTCATACAGCACATGCCACCGCAGAAGAAGCAGAAGAGAGAACGATCCAGATGCTGAATGTATATGCAAAGTTCTGCGAGGATGTTCTGGCAATCCCGGTTATCAAGGGACGTAAGACAGATAAGGAGAAGTTTGCCGGAGCAGAGGCTACTTATACGATCGAGTCTCTGATGCATGATGGTAAGGCGCTGCAGTCTGGAACCAGTCATAACTTCGGTGACGGATTCGCGAAGGCATTTGGTATTCAGTTTACCGACAAAGAGAATAAATTACAGTATGTACATCAGACATCTTGGGGAATGACCACCCGTATGATCGGTGCGATCATCATGGTACACGGTGATAATTCCGGTCTGGTTCTGCCGCCAAAGGTAGCACCGACTCAGGTAATGATCATCCCAATCCAGCAGAAGAAGGAAGGCGTCCTTGAGAAGGCTGCTGAGATTAAGGAGAAATTAGGAGCATTCCGTGTAAAGGTGGATGACAGCGATAAGAGTCCGGGCTGGAAGTTCAGCGAGCAGGAGATGCGTGGTATCCCGATCCGGGTAGAGATCGGACCAAAGGATATCGAAGCAAATCAGGCAGTTCTGGTTCGGAGAGATACCAGCGCGAAGATCGTTGTATCTCTGGACGAGATTACGGATAAGGTCGGAGAATTACTGGAAACTATCCATCATGATATGTATGAGAAGGCAAAGGCACACCGGGATGCGAACACCCATGTTGCAAAGAACTGGGATGAATTCAAGGAAATCCTGGATACCAAGCAGGGCTTTATCAAGGGCATGTGGTGTGGCGACACCGAATGCGAGACTGCTATCAAGGATGAGACCGGAGCAACGACCCGTTGTATTCCGTTTGCACAGGAAAATCTGGGCGATGTATGTGTACATTGCGGTAAGCCGGCAACAAAGATGGTATACTTCGGAAGAGCATACTAGAATATACGGAAGCTGAAACAGAGAACAGACAAGATAGATAAATACAAATGATAAATACAAATAAAGACAGATAAATGCGATCAGGCAGTGGTACAGACAGAAGGTATTCGGTACCGCTGCCTTTTTGGGTTATAGGAGATATCCTATTATAACGAATTACCGTTTAAAGCCGGAAAATAACCACTTGGGACACAGGGTTGCAGCAGAGATCACAGATATGTTAATTTTTAAAGATAGCTTTCCGGCTACAGAAGACAGATAGCTGGATTAAATGGAGCTATATAAAATAATAAAAACAGGAGTTGAGGGTATGAGTAAAAGAAAGAGCAGGAGTATAGGGAAACCGGGACTGTCAATCCTAATAGCACTTGCTATGATATTGACATGGAATGCACTGGATGTGATTCCGGCACAGGCAGAGGATTTATCCGTGTCCATATACGGAGTGGAGCTGCAGGATGGGAAGTATTATGAGTTCAGTGGTTCAAGGTACAATAATAATGGAGCAATGGCAGAATCGGATACAGTACCTGCTTCCGGTAATTATATTTACTATACAAACGGAACGATGGAAGTGCGGGGGGATGTATCAATCTATGCCAATTCCGGAACACAGGCGGCCGATACAATCCTGTTGATTGCGCATGGTACGCTGACGCTCACCGGTGATGGTGATCTTCGGTTAGCAAATTACAATAACAGTGACACCCTGTTTACAGGAACTGCCGATGCGGCAGTAAAGACCGATGGGTATAGCGGCTCCATCACGTTTGATACACGGGGAGGAAGTACGGTCAGTAAAGGACTTGCTCTGATTGATCTGCAGACAGAAGGAACCGTGGAACTTGTCTGCGAGGATACGAAGGGAAGGGCTGCCGTATCCGCAGGGACTGTAAGGCTTGAAGGGGAGGATTTGTTCATTCACTTAAATTATGGTAATGCAGAGTTTCAATATGCAATAGAGGCAACAGATACACAGAATGGAGAAATCCGGTTGAACTTAAACAAGCGCAAGTGTACAAATACGAATAATCTTAATCTGTCACAGGGGACAGATGTAAATGTAACGACAGCCTTATTTAAGGCGAAGAACACATATCTGACATCGAATGGCGGTGTTGCCGGAAGAAGTGAAAGCATTTTCCTGAAGAGTGAAACGATTGCAGAGGGTAATCTTACACTCAATCCGACATATAATATGGATATCAAAACGAATACGATTGCAAAGGGTAATCTTACGATTATCGGAACAGATACCACCGGTTCTATATGGATAAACAGTGAACAGGGACCGATGGTAACGGGGGATATCACCATAGAGGCAGAGAATACGGGGATTACATTGGCGACAACCGGTGGTGTTGTGGTACAGGGCAATGCGAAGATCAACGCGAGAAGGCTGGGAATGCGTAGCGGAGATGATACGGTGATTGTTGGAAATACAGAGATTCAGACTCGCAACGATATAGAATTTATGGGCGCGGAGGGACATGCTGTAATAGCCGGCAGTACGATTTCCATGAATGCGTCGGAGGGAGATATAAATATAAGCAGAAAAGGGAATACTCCGACCGATACACCGTCCATGCTGGGAGGCACATTACAGACCCGGAATGTAATGGTGCACTACAATGATTGTGGAAAGCAGTGGCTGGAGATCATAGAGACCGGAAAGATATATGATGCAGAGAATTGTGAGCATCCGATTATAAGCGGCATCGGAGGCAGATGTGCAGTATGCGGTGACTACGAAATCCCTTATGCGGAGGTATATGGGGCGGATGGTGCTCTGCGGTTGACATTGAATGAAAGTTTCGGTGGCGACTCAGCCATGAACGTTATTTATGATCTGCGGGAGGGCGATACCGTAAAACTTATCAGAGATGTATATGCCTATAGTATGGATGTGAATCTTGGCAATAAGATTCTGATATTTGACCTGAATGGTCATACTTTGATGACGAAGAACCTCTCAACAGACAGGAATCTGAAGATTAAGAATGGAATCTATCGTGGAACCATTGTAAATAATCACGAAAACGAGATGAGTGGGGTCATGTTTGAGGATGTAACGGCGACACTTAGCAATCTGGAGTGGAAACCGGTACTGGGTGCTCAGCTGCAGAACAGCCATGTGACAGTGACCGGAAACGATGGAACCGGAAAGTGCTGGCTGGAGCTGTTGGCCATGGATCATGATTCGAGTCTGACATTGGCACAGGTTCCGGAGGGAATTGGCAATCATGGATATTACTCCATGGAGGAACTGCTGGAGGCATCGTCATTAGACGAATTTCTGCCAAACGGGTATGCACTGGTAAGATTAAACACAGGTGGAGAAGAGCGGAATGCAATCGTAGATACAGATGGCAATATTGCAACCAATATCGTTCTTCGCTATCGGCAGATGACAGATTCTGACATGGTGATCACGCTGGATAAGACAGAATATGTCTATGATGGGACGGCAAAGAAGCCGGCGGTTACGGCTGTGTATGCCGGAGAGTCGTTGGCAGAAGGTACTGATTATACAGTAGAATATCGAAGTAATACCAATGCGGGAACTGCAAAGGTGATTGTTGAGGGTAAAGGTGCTTTTCATAACAGCAAAGAGCTGAGCTTTACCATCCGGAAGGGAATGCTTAAGGCGCCGGCCGGAATTAAAATGACTCCGGTAAGCAGAGCAGGTGCGAAGGATGGAACCATCGTGAATGTATCTGCAGACATGGAATACAGCACCGATCAGGTGACGTGGATGGAGATTACAGGAACAGAGATTGCGGGACTTCCGGCAGGAGATTATTATATCCGTTATAAAGAGAGTCGGAACTATCAGGCATCACCGGTAACGAAGGTAACCGTGACGGTGAAGACGGCCGGTACCACTACGGAGGCAGGAAGTACTACCACAGAATCCGGCGGTACCACTACGGAGGCAGGAAGTACTACCACAGAATCCGGCGGTACCACCACAGAGGCAGGAAGCACAGCGGATGATTCGGATAAAACAACGGCGACATCTGAAAATGCAGCTGCAACCACCGGAACGGCAGATGCCGGAGCCGCCAGCAGCAGCACATCAGTATCCGGAACAACCGGCAAAGGCGTAGCGACCGGCGACACGGCGCCCCTGGCAACCACATTGATTCTGCTGTTTATGGCAGCCGGCTGCGCAATCGTACTTGGTAAAGGATACAGGAAACAGAAGTAAGACAGGCGTAAGGACTGGAAAAGGAGGACCTATGAGAGAGAAACAAGGAGTGTTGTTGACGGTTATGCTGGTATTGGCGGTAATACTGACGATCGGCGGTATCAACCGGCAGCCGGTACAGGCAGAGAGTTTAGCGGTTACAATCTGTGGGACAAAGCTGCAGGATGGCTATTATACTGCTAATGCGGAGGAAACCGGAGTGACATATCAGGGTGAAACCGTACCTTCCGGTGTAAATAACTATTTGCAATATAGCAGTACGGATGGCAGTCTGACAATCACCGGATTCGTGACTGTGAAAAGAAAGGCTGAGATGACAGATGCCTGTATCCGGGTTGAGAACGGCACGCTTCTGATAAAGGGAAGCGGCGGTTTGAGGCTGGATGATAGTGAGCGGGACGTAGCGGCACATAGTCTGATAGAAAGTACAACGAAGGCATCCATTCGTACAGAGAATTATAGTGGAGACTTATGGTTTTATGCAGATGGTACAAGTATGATCAGTGGATTTGCTACGGTAGAGTTAAAAACCGGTGGAGTGATTGTCCTGAGCATGGATATCTGTAAAGATGGACAGTCAGGTATAACGGCAGACTCGATTGAATTAGAAGCAGAGAAATGCAGTATTTCACCCGGAATTAATAGGCCGCATGCACTGGATCACTTATTCTGTGCTACCGGAGATATTCGGATTACAACGACCGGAGAAGAAATTAAGCTATATACGCTCAGCAAGGGCACGATGTTAAAAGGCAGAAATATCTATCTGACACCGGCAGCAGACGAACAGGTCTGGATTGAGAATATTTGTGAAGAAGAGGATGCTGTAGCAGTCGAAGGAAATCTGACCATAAATGGCACAGGTGACATCAGAGTCGCCGGAAAGCAGGATGTATTAAAGGGAAACCTGTCGGTTGCAGAAAACAATCCGGCGGGGGTGTGTACGGTAACTCTGAAATCAGAACATGGTACAGCCGTTGCAGGCGATGTAAAGATAGACAGAGCCGGACAGAGTGTAAACCTTGTAACGGAGGGGGATTGTCCGGCAGTGATCGGAAATATAGATGTGAACAGCGGATCACTGAAGATGTCCTCAAGGAATAATTCGGCACTGGTGGGAAATTTAAAGGCGAAAATAGAAAACGGTTGTTGGATATATGGTGGCGGAGATTATCCGGTGGTCCGGGCGAACCAGTTCGATATGGGAAATAAGGGCGGAATTTTCCGATATGGCGAACAGGAGAGAGCAGATATTCCAATGCTGGATCCGGTTCCGAAGACGGGAAGAATAAAGATGTATGACGGCTATAATCAGGGGAATGATACATACAAGAAGGTATATTTCCTGTTCGATGGTGCCATATATGATAGTTACAATTGCCCACATCCGAAGGCAACAGATGCAGGATGTATTATATGTGGAGCTTCTCTGGAAACTGTAGAAGTAATTGTGCCGGGATCCGAGAAAAGGATACGATATGACAATCTGTCTGTGGCATTCAGACATATCAAAAACGGTACTTTGTATTCGGCAAAGCCGATCACATTTCGGTTTATGAACGATTATGAAAGCTCTGAAACAGCAACCTATGATGCGGGGACACAGGATTTGATCCTGGATCTGAACGGACATCAGGTAGAGATAAACGAGGTTCAGACGCAAGCGAATCTAACGCTGACTTCTTCTGCCGGGGATGCGGATGGACAGTCGCAGCAGGAAGCTTTCACGGGAGCGATCAATAATGGTTGCGTAGATTTTGATCACACGTTACGGATTGAGAATGTCAATGCAACGCTAAATAAGCTGAACTGGCAGGCGAATGGTGGTCTGGATGTCAGTGCAGGATCTGTAACCATAAACAATCATTGCTTCACGGAAAAAATGAACATGGATCGGGATTCGATCATTCGGATTATAGACATTGCTCCGGCAATCAGCAATTATGGTAAACTTTCTCTGGAAGAGAGCCTGGGAGGTATTGAAGAATATCTGCCAAAGGGATACAGTATCAACAGGCAGCGACCGTATCCGGAAGCAGCTGATACAATGAATCTGATCCTGGATGCTGACGGAAATATAGCACGGGGCGTAGAGCTTCGCTATCGCAGAATGTCAGATGCAGAGGTAGAGGTTACGGTAAATCCGTTAAGCTATGTATATGATAAGACTGCAAAGGAGCCGGCTGTGACGGTAGTGTATGGACAACAGGAGCTGGTAGAAGACGAAGACTATACGGTATCTTATCGGGATAATGTGAATGCGGGAACCGCTGCGGTAATCATTCAGGGAAAGGGCATCTATCATGAAGAACAGACGGTGAACTTCACAATCGAGAAAGCGCAGCAGGCAGCACCGACCGGACTTGTTGCAGGAAATGCAACACAGGGGCAGAAGAATGGTATCATTCGGAATGTGACAACCGACATGGAATATAGTCAGGATCAGACCAGCTGGACGGCGGTGACAGGTACAACCATGAACGGACTGACCGCAGGCGATTATTATGTGCGATATACAGAGAAACCGAATTATTATGCATCACCGGCAACGAAGGTAACGGTTGGGGAGACGGCGACAACGACCGAAAACAACTCATCCGAAACGACGGAAGCGGGATCAACTGAGACGAGCTCGGCGGAGCAGAGTTCTACAACAGCAGGCTCCACGGAAAATCAGACTTCGACGACAGCGGTATCCGGTACAAACAGTGTGAAAACCGGGGATGAAATGCCGGTTGCCATGATGATCGTTCTTGCAT
>ERZ1034723.1454-NODE-1454-length-10115-cov-4.237376_pt1 | contig 10115 bp, 7 predicted proteins | sample MGYA00520637_ERZ1034723 | MGnify/ENA primary metagenome ERZ1034723 (study PRJEB33766, sample SAMN09781719) | gut metagenome | biome: gut microbiome | host: Homo sapiens | place: Madagascar | study: EMG produced TPA metagenomics assembly of the PRJNA485056 data... | reverse complement strand
GTACGGTACCGCAGAGTCCGAGTCTGTTTTTGATATTTATGTTTATGTTTTATTTCTGGATCGGACGGACGCTGGAGAATGTGTGGGGAACCTTCCGGTATAATCTGTTTATCTTTATGGGTCTGATATTGATGACGATCGCACCGATGCTGATCTATCTGATCACCGGTCTGATCGGTGGATTTGATCAGGCCATCAGTCTGTCATCCAGTACGTATTATCTGAATCTGACATCATTTCTGGCATTTGCGGCGATCTTCCCGGATCAGCAGGTGTATTTTATGTTCTTGATTCCGGTAAAGATGAAATGGCTGGCAATCCTGGATGGTGTATTGCTGGGCTGGAACGTTATACAGTATATTATGCTGGCAGTGGCGGCACAGTCATCGGCGACTACAGTATTTGCAATCTCAGGTGCGGTATCCATTCTGCTTTCGGTGGCGAACTTCCTGGTATTCTTCCTGGCAACCAGAAATTATCAGAAGTACTCTCCGAAGGAAGTGAAACGGAAGCGCAATTATAAGAAGCAGGTCAAGGCAAGCACTGCCGGTCATGGCGGCGCCAGACACTATTGTGCGATCTGCGGAAGGACAGAGCTTACCAATCCGGAATTACAGTTCCGGTTCTGTTCCAAGTGTAAAGGTAATTTAGAATATTGCAGTGATCATATTTTCACGCATGAACATAAGAAATAGAGGAGAAGGACATGCAGAAGCAGGAGAAGTTAGTTATTAAGCAATTGGAAAACAAACAAAACATGGAGGAAAATCTGCCGAAATATGCGGAGTTCATGAATTATTACTACTATGAGCACGCATTGATCCAGCTGGCGATGAATCTGTATACATTTCATGAAAGAAGACAGGATGTCCATCGGGAAGAAGCCTATGTGGAAGAAGCATTGGATGTGATCCAGCAGTTTACCGGATTCTATGTTCTGGACAAGAAGTATGAGAACCGGAAACAGGACTTAAAGAAGATCAATGATGTAAGAAATCATGTGACGGCAAAGATGCGTGTTCTGACCAGTTATACAGATGCTCTTCAGATTTATGAGTACATACTGAACCGCCTGGAGTTTTCCTATGAGCTGGTAGACGAGGATGTGGATCTGGAAGCCTATGGTCAGAAGGTATTTAAATATCTGTTTCAGGATAATGATAAGATGGTAGTCAACAGCAAAATCCAGATGGTGGTATCCCAGCTGCCGATCCGCATCACCAAGAACCGGTTCTATGAAATCCTGAACGAGAGTCTGAAAATTTATACAGGTGCGGAATGCAGCACGGTAGATGATTTTGCTGAAACGATCCGGGCATGCTCCGGATTATATAAGCCGGAGGGATTTGAGACAGAATATCCGGTATTATATGAGACGCTAACCTCTTATGAGCAGCTGGATTATATGAATCTGACAAAGGATGAGTGGAAAGAGGCTGTAGACCGGTTACAGGATACCGCTTCCTACATTGAGGATGTCGTTTCCGATTATCTGATGCTGGAGGAAATCATTAATAATCTGTATGCTGTCATGACAGCATCTGTCTATGTAACGAAGGACAGTCCGGAGATCGGTTATGCCACAAAGGTATTGGAGTGTGTTCTGGAAGCAATGGCAAACGAGACACCGATTGATGAGATGGCAGAAGATTGTTTCTTTGCTCTGGAGGGTGCACCGGAAGCGATTACCGAGAATCTGATGAAATGCGAGGGACTGTTGTTTGATCTCTGGTCCGGAAATCAGGAGATGCTGGAGCAGTTGAATCTGAGTGAAACCTATGCGGATCTGAACCGTATTTCGAAACTGTTATGTAATAGTATTTTTATAGATCTGAAGCCGGATGAGTTACAGCCGGAGATTGCAGACAGTCTGTATATCAAGCAGATTGAGGACGAGCTGGTAGAAGAGTTTGCAAGAAGCTTTGCAACACAGAACAAACTGATCAATCGTGCCAGAATGGCAATGGTGCTCGGCAATGTTCCGGTATTCTTTAACAGTCAGCAGGAGATATCTGATTATCTGAATTATGCACTGGAGCATTGCAATAACAACAGTGAGTTAAAAGCGGTTATGAGTATCATTGATGAGATGATGGAGGAATAACAGGAATTTCATGAAACTGTTTAGTCGTATGTACGTCCGGGGGATTCCGGATCGGAAGGTGATTCCTACCATGCGGAAGATGAAACGAAATCAGTCGCTTTCATCGATTTTTTGCATTACACTTCCGGTATTTCAGGACGGAGTTTTGGAAATATATGAATATGAAGAGCTGCGCCAGCCGATTTATGATGAGCTGGAACACCCGGCAATTGTGATCGGAATCACAGATTCCAGGGAGGATGCAGAGGAACTGGTACGACTGATCGTGGATGAGGTATATCAGAATACCGGTGGATTTGCCGTTGGAGCATATCTGGGACTGGATCCGAGGAGGTGATGAATTGGTACATGTAATATTGTTAATACTGAAGGTACTGGGCATCACACTTCTGATTTTGCTTGGAATTGTATTACTTCTGGTGTTGTTACTGTTACTGGCACCATTCCATTATACGATCGATGCGGAATATTATGGGGATGTGAAGGCTGTCGGACGGATTCAGTGGCTATGCTTTGTTCTGGATTTAAAAGGTGTGTACGGGAATAATAAGTTTCTGTATTATCTGAAATCATTTGGTTTTATGATATCGACCAATGACGAAGAAGATAAGCATTACCGGGCAGTCTCGGATGAAGAAGCAGAGAGTGATAAATCCTCCGATAAAGCAAAGCCATCCGAAGCGGAGAAGGTTCCGGTAAAGGTAGTCGAGGATGAGTTTGAGATCTATGAGCAGGAGCAAAAAACGAAATTCGAACCGCAGAAAAAGAGTATATTCATGCGCATTTATGAGGGAATCGAATCCGGACTGGAGTGGGTGGTAACGATCCCGATGCGGGTTCATGATAAAATTTCAGAGTTAATGGCAAGAATACTTGACTTTTTTGCCAATTTAGCGGAAAATATGAACAAGGTTATAAAGAAGAGGGATATGATTCTTCAGAAAATAACGGGAGTCAGAAGTTTACTGGAAAAGCCATATACGAAGAAAGTATTAAAAGATGGTAAGGTGCTTCTGAAAAAGATGTGGAAACATGTAAGACCAAGGAAGCTGCAGGGGAGCATTCATTTTGGATTGGAAGATCCGGCAACGACCGGTCAGCTGTTAGGCGTCGTAGGTATGTTGTATCCGGTATATCGGAATCATTTTGTGATCGCACCGGATTTTGAACAGCAGATATTTGAAGGAAAGATTTATGCAAAAGGCAGAGTACAGATCGGCCGTATGACATTTCTGTTATTGCGGTTTATGCTGACGCGAGACTTTTTCAAGACCGTTCAGAAAGCTAGAACGATTATAGGAGGAAATTAATCATGGCAAGTAACGATTTTAACACAACAGTAAGTACATTATTTAACGGAATGGATTCATTCTTAACTACCAAAACCGTAGTAGGGGAACCGACCAAGATTGGTGATACCATTATTCTTCCATTAGTAGATGTAGCATTTGGTGTGGCTGCAGGTGCATTTTCAGATGGCAGTGCCAAGAACAGCGGTGCCGGCGGTCTGGGCGGAAAGATGTCTCCAAGTGCCGTACTGGTTATTCAGGACGGACATACCAAGCTGGTAAACATCAAGAATCAGGACAGCATCACCAAGATTCTGGATATGGTACCGGAGCTGGTAGATAAGGTTGCTGATTATGCAAAGGAATACAAGAATAAGCAGTCTGCAGAGGCAATTGATTTTAGGTACGAGTTGTATCAGAATTGAGAGATAGTTGTATCGTAAGATATGATTATCTCTTTTTTTACCTGATTTTTAGAAATAATATCAACTTTTTATCTGTTTCAGACATCTAACTAGTAAAGGCCTGAAAGAAACAGAAGGATAAAAAGGAGTATGGAATATGAAACAGAATAAAAACAAAAAACGATTGTTATATATATTGATACCTGCAATGATCATGATACTGACAGGAGCAGGGATTCTTTATATGCATCATAAGGAAATCGGCATCCTTGTGCCCGGAGAAAATCAGAATATATCGACAGAGGCCGGACCGACCAATAAGAAGGATAACGAAAAGGACACAACCGATCCGACAACGCAGACAGAAAACAATGAAACTGCTGCCGCATCGGAGACAGAAACCACTGATGCAGAAAACACCGAACCGGAAAGTGTATCAACGGAACCGGAAGCAACCGAGACAGCTGAGACAACCGAAGTAGCAGCAGATACCTTTGAAGATGCCCTCTTTATCGGAGATTCCAGAACCGAAGGCTTTGTCCTGCTCAGCGGGATTCATGCAAAATATTATGCCTGTAAGGGATTGAATGTGGCATCGGTGTATACGGATCCGGTGATCGCAAAGGATGGCACGAATATGACGGTCATGGATGCCGTTGCAGGAACTGAGTTTAAACGGGTATATCTGATGTTTGGTGTGAATGAGACCGGCTGGGTGAATGCAGATATATTTATTGATGACTACAGGAAAATACTGGAGGATATCCGTGCGACGCACCCGGAGGCTGTGATTTATGTACAGTCGGTTCTTCCTGTCAGTCAGACAGTATCCGATACACACAGTTATGTAAAAAATAATAAGATCAGTCAGTATAATGAACTGCTGCAGAAAATGGCAGAAGAAGAGAAGGTTACCTATGTGAATGTGGCAGAGGCCGTTTCCGTAAACGGAGTACTTCCGGATGATGCGGCACTGGATGGGATTCATCTGAATCAGGAGTATTGCCGGAAGTGGCTTGCTTATCTGGTTGAGCATACGGGCAAATAATTATAAAGGAGCAGAATCGGAATGAATCTATGGACAATTCTTGAAATCGATGCGACAAAAGATGTGGAACAGATCCGACAGGCATATCGCAAAAAGCTGCAGACAGTAAATCCTGAGGATGATCAGGAAGCCTTTATGGAGTTGAGAAGTGCTTATGAAGCTGCAATGAGACAGGCGGAGGAACAATCGGCAGAGGCGGATAAATCGGAGGATCCTTCAGAAAATCAGCAGAATAATTCTGCGATAACGAGAGAGTTAGAGGTCTTATACCAGGACTATGCACGCCGGATACAGGTAGAAGAATGGCATCGGCTGTTTGAAACAGAACTGTATCAGGCACTTGAAAATGAGGAGACGGTTCTGGATGAATGCCTGTGTTATATTGCAGAACACTATAATATGCCGCGGGAGGTATTTCGCGAGATAATTAAGCATTTTGACCTGGTCGGAAGAAAACAGGAGCTGTCGGAACGCTATCCGGAGACTCTGCTGGATTATATCATTTATTGTGCCAATACTCCGGACATCATTGATTATCAATTGTTTGAGGGTGATCTGTCTCAGGCGGACACTTATATTCGAGCCTATCATACAATGGTGCAGCATTTTAACCGTGAGGAACTGGAAGAGGCGGAGAAGTGTCTGGATGCATTAAACGCAATGAATATTCGACATCCATATCTGGAAATGATGCTGCTGAAGCTACAGGCAAAGAAGGTGTTGGCGGAAGATAAACAGGAGGAAATCCTGCCATTATATCAGCAGGCGGAGAAGATTCTGAAACACTGTCCGGAGGATTTCCAGATGCAGAAAGAGACTGCAGAACTGGCTATGACTGCCGGGAATTACGAGCGGGTAGCCTGGCTGTTACAGTCGGTTCTGAAACAGGAACCTGGTTATTATCCTGCCATGAAAATGTTGGGAAATGCCAGATTTGCTTTGAAGGAGTATGAGGCAGCCAGAGATGTATATATGGAGATACTGGAAAAGGATAGCTATGTGGATGATGCTTATATTGGAATGATCCAGGCAAATCAGAAGATTATTGAGAAGAATCTTGATATTTTGAAGCAGAATCCGGAAAATCATAAAGCGGCATTTGAGGTTGCCTGGGCTTATTATCGGAATGGTGAAAATGAATCGGCAGTCGAAACACTGAATCGTTTCCGGCCGGATGCGGATGAAGAGATACAGTACTATAATGTAAAAGGGAGAAGCCTGCTTTCTGGCAAAGAATACGAGGAGGCGTTGGGCTGCCTGTCTCATTGGAAAAAGATATTAGAAGAAAAGGAAGCCCACCGGGGAGATGACTGCTCAGAAGAACTGGAAAAACAGTTACGCAGGCTTCCATATGTACATCAGCTAATTGCACGATGCTATATGAATCTGGGAAATATGGAACTGGCAGAGCAATATCTGGAGCTTCCGATTCATGTGAAACATAGAGAACAACCCGATGCGTATGAAGCCTATTGTCAGATATTATATCAAAAGAAGGAATATGAGGCCTGTATTCAGGCCGGACGGAAATTGTTACAGCTTGGTAACTGGGATTGGGAGGCCTATGTTTATATTGCAAAATCCTGTTTTGAACTGAATTATCTACAGGAATGTATTCGGGCGTGTGGACAGGCAGAAAATATTCTGCCATATCAAAAGATACCATATGTTATAGAGATTCGCGTGTTTCAGGAGGTGGAGCAATATGCAGATGCCCAGACGGTAATCAATCATTATCGACAACTGGTACCGGATAGCGATTGTATGTGTTATTATGAGGCTGTCAATCAGCGGGCACAGGGACAGGACGAAGCAGCAATCCGACTATTGGAAGCACTGCGAAAGAATTATAACAATGAGACATCCGATCTGGATGATTATATAGAAATGTTTCTGATGCTGGCAGATCTGTATGATGAGGCAGACCGGGATCAGGAATCGATTGGCTGCTATCTGGAAGTAGCCACATTGCAACCAGAACATGACCGTGTGCATGGGTATCTGGGATATATGTACCGCAAGATAGGAGACTATCCGGCTGCAATTACAGAGTATACAAAGCAGCTTGCATTGACCGATCTCGCATTTTATTATACAAACCGAGGCTCTGTTTATCGGAGCATGCGGGAATATAAGGCAGCTGTTGCGGACTATAAGCGAAGTATCGAATTGAAACCGGATAATGCTTATTGTTATATGGAACTTGGAGAAATACAGTTTTTGGAACGGAACTATGACGAGGCAATCCGGACATTTAAACTGGCAGAAACAATGCTTGAAGAAGATGATGTGGAAAAGGGGTTGCAGATTCAGAGATATATTGCCCGGTGCTATACCTGCCGGTATCAGTATGATGAAGCAACTACTATTTTGAAGCCATTGCTCGAGAAATATGGAGACAAAGTAGATGGAAATCTGCGGTATGAGATGGCTTTGAATTATACCCGTGCTGACCGATTCCGTGAGGCAGAAGCAGTTCTGCGGGATTATATGGAACATGGCACAGAGGCAGAGGATCGGTTCTGGTTTGGCTGTCTTCTGATGGAATTATCCGGAGAAGAAGGCCATATTACGCTTACGAAATCCATGTACCATCAGTTGCTGCAGATGCAATCCTTGCTGAATGAGAGAGAACTTACGAGGCTTTACAGTACCTATGGACGGGTTATGCTTTTAAATGGTTGCTATCAGGAAGCAAGAACTGTCTATGAGCGGGCAGTGACGCTGAATAAAGAGAGTGATCAGAATTATTACAGTGAACTTCTGGAAAGTATCTACAGACTGGAAGGGTCGGTAACAGCCTATCCAGATTATATTCAGGCAGCAGAGAATGTCAGAAATGGAATTATGGCACCAAGAGAATACATCCGGCTGGCACGGCTGTATCGGGTACTGGAGCAGTACGAAAAAGCATTGGAATATCTGGAACAGGCAGTACATATGCATGTCTGTGATTTCTGCGGATACTGTGGCTGTGAGGAAGGATATTTTGAACAGGGACTGGTATATGAGGCAATGGAAGACTACGAGAAGGCGGAAACTGCCTTCCGGAAATCACTGATAGCACACGGACATTGTGGCATTTATCAGAAGCATCTTGATGCAACGATAGAGAAGATCAGGAGGAAAAAGCAGAATGAAAGATCAGAATAAAAAAAATCAGAAACAGCAGGTATATAATCCGTTTTTACCATTAAATGAATATATTCCGGATGGAGAGCCGCATGTGTTCGGAGATCGGGTATATCACTTCGGTTCTCATGACAAGGAGGGGGGATACACCTTCTGCATGCTGGATTATGTCGCTTATTCCGCTCCGGTTACGGATTTGTCGGACTGGAGATATGAGGGTGTGATTTATCAGGCAAAACAGGACCCGCGTTATCCGGATCCACAGTATATGTATGCACCGGATGTAGTACAGGGAAATGACGGAAGGTATTACCTATATTACTGCATGGGCGGTGATTACGGACAGGGCGGTTATCAGGGACCAATCGGTGTTGCCGTCTGTGAGGAACCGGCCGGACAGTATGAATATCTCGGAGTTGTTAAAAATCCGGATGGCAGTCCAATGATGAAATATATCTGTTTTGATCCGGCGGCCTTAAATGATAACGGTACGATCCGAATCTATTACGGAACACAGTATGATTATGAAGAGCGAGAAGATTTCATGGAAAATGATTCTTATATGCAGGAAGAAATCGAGATGTTTGGACGCAGCAGAGAGGAGATCTTAAGCTATCCGGACAGCATCATGGGTGCATGTATGGTGGTTCTGGAGGATGATATGGTAACCGTGAAGGAGGAAGCCAGACATATTATCCCATACCGGGTAAAAGGAACCAGCTTTGAGACACATCCGTTTTTTGAAGGTTCTTCTATGCGAAAGGTCGGAGACCGGTACTATTTTGTCTATTCCTCATGGCAGAATCATGAGCTTTGTTATGCTGTCAGCCGGTATCCGGATCGTGATTTTACATTCGGCGGCACGATCGTTTCCAATGGGGATATCGGTTATCAGGGACGGACAGTCGATGAGAAACTGAACATGACGGGAACAACACACGGAAGTATTGTGGAGATAAACGGACAATGGTATGTATTTTATCACAGACTGACTCATAAATCAGATTACAGTAGACAGGCATGTGCTGAAAAGATTCAGATTCTTGAGGATGGAAGGATTCCGCAGGTAGAGATTACCAGTTGTGGATTGAATGATGGACCATTAAGAGGAGCGGGGCGATATCCGGCGGTGATCGCATGCAATCTGACGAATGGTCATATGCCACATGGCTCAAATAGTATTTTTCAGATTCCGTTTCCGAATGTAACCAATCTGGGCAATGAACGGTTTATTGCCGAAATAGAAGACGGAACCCTGATCGGTTATAAATATTTTAAATGCGATCATGTAAAGGCATTCGGTATATCTGCCAGAACGGAAACGGATGCCAACCGGGTAGTCTATCAGGGCCCGTTACGGACGGATGAACGAAGTAAGGATGATGATAATTTTCTGCAGTATCAGGAGAACTCTGATTGTCAGATACGAAAGACAGCCAAACAATGGAAATCGGAGGCTTATATAGAAATATTCACAGATTCTTTACGGAATTTTTCAGTGGGAAGAATTGATGTCAGTGGTCTGCCGGAATTCTGGACAGATATAAAAACAGAATTATCAATTCCGGATGGGATTTATGGAATTTATCTGGTCTATCACGGAACGAAGAAGCTTCAGCTGCGGGAAATTTATCTGGAAACATTGGAATGATACAAGGATGATCCGGAACATTCCGGTGCCGGATGCATATAATAGTATATAGAAAGCAAAAGGAGGGCTAGCACGCATGAAAAGATTATGTGGATTTGCTCTCTTTTTTGTGGCAGTGGGAATGATCATTAACTGTTTTACGGAAGGATTCTGGACGTTTATGTGTATTACGATCTGCCTGTTGTTAGCATACTGCCTGTTCTGCAAGTGAGAAAGAGAGAGTTATAAAAAATAAAAACGGTATAGTCATTCGACCATACCGTTTTTATTATGCACGCTCAACTAAGCCAGATTTCAAACAAGAAGTACATACGTACATTTTCTTTGGAGCTCCATTCACAAGTACCTTAACAGACTTTACATTTGATTTCCACATTCTGTTAGCTCTTCTATGAGAATGGCTCACTTTGATTCCGAAATGAGCACCTTTATCACAAATTGCGCATTTTGCCATAATAGCACCTCCTTCAATGAATAAACTAACTTT
>ERZ1034723.1442-NODE-1442-length-10197-cov-4.294814_pt1 | contig 10197 bp, 10 predicted proteins | sample MGYA00520637_ERZ1034723 | MGnify/ENA primary metagenome ERZ1034723 (study PRJEB33766, sample SAMN09781719) | gut metagenome | biome: gut microbiome | host: Homo sapiens | place: Madagascar | study: EMG produced TPA metagenomics assembly of the PRJNA485056 data... | reverse complement strand
AAATGATTTTATTTCTTTGCCGCCTGCGGGCGGCAAACTCTGCGAGGCTTTTTTGCCACGCTGCCGGGCTTCGCCGCCGAAACGGCGAAGCCCGTGGTTTGCGTACTTATGCTGTTTTCTCTCCCGTGTTTTTACAGGCCCAGGCTGGCAGCCAGCTTAACAGCATCGTCGTAGGCCTTCTGATAGCTGCCGTCGGAGGTGACCTTGTCGATGACCTGGTTCACGGCAGCCACCAGATCCTCGTTGCCCTTGGCGATCACGACGGACTTACCGAAGGAAGCCTCCTCTGCGGTGAAGGCGAAGTTGGAAACCTCCAGGCCGCCGTTGCTGGTGGCCACCAGAGACTCACCCACAGCCTGATCCACTACCAGACCGGCAATGTTGCCGTTCTGTACCTCCAGAGCAAGAGCAGGATACTTTTCCAGCTCAAACAGCTCGCTGTCCGGGAGAGCGGACTGGATCAGCTGAGACTGAATGGTGCCCTTCTGTGCGCCAACCTTCTGCCCGGCAAGGGATTCCTTGGTGGAGTAGACATCTGCGTTGCCGGTCTTGACGATCAGCAGCTGCGCGCTGGTCTCATACAGATTGCTGAAGTCGATCTCCTTTGCACGCTCAGGGGTGTTGGTGAAAGCCGCGATGCCCAGGTCAACCTGTCCGGACTGCACAGCGGGGATGATGCCGTCGAAGGACATATCCACTATCTCCAGCTTAACGCCCAGGCTGTCGGCAATCTGCTGTGCCAGCCACATATCGCAGCCAACGAAGTTAGCGTCCAGATCCTTGAACTCATAGGGGGCATACTGGGCCTCGGTGCCCACAACCAGCTTGCCGCTGTCCTTGATCTTTTTGAGCAGAGCTCCTGTCTGCTCCTGCTGGGTGTCGCTGCTTCCGCCGCCGGCCTGATCGTTGGTCTTGCCGCAGCCGGTCAGAACCGACAGCAGCATCAGCACGCCCAGTGCCAAAGCAAGCATTTTCTTTGTCAAGTTAAATTTTTTCATACTTTCCTCCGTTCCATGCATTTAAATGCATATTCTATTGATTTATGTGCATAATTATACGCGCATGAATTGATTTGTAAATAGCCGTGTGTCACAAGAATGCAGGAAAAATATACCCTCGAATTGTGTAAATATGCAAAAAAGAAGAAGCTGTCCGGGCGGCAGCTTCTCCCTGCGTAGTAAAAGGTCTTAGGGAAGCCGTCAAAACGACAGCTTCTCCATCCGGTCAAAGGCGGTTTTAAGGTGTTCGATGCCCACGGTGCAGGCGATGCGGAAGTGTCCCGCGCCGCTTACGCCGAAGGGCGTGCCGGGCGTGACCAAAATGTGCGCCCTCTCCAGCAGGGCCTTGCAGAACTGCTTTTCGTCCAGTCCGGTTTTCTCGATGCCGGGGAAGAGATAGAAGGTGCCCTTGGGGCGGACGAGGCTGAGGTAGGGGATCTTTTCGATCCGGTCGGCGGCGTAAAAGATGCGGTCGCGGTATTCGGAAATATACTTTTCCCGAATCGACCTGCGCATGGAAAGCGCCTGGATGGCCGCACGCTGGGAAATAGAGGGCGCCGTGTAAACCAGCGCGCCGTTGATGCGGTTCATCACCGCCAGCAGCTCCGGCTCGGCGATAATAACGCCAACACGCCAGCCCGTCATGAGGTAGTTTTTGGAAAAGCTGTTCAGGGTAATGGTACGCTCGGCCATACCGGGCAGGGTGCGGATAGGGCAGAAGTCCCCCTCATATAGATAGGTGGTATAGATCTCATCGGCGGCAATCAGCAGATCATACTCCTGCGCAATGCGGGCCAGCATGGACAGGGTGTCCCTGTCATAGCTCATACCCGTGGGATTGGCGGGGTTATTGAAGATAATGGCCTTGGTGCGCGGCGTGATGGCGGCGCGGAGGCGAGCCTCGTCTATGGCGTAATTCTCATCGGCATAGGTGGGCACATCCACGCACACGCCGCCGGCCAGCTCGATCTGGGAGCGGTATACGGCAAAATAGGGAGAAAAGACGATCACCTCGTCGCCGGGGTCCAGAATGGCCAGCATGGTAAGGGCCATACCCAGGCAGCTTGATGTGCTCACAAGCACATGGTCGTCGGAGAGGGGCTGACCGTAATCCTCCTCCCAGGCCCGGCAGACCGCAGAGATAAGCTCCGGATCGCCCTTGGGGTCGCCATAGTGGGTGTGGCCCAGCCCGGCGTCCCGGAATGCGGCGGCGATGATGGCCTCATCGGTGGTAAAATCGGTGTCGCCGATGCTCAGGTCAATAATATCCTTGTACTTGGAAAGGGCCTCGGTGTCAAGGGATAAGCCCGTCCCCCCCAGCTGAAAACGCCGGGCAATGTAGTTACGCTTCATTTGCAGATACCTCCTTAACAACATGTGGGATCACAGTGGACCCATTGGGGATCACATAGATGGTTTTTCCCGGAAGCCGGGCCGCCTCAAGCAGCGCATCCACATCGGAGAAGGCCCGTATTCCCATGGGCTCCACCGCCTTGGGATCGATGCTGGAGTAGAGCAGGATATTATAGCGCTGTGCCTGCTCGCAGTTGAGGAAGAAAACATACCCGGCCACCGTGAAATGCTCCCGCAGGCGCCGCTCAATGGTACCGGCAAGGAGATCCTTCGACCAGCCGAAGTATTCGGCGGGTCCGCCCCCCTCCCGGGCCTCGATCACCAGGATCAGCGTGCCTCCCGGCTTCAGGGCCGACTCCACATTATCAATAGCCTTGGTGCCCTGGTAGAGCGAAATGTCCTTGGGAAAGCCGCCGCAGCTTGTAATGACAACATCCGCCTTCCGGGGCACATCCACCTGGTAAATGCGGTTCACCGTCCGGCAGGCCTGCTCCCAGGAGGTGAGATAGTGTCCGGAAAAAATGGCGGCCAATCGCATCTGCGTGTTCATGACAAGATTGACCATAAACAGGTTTTTCACCAGGCCGGCGGCTTCGCACATATCCTCGTGCAGGGGATTGCCCTGCAAAATGCCATTGCCCACGGCAGGGTTGGACCGCAGGGATGCGGCATCCAGGGAAAAGGCATGGTTGTGGAAGATGGTCTCCCGGCCGCTGATACCGGGCAGGATGCTCTTGCGTCCGCCGCCGAAGCCGGCCATCACATGATGGGTTGCCGCGCCGAGGCAGATGACCATATCCGCCAGGGCCGCAGTGCGGTTGATGGAGACCGGCGTGCCGTGGGGCGTTGTGCCGAGGTAGACAAGATCCTCCGATTCGCAGTCGTGGTTTTCCACGGTGATCCGGTCGTAAACGGCGTCCGTCACCAGGGTGCGCAGCTCCGCCTCGTCGCCGCCGGTATGCGTGCCGTTGGCGATCACGATGGTGATGTCCCTCTCCCGCACGCCGCAGCGCTGGGTGAGATAGTCCACCAGATGCGGCACCACCAGATCCTGCCGCATCCAGAAGCGCGACATATCGCTGACCACCAGCGCAACGGTGCTGCCCGGGGTGACCCGCCGGCACAGAGGCTCGCTGTCGATGGGGGCATCCAGCGAGGCCCACAACTCCTTGCGTATGTCGGAAATCGGCTCCACCACATTGCCGTGCAGCTCTCCGATGATGTTTTTCTCCTCCAGCGGGAACTCCACCGTGCCGCTGCCGTATGCAAATCGATAGGTTTTCATTCGCTCCACCTGCCTATCCTGTAAAAATAATAGTTAGAGTATACGGCAATGGAGAAAAAGATGCAACAGCCAACATTCATAAAAACGAGAAAAAATTACAGCGTGTAAAAAAACTCACTGTGATACCTTTGTCGGAAAAAACGGAGCTTTTCCCCGACAAAATTATGCGCGCAGCAGACTGCAATCCTTTTGTCGGAAAAATCCGGAGGGTTTTTCGGCAGTCTTACAGCGTGTCGAAAAATTTTTCGACACGCTGCTATAGGATTGGGGTCAGTCAACCACCACCGACGCCAGCTCCTCGGCGGAAATGCGGTATACCGCCCCGTCGATGCCGTGGCTTTGGAGGGCTTCCAGCACCGCCCCCCGCTCATAGGGGCAGCCCAGCAGCGCGGCGCAGAGGGTGCCTGCGTCCAGGGTGGAGAAGAAGTCGCCGTACACGGCGGCATCCCGGATAAGCCCCTTCTGCACATCCAGCTTGAACTGGACCTTCCCGCCGGCAAAGCGGCCCGTGCGGTCAATGGTGAACTTCGGGCTTCTGCCGAATATCCGCTCCCAGCTTTGAAACTGCTCCCCGGCGATCTCCCGAATACGGGCGTCGTCCTCCGGCGTGACGGTATAGGTAGCGGTGCTGCCGTTCATGATGTGGCGCACCATGGTCTCCTTGAAAGTCTCCGCGTCCATGGGGCCGGGAAGATGCTCGGAGATGTTGGTCACGCGATCCCGGACGGACTTGATGCTCTTGGAGGTGATCTTGTAGCTGTCTACGGTGGTGGAGGCAACCATCTGGGCAATATCCGTATCAAACAGCAGGGAGCCGTGATGCACGATGCAGTCGCCCAGCCGGTACTGGGCGTTGCCGGAGAACTTTTTGCCGTCGATGGTCAGGTCGTTGCGGCCGTTGAAGTCGGCCCTCACTCCCATCTCCCGCAGTGCGTCAATCACCGGGGCGATGTACTGGCCAAATTCGATCTCCCCGGCCTCCTTGTGCTGGATAAAGGTAAACTGCCAGCCGCCCATGTCCGTATAGATGGTGCCGCCGCCGCTCATGCGGCGCACCAGATGAATGCCGTGGGCATCGGCGTAGGGCTTGTTGATCTCCTCCAGCACATTCTGGTACTTGCCCACCATCAAGGTCGGCGTGGTGCGCCAGAATAGGAACACCGTATCCGGCAGACGCTTTTCCAAGGTGAAGTAGTATTCCAGTCCGAAGTTATAGTACACATCCGTGGAGCCGGTCTCAATATAGATCATGGACATCCTCCAGTGCCTCCCAGGCCTTGTAGGAGCTGCGGGCCAGCGGCGCAGAGGCCACATGGCGGAAGCCCTTGGCAAGCGCCAGCTCCTTCCAGCGGGCGAAGTCCTCCGGCGTGGCGTACCGTGCCAGGGGATAGTGCTGGGGCGAGGGCTGGAGATACTGCCCGATGGTGAGAATGTCGCAGCCGGTCTCCAGAATGTCGTCCATCAGGCGGCTGATCTGCTCCTCCGTCTCTCCCAGGCCCACCATAAAGCCGGTCTTGGTCAGCAGCGTGGGGTCCTGTTCCTTGCAGTAGCGCAGCACGCCCAGGGACCGCTCGTACCGGGCCTGGGGCCGCACGGCGCCTTGCAGCTCCTTCACCGTCTCCACATTGTGATTCAGCACCTCCGGGTGGGCGGCGATCACCGTGTCCAGGGAGGCGTGGTCGCCCTTCATGTCGGAGATCAGCGTCTCCACCGTAGTGCCGGGGCAGACCTCCCGAATGGCACGGACGCACTTGGCGAACTGCTCCGCGCCCCCGTCCGGCAGGTCGTCCCGGGTGGAGCAGGTCAGGACCACATGCCGCAGATTCAGCTTTTTGGCGGCCTTTGCCACATTCATAGGCTCCTCCGGGTCCGGCGGCAGGGGATGGCCGGTGGTCACATTGCAGAATCGGCAGTTCCGGGTGCAGACACTGCCGAGGATCATAAAGGTGGAGGTGTGCTTCTGGTAGCACTCGCCCAGATTGGGGCAGTTGGCCTCCTTGCAGACGGTGTTCAGCTTCAGATCCCGCATCAGCGCCGCCACCTCGTTGACGGCGTCCTGATTATAGCGGACCTTCAGCCATTCCGGTTTCTTTTCCATGTCTTACTCCGCTTCCACCACCGCCACGGCGGTGTCCACGCGAACGGTGTCCCCCTCCTCCACCAGCTGCTTTTTCAGCACGCCGGAGGTGGTGGCCTCCACCTGGTTGACTACTTTATTGGTCTCAATTTCAAAGAGGGGCTCACCGGCGGCGACGCTCTCGCCCTCCTCCTTCAGCCACGCACACAGAACGCCACTCTCCATTTCCGGTGCCAGCTTAGGCATATTGATCTTCTTTTCCATTGTGTTGTTCCTTTCTGCCGTACCCGGCAATATGATTTTCAAAAGCGTTTAAATCTTTTTTACATAAGCCAGTCCATTAGCTCCTCCGCCCTCTCCCCTGCCAGTCGGCGGCAGATGGCGGCAAAGCCCTCCGGGTCTAAGCGCGCGCCGTTCAGAAGCTGCGCCGCCAGAGCCCCGTCAATGGCGGCGCAGTCGATGACCGCGCCGGAAACAATGCCCCCCTTGGCCTGATAGGCCACGCGGATGGGCGCGCCGCGAAAGGCCCCGGACTTTTCGTAGGTAAAGGCGGGGGTTTTCCCCCATGTCCACTCCCAGCTGCGGTATTTTTCATCCCGCAGGCGGCAGACCTCCGCCTCCTGCTCCGGTGTCAGGGTCAGATGCAGACTCCCCGGCGGCACCATCTGCCTCAGCAGCCGCTCCTGAAATTCCCCAATGGTCATGGGGCTTTCCAGATGCTCCTGTATATTGGTGACGGTGCAGATAGCGGACTGGGTCCCCCGGCTTTGGAAGCAGTCGTTTTTCCGGTGGGTGGTGATCTGATCCAGCACACCGAGATCCGCGGAAAACAGCAGTGTGCCGTGGTGCAGCAGCCGCCCCTTTATCATCCTTTGGGCGCTGCCGGAAATTTTCAAATCGCCGATGGCGATGTCGCAGGTCCGGTTTTTCCGGGCGGGAACGCCGATGGCGTTCAGCGCCGCGATCACCGGCGAGAGCACAGCGTCATAGTCCAAAGCGCCGTTCGTGCGGATAATGTAGGTATAGTTCACATTGCCCAGGTCGTGATAGACCGTCCCGCCGCCGCTGATTCGCCGCACCACGGGAATCCCCCGCTGCCGCAGGGCCTCCACATGGACCTCCCGGCAGATGTTCTGATAGCTGCCCACCACCACCGCCGGAGAATTCTGCCACAGCAGAAAAATATCATCGTCCTGATAGGTCTGATAAATGTATTCTTCAAAGGCCTGGTTATAAAACGGATCGTGGGAAAGATTTTGCACAGTTAGCATATAAGCCTCCGCCTTTCGTCTTTGCTGCAAGGCACGCTGATTTTATGTCACCGGTTTCATATTTTAATGGCGCAGAACACCCTTTTTGGGTCTCCCACGCGCACCCTTCTTTACCGTTATTGCAATTTTACTGCCTTATCGGCAGTCTTTGAGCACCATATTACAGGAAACACCCCGGCGGTGTCAATGGAAAACTTCCTTTCCGCAAAGTAGCGGCAGGCTGTCCCCGCCGCATCCGCCCCTATATTTTTACAGTGCCTTGTTATCTCCCGCATATGATTAGCTCCTATTAGGAAAACACACTGTCAAAGGGGTATGTAGCGGGGGTTAGCCCGCTACTGCGGGTTTTGTGGTGTTGATTTCAATGTATTCTGCTATGCGTCTAAATTCATCCGCAAACTTAAATCTCACACTAATGTTTCCATTCTCATAAACCTTGATATGGTCGATCAGCTCAACGAGAAGTTCCCGGGAAAGCTGGTCGATATTTTGATGTTTTGTAAATGCCACCAATGCGGGATGTTCACTCTTTACACCGTTTGCCAGTTCCGCCCGTTCAGCGTTCAGCCGGGCCAGCACATCCGTAAGAGCGATGGTCTGTCGTTCATAATCGGCTTTCATATCCCGGTAGTCCTGCTGGGTAATTTCCCCGTCTTTCCAGTCTTGATAAAGAGACTGCTTGTAGCGGCTAATTTTTGTCAATTCCCGCTCCTTCGCAGCAATCAGTTCTTCCAAACGGATAGACTGGCTCTTTTTGACCGGGGCGGTGTTAATGCGGGCAATCATTTCCGAGTATGAAACAGCCAGATGGATTTGCTGTTGTACTGCAAAGAGGACAGCGGCCTCCAGACGGTTATGCTTGATTGAGTGCATTGTGCAGGCTGTTCGGGAGCGGTTCTTGTAGGTGGAGCAGGCATAGTACACATTATTGTTGTTGCCTACGCTCCGGGTAATTGCCCGCCCACAGTCAGCACATTTCAGAAAACCGCTGAACAGGTGGACTTCCCGGCCTTTTGGAGAAGTACGGGTATCCCGCTGTAAAAGGGCCTGTACCTTATCAAAGGTTTCATAATCAATGATTGCCTCGTGCGTACCGGCTACTTCCACCCATTCTTCACGGGGAACACTTTCAACCTCGTGTACCTTATAGCTTTTTACCCGGCTGCGGCCCTGTGCCAAATCCCCGGTATAGGTGGGGTTCGTAAGAATGGAGTGGATCATGCGGGCTCCCCACATAGGATCGTCATATCCTCTTGTTGAAACGGGGATGCCCTTTTGCAGTTTATAAGCTGAGGGGCTGGGTACGCCGTGTTCATTCAGATACAAAGCGATGGCCCGTTTCGATGTCCCTTTTAGGAACAAAGAGAAAACGAGTTTGACGATTTCAGCGGCATCGGGATCGATGATCAACTGGTGCTTGTCCTTTGGGTGCTTCACATATCCATAAGGAGCAAATGCGCCAATGTACTGACCGTTGCGCCGCTTGTAGTCAAATACCTGGCGGATTTTCTTTGAGGTCTGGTAGCAGTATTGATCGTTCATCACATTTGTAATCGGGACGATAATACTGGAAACGCTGTCCGGGTTGAGATAGCTGTCCACATTTTCAGCAAGACTGATAAAGCGGACACCCATCTGCACAAACAGGTTATCAATCAGACTTCCCGCATCACTGTAATTTCTTGCAAAACGGGAAAGGTCTTTTACTACCACGCAGTTGATTTTCCCGCTCATTACATCGGAAAGGAGCCGCTGGAAATTCTCCCGGTTGGCGTCTGTTCCCGTGTGTCCATCATCTACATATTCGGAAACACTTTCAAATTCTCCGATATGCTTCTGATAAAAGTCATTGAGCAGATCACGCTGGTTGATGACGCTGTTGCTGTCGTCCTTTCCCTTTTTCAAGTCCTCCTTGGAAAGCCGGATGTATTCGCCCAGCCGCCAGCGGCGGACGGTATAAGAGGGAGAGAAACTCTGTTGCAATCCTCTGTTTTTTGTTCGTGCCATTGTTCCTCCTTCCCTATCACATTACATCTATATTATACCTCTGCCCGGGCGGGACAACAAGGATGCCTCCGCCTCGGGACACTTTGTCTCGAAGTAGAAACGGGCCATAACCGAAGTTACAGCCCGCTTTTTTGCCGGAGCAGGAAGTCCGTCAGCGTGTCCTGCAAGGACGGCCCGCTTTCCGCAAATTCAATTTTTACACCGATCCCACCGATGCAAAAACAGTATGGATTTTCTACCGCCTGCAAAAATAGAGCGATCCGCTCCTCTCGGGGGAGAGAGGTGTCAAAGGCCATACCGCTCACATCCGGCAGGGACTCGGGAGCCACTGCGCCGATGTCAACGCTTTTCATTTGTTCCAGTTCCTTTGCCGTTAATCTCACGGTAAAACCTCCTTATCAAAAATAGGATACGCCTCCCGCATATCGTGGGGAAACGCAAGAGGGCAGCACCTAAACGATGCTGCCCTCTTGCCTCACTCCATGTAAGTATAAAATAGAGAACGCCGCTCCCATTTTCTTACCCTGTCCAAAGACAACCATGCTCAGAGCGGCGTTCCCTCGCAGATAAGAGGGCGGCCCGGAGGAACAGGCGGCCAGCCTGTCCTATGCCGGATCGTGGCCGTGGGGTGGCCCGGCCCAGTTGCGGCGTTGGTGTTGTTCGCTCGTTCTTCCGAAGAAAAAGTCACAGCGCACCCGCCGCCCGGCTCCCCGGACTATGCCCGGGGCCGCCGCTGTTTATCTGCGGAAAGAAGAATATCTCCTTTCATAAACCGAGACATTTTTTCATCATTTCCAAGTGGGGAAAATGAAAAAATCAAAAAGTTTTTTTCATGCGCTCAAGGCCACGCTTGATCGACTGGCGGACAGACTCCTCATGTACGCCCTCGGCCTCGGCAATTTCCTTGATGCTCTTTCCGAGAATGATGTGGGCATCAATCCTGCGGCCCTGGATCTCCGGCAAAGAGTTGAGTGCGTTCCACAGACGGATGAACAGCTCCATACGCTCCAGTAGCTCCTGGGGCGTTGGCTCATGCAGGCAGGCGGAATATTCGATCCCGTCATCGCAGTCCAGAGAATACTGCGCCTTATGCCGGGAGAGCCGCCGCTGGTAGGCCATTTCGTGCCGGGCATCGGACATAAACACTTCGGCTACCTCGTCAGAAACCTCGATAAACTGATCCTGTGTGTACCAATAATAAAAATC
>ERZ1034723.1431-NODE-1431-length-10270-cov-15.335879_pt1 | contig 10270 bp, 7 predicted proteins | sample MGYA00520637_ERZ1034723 | MGnify/ENA primary metagenome ERZ1034723 (study PRJEB33766, sample SAMN09781719) | gut metagenome | biome: gut microbiome | host: Homo sapiens | place: Madagascar | study: EMG produced TPA metagenomics assembly of the PRJNA485056 data... | reverse complement strand
CCGGAGGAACCCGGTGAGGAAGATACCGAACCCATCTGATTTTAAGGCGGCGTTTTGCCGCCCTACATATTGCAATCCGAAACAGAATGGAGGGATTCTTATCGCAAAATTGATCGTAGCAGAAAAGCCCTCGGTTGCCATGTCCTACGCCAAAGTCCTCGGTGCCACCAACCGGCAGGACGGCTACCTTGAGGGCAACGGCTATCTCGTCAGCTGGTGCGTTGGTCATCTGGTGGAACTGGCACCGCCCAATGTCTACAATGCCAAATACGTCAAGTGGAGCATTGCAGATTTGCCCATCCTACCGCAGAAGTGGCAATATCTGGTGTCTGCGTCCACCAAAAAGCAGTTTGGCATCCTGCAAAAACTTATGCACCGCCCGGATGTGGACAGCGTGATCTGTGCTACGGACGCAGGGCGCGAGGGAGAACTGATCTTCCGCTTGGTGTACCAGCAAGCAGGCTGCAAAAAGCCCTTCTCCCGCCTGTGGTTGTCCAGCATGGAGGAATCTGCTATCCGGGAGGGCTTTGCCCATCTCAAACCGTCAACTGAATACGATGCGCTGTACAATGCAGCACTCTGCCGGGAACGTGCCGACTGGATGGTCGGCATCAATGCGTCCCGGCTTTTTTCGTGCCTGTACGGTCAACCGCTGGCGGTGGGGCGTGTTATGACCCCGGTGCTTGCCATGACGGTGGTGCGAGAAGCCGCCATCGCTGCCTTTACCCCGGAAAAATTCTACACGGTTGCCCTGACCCTTGCAGACGGCGGCACAGCATCCAGCAAGCGGTTTGCCCAGAAAGAGGATGCCGAATTGCTGCTTTCCAAATGCCGAAAGGAGGGGCGTGCCACGGTGCAAAAGATGGAACGCAAGGAAAAATCCGAAAGCCCACCGCAGCTCTATGACCTTACCGCATTGCAGCGGGATGCCAACCGTCTGCTGGGATTTACGGCACAGCAGACCTTGGATTATGCCCAAAGCCTTTACGAAAAACGGCTCATCACCTACCCCCGCACAGACAGCCGATTTTTGACGGAGGATATGGCGGCATCCATTCCGGGGCTTGTGACGGACACGGGTAAGGCGTTTGTTTTGGAGGAACCACTTCCCATCCGTGTGCAGCAGGTCATCAATGGCAGCAAAGTCACCGACCACCATGCGCTGCTGCCTACGAAAAGCATGGCAACCGCAGATCTTGCCGCCCTCCCTGCCGGGGAGCGGAATGTTCTGCGGTTGATCGCCGCACGGCTGCTCTGCGCCGTGGGTGAGCCGCACTGCTATGCAGAAACCACGCTCACCACCATCTGCGCCGGGGAAGAGTTCTCCGCAAAAGGCAAGATGGTGCTGTCCGAGGGATGGAAAGCCATGGAGCGGAAAATGCTGGGCGAACTGCTGGGCAAGCAGAAAGAAGTGGCTGCTCTGCCCGATGTGCAGGAGCAGAGCCAGTGCAGCGTTGCCGGTGCTGAACTGAAGGAAGGTCAAACGTCCCCGCCGAAATCCTACACGGAAGATACCCTCCTGTCAGCTATGCAGGCAGCGGGTGCGGACAGTATGCCGGAGGGGGGTGAACGTCGAGGCATCGGCACTCCAGCAACCAGAGCTGCCACCATCGAAAAGCTGGTGCAGAAGGGTTTTCTGGAACGCAAGGGCAACAAGAAAACCAAGGTGCTGCTGCCTACCGACAAGGGCAAAGCCCTTATTACCGTAATGCCCGAAGAAATCCAATCCCCGGAAATGACCGCTGATTGGGAAACAAAACTGCTGCAAATCGAGCGCAGCGAAATGGAGCCGAGTGAATTTATGACCGAAATCAATACGATGATTACCGAACTGGTAAAGAACACGGAAATGAAAAAAGGAGTGAATGCGCTTATGAAAAACAAAATCATTGGTGTCTGCCCGAACTGCGGTAAGTCTGTCGTGGAGCGTGAAAAGGGCTGGTTCTGTGAGAACAGGGAGTGCCGTTTCGTGCTGTGGAAGGACAATGCGTTCTTTAAGCGTCTGGGAAAGCGTCTGGACGCTCATGTGGCAGACAAGCTGCTGCGGGATGGCCGAGTCCGGCTGAAGGACTGCAAGAGTGCCAAGGGCAAGACCTACAACGCCACCGTGCTGCTGTCCTGTGAAGCGGATGGCCGCAGTAAGTTTTCTCTGGAATTTGAAGGGGGCTGCTGATGAAGGATGACGCTGTGATAAAGGACAACGAGGCGGTCTACCTCCTCAACGAGCAGACGTATCTGCATCTGCGGGAAAATCTCCAAGGTGTCGGGTACGAGGTCTTTGACAAAAACAGCCCGCTTCCGGTGGAGGAAGGGCAGATTCCACCGGAAGCTCTGGGCAACACCCAGCGGCGCATTGAGACCGCCCGTGCGTACTATCTGGCAGAGCATCAGGATGAGCCTGTGGGGAGGATTCAGAACGTTGCCGTTACCACCTTGGAGAAGTTTCGCTCTGGAGTTCGCAGGCGCAGGAATCTTGCTCCGCGTTCTCTGCCGGACAATGATGTGCGGTTCATTGACCCGATGTATAACGAACTGTTTCGGGTGCCGGACGGCGGCGTTGTGCAGATGACCTACCCGGATGGGCACCAGCGTTCCGAGAAGGTCGAATATCTCGATGATTACCACATGAAGATTGGTTCCTCTGTGCAGCACATCTGCGAATTTGCAGAGCGCATGGCACGCAGCCATGCCATCGTGGAGCCGGAGCCGCTGACACAGCAGGAGCAGCGGGCGTGGAATCTGGAATATGACTATTATCTCACCGTGCAGGCAGATAATGGCTCGTGGGATTACGCTCTCTATCAGGGCGACTGCTGCCTGTTGGAGCGTGGGAAAATTGACGCGCCCGAACTGATGATCGAGGAAGTGCGGGACGAGATCCTGTACAGCCATAACCTTCGGAATAAGGACTGTATCCCGCTCACGCAAGAGGAATTTGCACAGAAACTCGCAGACCGAAATGAGGTTCAGTCATACCGCATGAAGCAATTCCAGCAAAGTGGGCACGACTGCTATCTGGTCATGCAGCTTCAACAGGATGCAGACCCTGCGCTCCGCTTTGCCGCCATGCGCTATCTGAACAAGCAGAACATCGCTCCGTCTGTTGAGAATTACGAGATCCTGTACCGGGGCAATCTCCCGGAAGGAAAGCGCAGCGTTCCGCAAGCAGAACTGCTGGAACAACTGTACCAGAAATTCAACTTCGCCCGCCCGACGGATTACCATGGGCACAGCCTGTCGGTCAGCGATGTGATCATGCTGAATCAGGACGGGAAGATTTCGGCGCATTATGTGGACAGCATCGGTTTCAAGGAACTGCCGTGGTTTCTGGATAAAAAGCCGGAACGCACCTCGGTTTTGCAAACGCTCAAGGAAAAGTGCGATGCCCCGGAGTGCAATCCCACCGTCTGCCGGAAAGCGAGGGATGAACATGAACTTTAACCATGAGGAACTGATGCTGATGATGCTCTACAACTCCGGCACCCGGCTGGGGCTTATCCACGAGTTGCGGCTCATGCAGTGCTACCTGATGCCCGATGAGACCGCCCTGCGGGAACTGTCAGAGGGCGTTATCGAAAAGCTGAAACTGCTGACCGATGCAGAGTTTGCCGAGTTGGAATTTCCGCTCGACTGAATTTTGCCGCCTGCGGGCGGCGTACATATAATTAGAAAAGTTACTTTTCCTTTCAGACGAATTGTACGCAGCAGGCATAATATTGAGATTCCCTTGCAGGAAATGCTTAATAAGCGTATATTATAGTTAATATCGAGTCGCGCAATATAGGAGATAAGCGGATATTCTGCTATGCGCCTTGCAAAGGTTGTACAGTGACGAACGTGAGTGCCGTTTTAAGTCTGCTTTTTGTTTACTGAACATTTTACTATTGAGGGAAGGACAATCATGCTTACTTTGTGTTATGCGCCATCGTATGGAATCGAGATTTGCGAAGCTCGTCGGCTTACCACAGAGGAAAAGAGGCATTATGCAGCATGGTTTGCTGAAACTGGTTTTATCGGAGTCGGCAGTCATACGGATCTCCCTTGTATCTCTCATGAAGATCTTCCGAATCGCTCTGACGACGGAAGCTTTCTGGGCTGTTATAATCAGGCATGGATTATTACAGAAGCGGAGGCTGCATCATACGAGAAATTAAATCGTCAGCGCCAGAATGAGAAGGATTTAGCCCAAAAAGCTGCGCAAGATGCTCATAACGCAAAAACTGCCGACTTTGAAACGGGCTATGAAAATTGCAAGAAGCAATTTGAAAGCTGGACGGTTACGGATGTAAAACAAAAACAGGGTGATTTATTCGCTGAGCACACATTTGTTCTTCATGGAAAAGAGTTCTCTTTTGTTGAAAGAGATTTGCATGACCTTGGGTTTGTAATCAATCCTATGTACCGGATTGATCCTGATTCTACCGCTAGTGGCTATCTTACTTGCGATGACACTGGCGCAAAAGTCTGGTGTGTAAACGGATCTCGGTATATTCCGTTATCGGAAGATGAGGCTCTTTGTGTCAATGCGATTTGCCAGTATGGAAAATTTGTAAATTCTTCAATTCGTATGTGAGGTATATGGAGATGGCTCAAAATCTATATCCCCCGATGGCGTTATTAAAAAAGACTGCCCAGCAGTATCCAAAAGCATGGGAACTCATGGCAAATTTCCATGCCGAGAATGGTATGAATGGGCTGCCAACATGGCCAGATTGGTGCTATGCTCCGATGTCTGCGGCGGTAGCAATTGCCAGTGGTGGACGTAATTTCTTATTACTTCCGGTAAACCAACAGCAGGATATCATAAACTCTGCGCAAAAGTTATTTGCCCTTGCAACATGGCGTTTAAGCAAAGAAGTATATCAACTTGATCCAGACTTCGCGCAGTTGCTTTTTGAGCAAACTAATGATTTGGATATTCCTTCGGAGATTTTTTTACAGCTTCCTTATCCTTGCTTCTACATCGAAGTTCCAGACTTGTTTTTTGGAGCCAAACCAATTCATGGCTTCTTCGTAAACTTGGAATATGATGTTAATAACGGTGACCGTGAACTGCGGCTTTATTTTTTATATCAAAATGGTACTGGCTTTGGCTATCCCATTCATATAGACGAGCATACTATTTCCGACAATATGGCTCATGTTGCCAAGGAAGCCCTATACAATTCCAGAAACGACAAATTCATACAGGCACAAACTTATCAGGCAATACAAGAAACCGATGCTCTGCAAGAGCTGCTGCTTAAAGCCCTACAAGTTGTTCTTTATATACTGGCTTCAAATGCTGAGATCGTTCCCAATAGCGAGCAGTCATTCATAACGAAACGAGGTGCCACTATCAAAGATAAATATTCTGAAATTCGGAAATGGGATGTAGGTATTCGCATAGGAGCCGCTATTCGTCAGAAATCTGCGTCAGCAGAAAAAGGAGAAAGTATAAAGACGGCAAGCGGCCATTCCTCACCTCGTCCACATATTCGGAGAGGCCATTGGCATCATTATTGGACTGGACCACGCAACGTTTCTGAAAACAGACGTCTTATCTTGAAATGGCTCTCTCCTATGGCAGTTGCAGCAACACCAGAGGATGCTCCTATTGTTATACATGAAATAAAAAACAATTCCTGACGGCGTTTATGTTCCGAAAATTTTTCATAACCCGCAAGAAAGTGGTCTTGATAGAATGCTTCGATTCATGCTATACTAGAACAAGCATTATTGTACGGACAAAAATAGAAAGCGAGGCTTGCCAATGGACACCACAAAACGCTCTCCCCTTGACCGCCTGCTCTTTGCCACTTTTCTGAAAGGCCGCACTTCTTCACGCGACTTGTGGGAAGAAAAGGGCGATATGACCCCCGAAGATAACCAGAAGATCATCGAGGAAACTAACGAGATCATCAACGATGATTCCACCTATCCCTTCATCAGCTACCTGTCCGATCTGCTTGCGAAATCCAAGCCCTCCGATGATGCTGTCAAGAAACTGCACGACTGCATCGACAAAGTTGCAGTTGCGTTGGGGCACGACAGCACCGATGTGTTCCGTGCGCTCCTTGCAAAGCTGATTGAACAACCGGAAGAAAAGCAGACCTTTGACCGTCTGCTGGAGATGGCCGAGACCTTGGCGGCAAAGCACTGAGACAGCTTTACGAGGTGATTTCAATGAGCTACGGTTGGGCAACTGTTTTCACTTTAGCGGCATGGTTTGCAGGACTTGTGATTGATGCAAATGTGCGGGTCGGCGACCTCGGTTTACGAACAGTGCTTCCTGTCATCGTGATGGGGTGCTGCGTTATGAAGTACATAAAAGACAATAGCAAATAATCTTATCTCAATACACTTTCCAGCGGGCGACCACAAAACGGTTGCCCGCTCTTTTTATGCTCAAAAAAAGAAGGGAGGAACGCTATGCCAAGCAAAACCGAAGAATACCTTGCCCTTGCCCAGCGCACGGCGAATGGTCTGACCCGGTATTGGGAAAGCTGGACGGACTACCTGACCACCGCATCCCGGTTGTACAAGTACCCCTTTGCAGACCAGTTGATGATCTACGCTCAGCGGCCCGATGCCACCGCCTGCGCCGAATTTGACATTTGGCGCAACCGGATGAACCGCTATGTCAGGCGTGGCTCTAAGGGCATCGCCCTGCTGGACGAATCCAGCGGATTCCCTCGCCTGCACTACGTTTTCGATGTGTCGGACACCGGGGTGCGCCGCAATTCCCGTGACCCGGAGGTGTGGCAGCTCGGCCCTGATTTGGTGCAGCCGGTTTCGGAGATGTTGAATAAGACCTACGGCATCAGCGGGGAGCGTGTCAGCCAGCAGCTTGCAGATGTTGCCGGGAAGCTGGTGGCGGATTACTGGGACAACAACGGCGGGGACATCCGCGCCATCGTTGACGGTTCGCTCTTGATGGATTATGATGAAGCCGGGGTGGAGATGCAGTTCAAAAGCGCTGCTGCAATCAGCGTCACCTACACGCTGCTGGAACGCTGCGGAATTGAGCCTGCCGGGTGGTTCGACAAGGACGACTTCCGAGCCATCCACGAGTTTTCCACCCCAGACAGTGTTTACGCCCTCGGCGCAGCCGTCAGCGACATGAGCCGGGAGGTGCTGCGGAACATCGAGCGCACCGTAAAAACAACCATTCGCCGCCGCAATGCAGAAAGGAGCCAATATGAATACGAACAGCAGGAACGTGACCTACTCGACCGTCGGGGACTACCAGCTCCCGAACCTGACCCTGAACCAGCCCCGGAAGCCGCTGGGCAAGTACGGCAGGCTGCGCCGGACGTACCTGAAGGACCATCGCCCGGTGCTGTACAACACGATGCTCCTGAACGGGAGCCTGTACCCGCACCTGATGGAGGTGGAGCAGACGGCAGAGAGCCAGATGCAGCAGACCATGAAGCAGCTTCTGAAACAGAACCCGGCCCCGGACAAGGAGAGCCGGCAGATGGCGTGGGTGCAGCACATGAACAGCCTGAAAGCGCAGGCCGAGGAACTGGTGATGACGGAGCTAATTTACAACTAAGTTTCTTTGATGCCCACATCCCCACCGAAACCGAACAAATAAAAAAAATCGACCAAGCGGAGAGCGAAAAAACGCCCTCCGCTTTTTCGTTATCTCAAACGGAAATTGAGAACGAACTGCGCAAGCACGGTTCGGGATTTATGGGCGGTAAACAGCGCATTATGGCACTGTACCAGACCCAGCCAGACCGCAATCTCCGTGCCAAAGCGTTGGCAAAGGAGTACGGAATCGGTGGGCACTCTCATGATTATCTGGATGGCAGTAGAGGGTTTGTCAACCACGACGGGAGAGGAATGGAATTTGACCATTACCCCGAACACAAGAAATTCACGTTAAGCTGGACGCAGGTGGAAAAGTATATCGACCTAATGGTCCAGTCCGACCGTTATCTGACGGACAAAGAAAAGGAGCATTACACGCCCCCTGTGCCCATCACCGTAGAGCCAGATGCTACCTTGACCCATGCCAAAAACCTGATCCGGGATTTCTGTCTGGAGGAATATGATTCTGAACCGGACTTTTCTGACCTGTCCAAGATCGGCGTTGCCTACACCAACGCCACCGATGAGGATATTCCCATTCAAGTTAATGTGGATTTGGTGGGATACCGGGTGGAACGGTATCTGGGCGAGGTGCTGATCGACGAGCGGCAGTACGAAAGTCTGGAAGATCTGACCGAAACCGAATTGGAGGCTCTGGATTTTTCGGAACTGGTCAGCGTCACAGACGAGGAACTGGAGCACTATCACAGCAAGGCAGAGGAACGCCCGGCACTGCTGCCGCTGGATGCCGCCGCCGAGTACAACGCTCTGAAGGAACAGTACCCGGATGCGCTGGTAGGCTTTGAGCAGAACGGATACTATGAGTTCTACGGTGAGGATGCCCGGAAGGTCTGCGAACTTCTGGGCGGCAAACTTCTGGAAAAAGAAACAGCACTGGGCACCGTCCCGGTCACCGGCTTTCCCAGTAACCAGTGGGTGTACCGTGCCAAACAACTATGGCAGCGCGGCGAGAACATCTACCTTGCTGGGCTGAACGAGGACGGCACCCATTACCAAACCAAGTATCTGCGCCGGGAGGATTATCTGCCGCTGGATGCCACCGTCCACATGGAAGGGCGGGCTTTCCGAGTAGATACGGTAAACTATGATAGGGGTAGCGTGACCCTGCAGGATGTGGCACTGGCAGAAATGCGGATGCCAGTTTTCCGGGAGGAACCGCTGGCTCTTGTCCGGGAGTTGTACGAGGAGCAGGATATGATGGAATCCCCCCTGCCCGATTACAAGGTCGGTGACAATGTTGTGGTCGAACTCCCCACTCGAACTATTGAGGGGAAAGTTGGCTATGTGGGTGAAACGGATGTGCGCATCGACACCAGTGCGCACGGGCAGTCATGGGATAACGAAGTTGTCAATAAGCAACAATTCGAGGAGGGCTTGCGGCAGAATGAACAGGTTACTACCCGGCCAGTTCGTACTGAAAAAACGGTTGCCATATACCCTGCTGAAGAAAACCGTATGCCTTATGATATTGTGATCCAGACGATTGGCTCAAAATCACCTACTCTGGATGCAGTTGAACCGGAACGATCCACACTTGAACTTGCCGGGAACTTCCACATCACGGATGATGATTTGGGTGTCGGAGGCCCCAAACAGAAATTCGCCCGGAACATCGAAGCTATCCGTACCCTGTTCAAGCTGGAAGAGGAGCACCGGGGTGCCACCGCCGAGGAGCAGCAGGTGCTTTCGCAGTATGTGGGCTGGGGCGGTCTGGCAGACGCTTTTGACCCCGGCAAAGATAATTGGGCAAAGGAATACGCCGAACTGAAAGGACTGCTTTCCGAGGATGAGTACGCTGCTGCCCGTTCCAGCACCCTGAACGCCCACTATACCAGCCCCACCGTCATCCGTAGTATCTACGATGCCGTGGAGCGCATGGGTTTCCGCAGCGGAAATATTCTGGAACCTAGTATGGGTGTGGGCAACTTCTTCGGGATGCTGCCGGATACCATGCAGGACAGTCGGCTGTACGGTGTGGAACTGGACAGCATCACCGGACGCATCGCCCAAAAGCTGTACCCGCAGGCTGACATTACCGTGGCGGGCTTTGAGACCACTGATCGCCGTGATTTTTATGACCTCGCTGTCGGCAACGTGCCTTTCGGTCAGTACAAGGTCAACGATAAGGCATATAACAAGCTGGGATTCTCCATCCACAATTATTTCTTTGCGAAAGCCATCGACCAAGTGCGTCCGGGCGGCATCGTGGCGTTTGTGACTTCTCGCTACACCATGGACAGCAAGGACAGCACCGCCCGCAAGCACATGGCAGAACGAGCCGATTTGCTGGGGGCCATTCGTCTGCCCAACAACGCTTTCCGTGCCAACGCTGGCACGGATGTTGTCAGCGACATTATCTTTTTGCAAAAACGTGACCGCCCCATTGACCATGAGCCGGACTGGGTGCAGTTGGGCAAAACAGAAGATGGCTTTGCCATCAACCAGTATTTCGTAGACCACCCGGAGATGATTCTGGGCGTACTCTCCACCGAAAGCACCCAGTATGGACGAGAGGAATTGACCGTTGCTCCCATCGAGGGTGCAAACCTTGCAGACCAGCTTGCAGAAGCGGTGCAGCATATTGAGGGGCAATACACCGAAGTCGAGGTGGAAACGCCAGATATTGCGGATGCCGAAAATGAGAAGCACATTCTCCCGGCTGACCCGGAGG
>ERZ1034723.1430-NODE-1430-length-10279-cov-15.528365_pt1 | contig 10279 bp, 8 predicted proteins | sample MGYA00520637_ERZ1034723 | MGnify/ENA primary metagenome ERZ1034723 (study PRJEB33766, sample SAMN09781719) | gut metagenome | biome: gut microbiome | host: Homo sapiens | place: Madagascar | study: EMG produced TPA metagenomics assembly of the PRJNA485056 data... | reverse complement strand
CCTCCAACCCTACGATGTACCAGACCTTCGACAACAGCGCTGAATATGTCGCCGGAACCTACGGAGTGACGATTCCTTACTGGAAGAGCCATCCTACCGTGGACGGAAAGACCGTTCAGCACTATGTGCCTAGTACCCCGCAGCTTGCGACCAGCCTTGGCCTCGCATGGAACAAGAACTACTGGTTCATCGACGCGGATGTGGATTTCTTCGGGAACTCCTATCTGGACATGAATCCTCTCTACAGGACGGACATGGCCACAGCCGGGCCTGACGGTCAGGTGACCGCCCAGGAGATCGAGTACATGGCAGCGCAGGAGAAGTTCAAGAACTTCATGCTCGTGAACGCCAGCGTGGGCAAGTCCTGGTATATTCAGAGAAAGTACCAGCTCGGCTTCTCGATGCAGGTGAAGAACCTCCTGAACAACAGGGATGTACGCACCGGCGGCTACGAGCAGACCCGCCTTGTGGACAACACCGTCAGCAAGGAGAGATTCTACAGGTTTGATTCCAAGTACTTCTACATGAGCGGAATCAACTACATGTTGAACATTTATTTCAGATTCTAAGGATTCCAAGGTATGAAAAGAATATATTTCGCGCTGATCGCCGCCATTTTCGCCCTCGCTTCCTGCGAGGAATGGGACCAGGTCTTCACCACGGACTACGGCAAGGCTGATGTCTACGAGCCTGTGACGATGACCCCCAACACGACCATCGCCCAGCTCAAGGCTCTGTACAAGTCCGGTCCGGTGAAGATCGAGAAGGACATCGTCATCGGAGGACAGGTGGTCTCCGAGGACCGCAGCGGCAATGTTTACAAGAGCATCTACATCCAGGACGCCACGGGCGGCATAGAGTTGAAGATCGGCAAGAACGCCCTCTACAACGACTACAAGCTCGGCCAGTGGGTCTATGTCAAGTGCGGCGGCCTCACGCTCGGTGCCTACAACGGAATGATCCAGCTGGGCTACGCCGATCCTACCGGTGAATATGAGACCTCCTACATCGAGGTTCAGTACATCATTGACACTCACATATTCAGAGGTAAGATTGACACTCCGCTGCAGCCTAAGAAAGTCTCCGCCGCCGATCTTCTGAAAGAGGAGAACATCGGCTGCTATGTCGAGCTTGACGGCCTGACCTACGCCAACGAGATCTTCTGCCTGATCTACATAGACTCCTACAAGGACAAGAAGTCCTCGTCCAACAGGATATTCCTATCCGGCACAGGCAAGGACTACAAGCCGGTCGCGGATCCGACGTGGGGCATAACGACCTGGGCGATGTCCAAGCAGGGTTTCATCGGCTACCTGAATTCCGGAAAGTTCGATGACGCCTATTCCGCTGATTATGCCAGACAGGTTTCGGATCCGGAACTCAAGGCCACGCTTCTGAAGAACGCGTCGGCATATTCCGTCAGCCAGTACTTCAATATGGGCAGTCAGTCCGTGCAGATCCGCACCAGCGGCTACTCCCGTTTCGCCGACACCCAGATTGACCCGTCGGTGCTTGCCGGGACCCCGATCAATGTCAAGGGCATCCTTACCATCTACAAGGGCAATGCACAGTTCACCCTCTTTGATCTTACAGGAGTGGAAATCGTTAAATAATTAAACCACATTATGAGAAAAGCAATCTTAGCATTAGGAGCGATCGCTATGATGGCAGCATGCGCACAGACAAAGAACAATCCGTTCCTTGAGGAATGGGACACACCTTACGGCATTCCGCCGTTCGAGAAGATTCAGCTGACGGACTATATTCCTGCCGTCAAGGCCGGGATTGAGGAGCAGAACAAGGAACTTGAGGCTATCCTGGGCAATCAGGAGGCTCCTACCTTCGAGAACACCGTGGCAGCTTACGAGCTGTCCGGCAGGACTTTGACCAAGACGACGGCCGTGCTGTTCAACCTTCAGGAGACAGAGGGAAACGACGAGATGAGCAAGGTGGTGGAGCAGGCCACGGCCCTGATGACCGAGCACGAGGACAACATCTCGATGAACAAGGCGTTCTTCGAGCGTGTCAAGGCCGTCTATGAGGCTGACCAGAGCGGCCTTACGAGAGAGCAGCAGATGGTTCTCAAGAAGCTCTACCAGAGTTTCACCCGCAACGGTGTGGATCTGGAGGAGGCCGCCCAGGCGAGGCTGAAGGAGATCAACCAGAAGATCGCCGCCGCGCAGCAGAAGTTCGGCACGAACCTTCTGGCCGAGAACAACGCGTTCAAGGAGCAATTCGGACTCCCTGTCTCATCCTACACCTCCGAGATGACATCCTGCGAGGACAGGAACCGCCGCGAGGCGATGTTCAAGGCATATTCCTCAAGAGGAAACAATGGCAATGAATATGACAACAAGGCTCTCTGCCTTGAGATCCTGAAACTCCGCGCCGAGAAGGCCAGACTCCTTGGCTTCGACAATTTCGCAGCCTATCAGCTGGACAACAAGATGGCTCACGACCCTGCTACCGTGGACGCTTTCCTTGACAGGATCATCGGCCCGGCAGTGGCCAAGGCTAAGGAAGAGGTGGCTGACATGCAGGTGATTATGGATGAGGACATCCAGGCCGGTAAGGTGGCCGCAGGTTCGAGGATCGAGCCTTGGGACTGGTTCTACTACGCCGAGAAGGTACGTCAGCGGAAATATTCATTGGACGAGAATCTGACGAAGCCATATTTCCGGATGGAGAATGTCCGCAACGGCATATTCTTCGCCGCCAACAAGCTTTACGGCATCTCCGTCGAGCCGCTGAAGGATGTTCCGCTCTACAACCCTGCTGTCGAGGCCTTCAAGGTCATTGACGCGGACGGAAGTCTTCTTGGAATATTCTCGACCGACTATTTCCCTCGCTCTTCGAAGAGAGGCGGCGCGTGGATGACGAACTTCCGTGAGCAGTATGTTGACGCCCAGGGCAATGACGTTCGCCCTATCGTCATCAACGTCTGCAACATGACGGCTCCGACCGACTCTCTCCCGGCCCTCTTCACCATTGATGAGGTCGAGACTGTGTTCCACGAGTTCGGCCATGCCCTCCACGGACTTCTCACAAAGTGCCACTATCCTTCCGTCAGCGGAACCAATGTCGCCCGTGACTTCGTGGAGACATTCTCTCAGTTTAATGAGAACTGGGCTTTCCAGCCGGAGATTCTCGCTGAATATGCCAAGCATTACGAGACCGGTGAGGTCATTCCTGACTCCCTCGTGGCCAAGATTAACAATGCCGGCAAGTTCAACCAGGGCTTCATGACCTCCGAGCTTTGCGCCGCGTCTATCCTCGACATGAAGTGGCACGAACTCACCGAGGAGGATCTCGCGAAGCTTTCCGAGGGAGACCAGGCTGCCAATGTGGCTGAATTCGAGAAGAAGGTCTGCCGTGAGATGGGTCTTATCGACGAGATCATCCCGCGCTACCGCACCACATACTTCAACCACATCTTCAACAGCGGCTACAGCGCCGGCTACTACAGCTATCTCTGGGCCGAGGTTCTGGACAAGGACGCCTTCGAGTACTTCCAGCAGCAGGGAATATACAATCCTGAGGTGGCTCTGAAGTTCCGCCAGACTTTCCTTGAGAAGGGTGGCAGCGAGGAACCGATGACCCTCTACCTTTCTTTCCGTGGCGCGCAGCCTGATCCCGGCGCCCTCCTCCGCGCCCGCGGACTGACTGAAAAATAGAACGGTATTCCGAAACTAAGAGGAAAGACATATTTATAAGTATAAGAAGGACATCCCCTTTTTGAAATTTTGCACGTTACCAAAATTTTCAAAAAGGGGATGTCCTTCTTATGTCCCGATGATTGAATACTTTTCCGTCGGTCGCTGGGCTTGTCGAAGCACCGGTAAGCCAAAACTGCATAAACAACTGCTGACAGAAGGGCAGAAAAAAGGCAAATGGCAAATTTTGCACGTTACCAAAATTTGCCATTTGCTTCTCGCGGTGCAAACTCCCGTGTTAAAGGATAGAAAAAGTAGTCTATTATTTATCAATAATAATTCAATAGAATTGTCACAAAATCGCAATTTTTGGCTACCTTTGTTCAGAATTAAGTTTGAAAGGTTTATGTTGCTATTTCCTGAAAGACTACATCAATTGCGAGAGGAAAAACAGCTGTTTCAAAAAGATTTGGCCGATGTATTATCAATTGACACTCCTGCATATTGTAGGATTGAGAAAGGTGAGAGGCGTGCCAAACGCGAGCAGGTCATTTCTCTTGCTTCCTATTTGCAGGTTGATAAAGATGAGTTTTTGGTTTTATGGCTGACAGATCAGATTTCATCAGTCCTGTCATCAGACAAAGTTATAGCACATAAAGTCCTTTCTTTAGTAGCACGGGAATACTATGGCAAAATATAAATATAACATAGAGCCTGAGCAGAGTTTGCTCGAAGAGCGCAAGTCTCTGTATGGTCTCCGCACTTACATCAGTCTGTTCAGCAGTGCTGGTGTAGGCTGTTATGGATTCAAGCAAGAGAATTATCATTGTATTGCAACTGTTGAATTGCTCGAGAGAAGATTGAAAGTTCAGGAGTTCAATCACAAATGCGTATATTCACAAGGATATATATGTGGGGATATGACATCTGAAGAGACGAAAGAAAAAGTCTTTCAGCAACTTGATATGTGGAAAAAATTCTATGATATAAAAGAGCCGGATGTCATTATCGCTACTCCACCTTGTCAGGGAATGTCTGTGGCCAACCATAAGAAAGGTGATGAATTGAAGCGCAATTCACTTGTGGTTGAATCGATTTCAATGATTCAAAGGATTAATCCGAAATTCTTCATATTCGAGAACGTAAGAGCTTTCCTCACATCCGTGTGCACTGATACTGATGGAACAGATAGAACTATTCACGATGCGATAGATGGTAATCTTGCAGGCAAGTACAATATTTTGTATAGGGTAGTCAACTTTAAGGATTATGGTAATCCGTCAAGTCGTACCAGGACTTTGGTTGTTGGAGTCAGAAAAGATTTGAAAGAGATTACTCCGCTTGATGTATTCCCAGATAGGCAACCAGAGAGGACTCTTCGTCAGGTAATCGGACATCTTCCTGCCTTAACAGTTATGGGCGAATCTGCCCCAAATGATATATACCATAATTTCAGAAGTTATTCTCCGGAAATGGTGAATTGGATTGCCGATTTAAAAGAGGGAGAATCGGCATTTGACAATACCGACCCTCAAAAAATTCCACACAGAGTTAAAAATGGCGTTGTCGTTTTCAATGCTCGCAAAAACGGAGATAAATATACCCGTCAGTATTGGGATAAAGTTGCTCCGTGCATTCATACACGCAATGACATTTTGGCAAGTCAGAATACCGTGCATCCATCAGATAACCGTGTGTTCAGCATCCGGGAGGTTATGCTGATGATGTCAGTGCCTGATTCTTTTCAATGGTCAGAGAGACCTTTAGAAGAACTCAACAAATTAGACAGTAAGGGCAGAAAAGCTTTCTTCAAAAAGGAGGAAATGAATATCAGGCAAAACCTCGGGGAGGCTGTTCCTACGGTGATTTTCCGGCAGATAGCCAAAAAGGTCCGCCTGGTTCTTGCTCGTAATGAGTATTGCGATTCAGAGATAGAATCAATGATTCGTAAATATAATTTAACCGCTCCAGAAAATATGGTCAACTTCATTTCTTCAAGAAAAGCGTTGGGGTTTCCTTTTCTTTCCAAAGTGGCGGAGTTGGCGAATGCAAACAGGGAGGATAATGCGGCATATTATACCAGGCAGGATATCTGCTATTCTATCATAAAGAATCTGCCCACTTTTTCAGAAAAGTCCGAACTGAATATTTTGGAACCGTCAATAGGTGTCGGGAACTTCTTACCTGTGCTTTGTCAGAACTATTGTGGGATAGAATCAGTTAATATAGATGTTGTTGATATTGATCCAGACAGCTTGAAAGTCTTGAAAGCACTTGTATCTACGATTGCTATTCCTGATAATGTTCACATTAATTATATTCTCGGTGATTTTCTCTTACTGCCATTTGAGAAGCAATATGATATTATCATAGGCAATCCTCCTTATAAAAAGATTACCAAAGATAAGAAGCTGCTATCTACATACAAGAGAGGTGCTTACAATCAGGACACCAACAATATTTTTGAATTCTTCATTGAGAAAGCACTCCGTTTAGGCAGAGTTATCTCTCTTATTGTACCTAAGAGTCTCATCAATGCCCCGGAATTCAATAAAACAAGAGAATTGATGAATCAGTATAGTATCAGCAATTTGTTGGATTTCGGCGAGAAAGGATTCAAAGGAGTAAAAATAGAAACAATCAGTTTTATCATAGATACACAGAAAAAGGCTTCAAATACAAAAGTGGAGTCGTATATTACGAATACTGTCAGGAAATGTCTTCAGTCTTACATTACTGATACCTCATTCCCTTATTGGTTAATTTACCGCGATTCCAATTTTGATGAGATATCCGGGATAATGGATTTTGACATCTTCCGTGCGTACAGGGATAGGACCATTACCAAAACAACAACAAAGTCCTCTGGGAAATACAGAGTTCTTAAGTCAAGGAATATTGGAGATAATCAGATAGTTGATATTTCAGGTTACGATTCCTATATTGATAATATTGACAATTTAGATGTGGCCAAGTTCCTTAACCAAGAAGGTTGTGTCCTTGTTCCAAACCTGACATATAATCCAAGGGCGTGTATGCTACCGTCCGGATGTATAACGGATGGTTCCGTAGCTATACTGACAGTAAAAGATAAAAGCATTCATATTTCGGAGAAGGATCTGGCTTTTTATGCTACGCCTATGTTCTCTGAGTTCTATGCAGTCGCCAGAAATAGGGGCACACGTTCATTGAACATTGATAATAATTCCGTTTTCTTTTTCGGTAAGTTAAGACATTAGTAATATGAAAGACAAGATATTTGAGCACTTGAATCAATATGATTTGGATGTTCGCAAAAGCCACGACGCAAGGTTTTCAGACCAGAAATGCACTCCGGATGTAGTGTGTTTTATTGCAGATTGCATTATTAATACTGTAGTGGAAACGGAATACTTTGATGTTGATACTATTTGGAATTCGCAATACTTCATCAAGAGCACAAGGGCAATTTTCAACAAACCGTGGGCAAATGATAAGAAAGCAAAGCACGAGTATGATAAATTCATTGCGCAACCTCTAAGGCTTTTGGCATATGCTCATATTCTTGAGCTTGAACAAGAAAGTCGGAAGAATATCTATCGGGTAAGAAACGCATATCTGCTTGATTACATAGCACAAAGGGAACGCAATACTTTTAACTTCTTATATTGCTACTTTGAAAAGGTTCTTACTGACAGTGGCTTTTGGCGTTATTTCCTTGAATACAAAAATAATCCAAACAAAGGTACTTATATGGATCTGAGAAACCGATTCATCAGGTTTATGATTGGGAATACCGCAATCAATGGAGAAGTTGAAGTGCGCAGGATATTTCCTAAAATCTTGAACGTGTTTGCAGTAGAGCATCAAATTCCAGGTTCTAATAAAGGACGCATATCCAAGTATGTGTTTACTTTTTCAGACTTGATGTATAACCGCAAAAACTGGAGAGACTTGAATAAAGAAAAGACCATTACCAGGCAAGAGGCGACAACTGATGATTATGACGCACAACAGCAGGAGGCATATAACGCATACTATGTTCAGAAAGCTATTGCGCAGATAAGGAAAATTCAGAGCGGGAGCGAAGTTCACGATCAATGGAGTCAAGGAGACGCAACGCAGGTTCATCATATTTTTCCAAAATCACAGTTCCCGGAAATCGCACATTATTTGGAAAACCTGATTTTATTGACAGCAACGCAGCACTACACAAAAGCTCATCCGAACAATCGCACCCAAGAAGTCAACCGAGACTATCAGCTTACTTGTCTATTGGCGAAGGCTGACACTATTGACAAATCTTTGAAAAAGTTTGGTGAGAGGTACTACCGTAAAGAGTCGTTCTTGTATGTGATTAAGGTCGGGCTTTCTCAAAAACAGGAGTGGCCGATGTCGCTTTCTTTTGCTGATATTAAACATCAGTTGATAATGGTTTATAATTCTGTGGCATAGGGGGCTTTTATGCGCAATCGTGTTCAAGAAAGGATAAGGCAAGAGAAAGTGTTTCGTGCAAAAAGAAGGACTAAACGAATAGCTAAAAAACACAATATCAGAAAATGTCTTCGAAGAAGACACAAGAAACTAAGTCTTGCTAAAAGTTCATATTCGAATCGCTTTCGGAGCACCGTAACTAAGATACAATTACCTTATGATTTCCGCCTTTTAGGCAACACAGAGGTGGTTCTAAAAACGATTAGTGATTTCGAATCAACAACTAGGAGGATTAGCAATATCAGACACAGGTTTTATCTCGATTTATCTACTGTTCAATGCTTTGATGTTGCAGCATTGGATATGTTACTTGCTGTAATTAATTCAATAAAAGATATTCCCGTTTTAGGAAATTACCCACGAAATCGCACTTGTCGAGATTTTTTTATTGAATCCGGTTTTCTTGATCATATGAATTCTATTCAAGGAAAAAAGCCCGAGAAAAAGAATAAGAATAACATGATGATCGAAAGAGGTTTTGACAAGACGAGCAATAAGAGGATCGGTGAAGAAGTAAGGCACGCAGTAAAGCACTTAACCGGAGAAGATAATTCATATCGTCCTGTATTTAGCATTATTCAGGAAATGTGTGCAAATTCTATCGAGCATGCAAATAAAAAAGTTTATGACAAAAACTGGCTTGTAGGCATTTTTTATGAGAAAGAAAAGGTTATTTTTACTGTAATTGATATTGGACAAGGTATATTATCAACATTAAAGAAAAAAGCTGGTCAAAAGTTGAGAGATGCAATTATCGCAAAGGGAGATGTTGGCACACTTATTGGTGCATTTGACAAGAAGTACCAATCTTCTACATTTGACGAGAATCGAAATAAGGGTTTACCAAGGATTAAAAACACGAATAAATCCAATTATATTGACTCTCTCAAAGTAATAACGAATAATGTGCTGTTGGATTTTAGCGATGGCAATAATAACACATTATTGAAGAATAGATTTAGAGGTACATTTTATTATTGGGAACTAACAAAGAATACAATAGAGCAATGGAGAAACAGAAATACAATATAAGGGTTATGGATTTTTCTACGAGTCCTGGTCCGCGATACACAAATCAAGGTGAAGATTCTGGAGAAAGTTACTATCATGATGTGCTTAATGAGGAGTTCAACAAAGCAATCAATAATAATATGGTATTAGTCGTTGATTTAGACGGACCGGATGGTTATGCATCTTCATTTTTAGATGAAGCGTTTGGCAATCTTATATATGATTTTGGCGTTGCATTTGTGAAAGTTCATCTTGAGATAAAGTCAAATGAAGAGCCGGAATGGATAGAGATGCTAACCTCTGATACATTTGAAAAATGGGAAACTCGCAGAAATAATAATCAGCAGCCTATCGTAACGACATCACACAAAGCATGGGCCAGACTCCATGATGGTAAAATTGAGGAAAGGCAATGGATTTCGTATTCTGGAAAGTAACTTTTGGAGATATTGTTTCAATACTAACTCTTCTTGTTACTGTATGGATAGCAAAGACAGTTCAAGAGAGTTTGACAAAGAGCCGGTATATCCGTGAACACTTTATTAAAGATACCATACGTCTTAAGGAAGATTACATATCTTTTATAAATGACATTTACAAAGGCAAATTAGCAGCAAAGGAAATTAAAGATTGGCTTAAATTTATGTCTTTGAATGTTAAGTCATTAGAAGAATTCGTATCGGCTTATTACGATATACCGAAAGGTAAGCTTATTGAATTACATTCTGAATTTCAGCAGTTTATTACCGCTGAAGATGATTTCAATAATCAGTTTAAAGAGGAAGTCGTGTCCTTCTCAACAGAAACAAAGTCCCAATTCCTTAAGAGGCAAAGCCACATCTCAGATGCATTTACTAAAAGAATCATTGAGATTAATTCAGCCAAGGAATTGAGGAAGAAGAAATCCATATCCTTGGCAGATGTTGAGTACCACAAATAAACGAAATGTCTACCCTGACTCTCTCGGCCTGAAAGTAGGTATTGTATATTTTAAAGCGAGGATAGCTAGTTAACCGATAATAAAATAACGTGAGTTCGACGAAAATTAACTAATTGATTATTAGGAAAATAGCGAAAGTTTTTGTAGATTTGTTAGAGCAAATAAACTATTACAAACACTTTCGCTATGACGATCGCCAGAG
>ERZ1034723.1426-NODE-1426-length-10303-cov-16.479899_pt1 | contig 10303 bp, 10 predicted proteins | sample MGYA00520637_ERZ1034723 | MGnify/ENA primary metagenome ERZ1034723 (study PRJEB33766, sample SAMN09781719) | gut metagenome | biome: gut microbiome | host: Homo sapiens | place: Madagascar | study: EMG produced TPA metagenomics assembly of the PRJNA485056 data... | reverse complement strand
TGGAATAACGAATACCAAATATAATTCGTTACCCCAACATTTATTTTAGAACCTTCTTTTTATTATTATGATCGTCTATGTATGACAGAGCCGCAAATATTACTAGCACAAGAGTAAGAACTTCAAGCGTGTTCATAGGGCATCACCCTCCTTATGGTACTAGAGGGCATCAAATAATCGGAAAATCACATCCAACTTCCTGTTCAATTATACAAGAAAATTATAACACAATACAAACGTATGTTTAATGATAAAAGCACCAACGGAGAGAATAATCTTTCTGTAGGTGCTTATTTTAGTTTGTATGGATTTTGTGGAGGATTCAATGGAAAATAAGATATTTGCCTATATGAGAATATCAACAAATCATAAAACGCAGAAAGTTGATCGTCAGCAACAGACCCTTATTGAGTATTCTGTAAAGAATGGATTTAAAATTGATGACTTCTTTTCAGATATTATTAAGACTGCACTTGCACTCAGAAAGCTTAAGGATGGCGATGGAAATTATTTGTGGAATCATGTAAATGATACAATTCTTGGCAGACAGGTTATTATTTCAGAATATATGCCGGATATCGAAACAGGTACTAAGCCGATTGCATTTGGTGACTTCTCATATTACTGGGTTGTAGGAAGAAAGCCTGTGTCGGTAAGAACATTGTTGGAAAAATTTGTATTATATGATCAGATTGGATATCTTGCATTTGAATACCTTGATAGCTGGAAACTGGAACCAACGGACAAACTTCCAAAGGGCAAAAAGCCATGTCTGTCACTCAGGGAATTGGAGAAACAGGTCAATACGGATTTGGATTTGCTTATACATATCGTGGACGGGCAGATGACATTCTTGTAAAGAATCCATTCGGATTCCAGCTTGCCGGAGTATTGGTAAATGACGCAGTCACAAGAGAGGCAATTTCCAAAGACCAAATGCAGAAGTTCTTAAAGTTTGTGCATGACGAAGTGGTGTATATACTCTTTCATACAGGAATACGAATATCGGAATTTTGTGGTCTGACACTAAAGGATATTGATCTTGAGAAAAGGACAGTGAATATCGACCACCAGTTGCAGAGAACATCGGATATGCGATATATCATAGAAACCACAAAGACAGATGCAGGAACAAGAGTGCTGCCGATAACAGAAGATGTGGCAGAAATGTTTCGAGCAATCATCGAAGACAGGAATGCTCCTAAAGTGGAAAAATCAATTGATGGCTACAGTGGATTTTTATTCCTCGACAAGAACGGAATGCCCCTTGTGGCTATGCATTGGGAACACCGATTTAGGAGTATGCTTGGCAGGTACAATGAAATTTACAAGGTGCAGATGCCTAAGATAACCCCTCATGTGTGCCGCCATACCTACTGCTCGAATATGGCAAAATCGGGAATAAATCCGAAGACTCTTCAATATTTGATGGGACATTCGGACATAGCAGTAACTTTGAATGTCTATACCCATGTTGGACTTGAAGATGCGGAGAAGGAACTTCACAAGATGCAGAGTATGGAAGATGCTAGAAAAGAGATGGGACTTTCAGATAAGGATGATAGACCATTAAAACAGAATATGTTCAAAGTAGTGTAGTGAGTTATAAAATTAGCACTTAGGCAGAAATGTCTGGGTGCCTTTTTGTGTTAGCGCCACTTAACGATTGTGGGTGTCAAAACACCCGTTTAGTGATATAATAAACTCTGTATATTCATTTAAATGGAGGTGCTTATCATGGCAGTCCCAAAAGTTGACGGACAATTTATAGCAGAGGCTATTAAATATATTGATGAGAATGGAGTTCCTTGGCATAATACGAGTACCAAGTATGAGCTTGTATGGGAAAACGGTAATACCTATCCACCAAAGTATGTCATCGCAGTAGCAAATCATTTGCAGAATGGTGCAGAGATAGATGTATCTGGATATAATGCTGTCGAAGCAAAAAACTATCTTACTGCAAAAGGATATGAGATTCAGATTAAGCAGACAAAATACGAGATTACTATAACATCAGATTCTGTTACTTCTACTGATGATTCATTCACTATGGATAATATTAGTGCAGGAGATGTGTTCAAGCCTTTGGATGCATCATTTGTTGCTGTCGATGGAACTGTTATCAAAAGAAATTACGGGAAAGGTGAGAGACGGAATACAAACCAAACTTTACCACGTATTGCGTTTCAAATTTATGAAAAACAGATTGCAGCCTTGCCAGTAGAAGAAAAAGAACAGTTTCCAATTTGTCAATACGCTCCAGATAAGGAAATGATTCGTGGAATTTATTACAGCAAGGACGAAGCAAAAGCACACAATATAAATCCGTTCAATACAATGTCGTATGATTATGATGATGGCAGACAGTTTGTAATTTATTCATGGAATATCTTTACAACTCTTAGATTTGTTCAGGAGTGTTTGGCACGTTTCGGTAATCCGGGAGATTCCTTCAAATTGATTTATCGTGAGAAGGACGAGAAGGAAAATGCAGAGGAAAAGGCAGTAATTGTAGAGAAAGTAAAACCAGCAGAATTTAATGGCTATCTGAATCCATATTCTACTATGCTTGTGGAATCTAAGAACATTATATTCCGAGGCGCTCCAGGAACTGGAAAGACTTATCTTGCTAAAGAAATTGCTACTGACATTATTAGCAATGGCTATTTTGATGATTATACGATGCTCACAGATGCGCAAAAGCAACAGGTAGAGTTTGTCCAATTTCACCCAAGTTATGACTATTCGGATTTCGTAGAAGGACTCCGTCCAAAGACGAATGAAGATGGTTCTATGGGGTTTGAATTGCAGGATGGCGTGTTTAAGAAATTCGTGGATAAGGCTAGAAGAAACTATGAGAATTCTAAAAAGTCCACAGAGGTCATTGCAAATGAATTATCTGTTCAAGAAGCAATGAAAGAGTTCTTTGATGATGTGGACACAGGAAATAACACATTCAAGACCAAAACGGGTACAGAATTTACAATCACAGATGTCGATGATGAGCATATTTATCTTTCAATACCACAAAATGCATCCATCAACAGTATTCGATTGAATATTTCTGAAATTAGACAGATGTTAGAGTCTGGAAGAGAATTTAACAAATTAAAAGATATTACGGAATTTTTTAATATCAATTTTACACAGCAGAGATATTCATACAATCTTGTTATTTTTAACGAGATTCAGAAAAAGAAAAAGGCTGCAAAGATTATAAGACAGGAAGAGTTGAAGAAATATGTATTCATCATTGATGAGATAAATCGTGGTGAGATATCTAAGATTTTCGGAGAGTTGTTCTTTGCTGTAGATCCAGGATACAGAGGTGTGGCAGGAGAGGTTTCCACCCAGTATGCAAACCTTCATGCTGATAGCAATGAAAAATTCTATATCCCAGACAATGTTTATATCATTGGTACGATGAATGATATTGACAGATCTGTAGACAGCTTTGATTTCGCTATGAGACGAAGATTCCGTTTTGTGGAGCTTCGTGCAGATGAGCGCCTTGAGATGCTTGCTAACTTGAACAACGAAGAGAAAGAGGCTGAGGCAATTGCCAGAATGTCAGCTTTGAATGTGGAAATTGCAGCAACAGAAGGTCTGAATGAAAACTATCAGATTGGTGCATCCTATTTCTTGAAGCTGAAGAATATTGACTTTGACCAGTTATGGTCAGATTACCTACATCCGTTGTTACAGGAATACATAAATGGTATGTATGATGAAGAAGGTATTATGGAGCGATTTAAGAAAGCATATAACCAAGGGAAGTCGGATGGAGTTGATGTAGATGAGTCGAATTAAAATAAAAGATAATTCGAGAATACCTAAGGCGTCATTGTCTGGCATATCACTTCTGACAAGCAAAATTGCAGATAAAACTTTGGAGCAGTTGGAGAATGAAGGGATATTTGTATTCCCGGAAATTCTTAGAGATGCAGATGATATCACAAAAGACCAGATGATTTTACAGAGTGTAAACAATTATTATTTGTCGAGCAATGTCATGGGCTTCATGGGACTTGGAGACGAGAAGCTTATAGTTGAATCAAGATTTAGTGGTAACGGGCAGGACTTTCTGTTTCAATATTTGCTTGAGAGAGTATTTGATGTTCCGAATATTGTGGATTTGGAAACAGATGCGAACAATGATGATCGTGTTTTCAATCTGCTTGTTTTTATCTTCCCACATTACTTAAAGAGTGCCATGCGTAAGGGTGTCTTTAAGACTTATGTGAGAAAAACATACAATGACAGCAATGTTAAGGGAACGATAGATATAGCGAGACACATTGTTAAGAATACACCATTTGTTGGCAATGTAGCATATTCGCAGAGGGAGTATTCCTTTGATAATGATTTGATGGAATTAATCCGTCATACGGTGGAGTTTATTAAACATAAGCCATACGGACATAAACTGCTTGCACAGGCTAAGGATGAGGTCAAGGATGTTGTAGCGGCCACTCCTGACTACGAGATGTGTAACCGACAGAAGATTATCGATGCAAATAAGACCAATACCATTAGACACGCATATTACCGAGAATATTGTGAACTGCAGAGCTTGTGTCTACTTATCTTACAGCATCAGAAACATCAGATTGGAATGGGAAGCAAGAAGGTGTATGGATTGCTCTTTGATGGCGCATGGCTCTGGGAAGAGTATATGAATTCGATTGTGGACGAGATTTTCTATCATCCGATGAACAAATCTACAAAAGGTTCTCAGCGTTTGTTTGACCATAATCGCGGACTTATCTACCCAGACTTCATCAGCAGAGACTCAGAGGCACGAGTGATTGCAGATGCGAAGTACAAACCGATTGATAATATTGGAAACAAGGACTATCTGCAGGTATTGGCATATATGTTCCGATTTGATGCCAAGAAGGGATTTTATTTTTATCCTGAAATGGGAGAGGAAGAAGATGCTGTTATGTGGCTCAATCGTGGTTCGACTTATGAGAAGAATGTAGAGGCACGAGAGGATATTTGTCTCATAAAGCACGGATTTCAGATTCCGACCGGGATAGATGTATATAGTGCTTTCACAGAGCAGATGCGATGTAATGAAATCAAATTCCTTGATGGAATTTTAACGTCCGTGAAATAGGAAAAATATACCTTTTAACGATGCACCCCCTCGGTTTAGAAATACTCCAAAGGTGGGTGCAAAATCCAGAGTAGTAATCCCGAAAATTTTGACTACGATTTTACTACGAATGAGGGGTGTGAATTGCACCGTTTTGCCGTATTTTGCAAAATCGGCACTTAAAATGTAACTTTTATAATAGAAGAAACAAGTCGGCAAAATGCCTCAAAACACGGCATTTCTCGGCTTTTTATGATAGGAGAATTTTATGATTAGAGTTTTATTCATCTGCCACGGCAGGATTTACTGTTCGTGAAAAAAAGTCTTAAATCGTCTTAAATACTTCTATAAATAGCGTTTCTTGTGTTCAATTCTCAATTTTACCAATGATTTACCAATATTTCTGGAGAGTCAGACTTGCAGAAACAAAAAACCAGAATGAGGAGATTAAAAATATGAGCAAATTGAAACGAAGAATAACGGAAAACGGAATTGATTATATCCTTGTTGGAGATTACTACATCCCTGACTTGAAACTGCCGGAGGAACACCGCCCCATCGGAAAGTACGGATGGATGCACCGGGAATACTTAAGAGAAGTCCACCCAGCCAGATTTAACACATTGATACTGACCGGAGAATTGTGGACATATCTTGCAGACCTGAACGAACAGGCACAGAAGCGGTTAGATACCATCATTGAGCAGATGAAAGCTGCTGAGGGTGTGACCGAGGAATTAAAGCGTACTTCTCAAATGGAATGGGTGCAGCGTTGCAATAATATTCACAACCGAGCAGAAGAAATTGTTTTGCATGAGCTGGTTTATTTATAACGGTATGGTAGAATAATTATCGCAAATTGATATCTATTCAACTCAACGTTGAGACTACCTTCAACGCTTAGTATGTTCTAAATAAATTCTCTATTTGATATACTGAGGTCAAATATAGTATAAAGGAGATTTGTTTTATGGATCAGAAAAAAATAGGTGCATTTATTGCACAGTGTAGAAAAGAAAAAAGTCTAACACAAATACAGCTTGCCGAACTATTAGACATTACCAATCAGGCGGTTTCTAAATGGGAAAATGGTAGAGGAATGCCAGATGTGTCGCTTTTACAGCCTTTATGTGATGCTTTGGGCATTAGTTTGAACGAGCTTTTTTCGGGGGAACATATATCAGCAGAGGAATATAAAGGAAAAGCGGAAGAAAACATTTCCAAACTTTACAAAGAAAAGCAAATTGCCAATCTTAAGCCAATAAAATACTTATTCTCTATATGTTCTAATGTAACATTGCTTGTAGCAGTGATTGAATTAGCTGTTGGTTTTATTGGAAATTTTTTTAATCCAACTATATTGGAGGTCATGTTGCTCAATGCCTCTGTGTGGATAATGTTGTTTCTGATTTCAGTGGGTAAGCTGACATACGATAAGAAAAAATTGAAAAATCTGAAGCATTCAGGTACTTGTATAGACTCTGAAATCAAGGATATAATTCCAGCATCATGGATTAGAGTTGGAAATTACATCAGTTGCAGAATTGTATGTGGATTTATTTACGAGGGTAAGGAATACAAAGCAGTAAGTAATTACTATGTTTTGGCACCATTTCACCGAAAGGAGGATTTATATGCGAATGTTTTTATCGAGCAAAACAATCCTACCCAATATAGTATAGAGCTTTTTCAAGAAAGTCGGTAATTCCGTCAAGAATTTCTCAAAAATCATATAAGCCTATTTAAAGCTGTCGTTGCAGGAAAGGGGTCTCCAAAGTTTAGTGGGGTTTCCCGAAGTTTTTTAGGGGCAATTAATGGGGACGACAACTAAAAATCTATGAGTTTTTTAGGGGCATTCCGTAGGGGCTTCTTAAATCGAATCATGAATAGATAACACAGGCAGGTCTTTCGACCTGCCTGATCTGTTTTGCAACGAAATATTTTTTAATCTTCCATATCAAAATAAGTGACGGGATTGTAATCGTTTATTCCATTTATAACAGGGGTGTCCCTGGTCGCATATAGGAATCGGGTTCGAAAATGCTCAAAGTTTCGATAGCCACGTCCGAGTCTTTTCAAGTCTTTAACTTTTCGATTTAAGGATTCAATAGGTCCATTAGAAAGTCTGCTGCTATATATTTTGCCAGCCCCGTATTTTTCAACCATTACAAATGAGTTGATGATATAATCATGGTTTCGAATCAGAAGATTGGCAAAATCAACGAAAATTGAATTGCTGCAATGAAGATAGTGGTTGATCAGTTTGTCGAGTTCAATTCTGGCATCCATTGGCTTCCCAGCATTTCGAGTATTGAATTGGACATAAAGTTCCTTTAAATCATGAAGTTCCCTCAAGTTTGGATCAATCATAAAAAGAGAATCTTCATAATCATAAGTGTTCATCAGACAGTGAAGGCGTGTATCCATTCTTAAATCTGAATGATAAGTAATAGAGGAGTGATTAGCGAGGATCAGCCATCGATATTTTTGCAGTAGGTAGACTTCTCTGGATGCTGGAATAAAGGTGTGTTCATCGATAATGTCGCCGTTGGCCGTATATGCATCTCGATCACGTTTCTTAAAATTTTTGATGAGCTCACGTATGTAAAGATCTAGTTTATGAGTGATCCATTGAATTACGTGAAAAGAATCTACGACAGAAACAGCGTTTGGAAAGTATCTGTTAACCCAGTTGATGTAGGGATTATACATATCGGAAATTAGATACTTTACTTGTGGGCGTTCTTCGAGTGGGATGGACATAAAATAAGGTTCGGTGTCATTTGTTCTACGGCTGCTCAATAAATCAATTGGATTACCGGTATAAAAGTCCTGAATGACCAACGCGTAGCGACAGTTCGGATCAAGATCGAGACAGACCTCATCTACTGAAATGATGTCAGAGAGAGGAAGCCGATCCATTTTTACATAGCGGTCAAAAGTGTCTAGAACATAGGTGTCAGAAACTTTGTATTTGGAAGCAATGCTGGATGCAGAGAGGGATAAGTCGCGAAATGCATGAATAATCAGCATATCAGTCGCATTTGTATTGCGTTTTCGTTTATCTACAAAGTTAAAAGATTCATTGATTGTGTAAGAACAAGGTGTGTTTGTACAGCGCCAACGGCGTTGCTTTAGTTTTAAAACTAGCTCATAACCATCCTGAAGCACGGGATGGTTGATGGTCCGGACTTTGATGCCGCGTGAATACATCTTAAAGCCACAAACAGGACAGAAATGGCGGATTGGTTTAGTTTCAAGAGTTAAGATTTTCTTTGTGCCATTAATCGAGATGTTGGAAATGAAGATGTCGGCATCTTCCAAGTTTAATAATTCTGTGATACTATTCATATGTCTCCTTTCAAAAGAATTTCGTTGCAGAATTATCATACGAAAAGAGACGAAGAAGGGCAAGAAATCGAGAGATTTCCTGCCCTGTTTTAATATGTGTGGAGACCCTACTAAATGCCCCCTACGGATTCTCCCTACTTATAGACCATACTAAAGGATGACCCCACTAAACTTTGATTACCCGATATGGGTGTATAGTGTATTCGGAGAGAACAGATAACCTCCTATTATGATTCAAGATGTAATCATAATAGGAGGATTTTTCCGATCTATTGGATGCCGGATGCGGTCCGGCTCCGATGATTTCGCTTCTGGCAGAAAAATATCCGGAGCGTCATTACACGGGACTTGATCTGACACCGGCGATGATCGAACAGGCGAAGATGAAGCAGATTCCGAATGCGGAGTTTGTAGTAGGGGATTGCGGGAATTTTCCTTTTGAAGAAAATGCGTTTGATGCGATCATCTGCTCCAACAGTTTTCATCATTATCCGAATCCGCAGGCATTTTTCGACAGCGTAAAGCGATGTCTTCGTCCGGGGGGAAGATTGATCCTTCGTGATGTGACAAGTGAAAATAAGTTTTTATTGTGGTTTATGGATAAAATCGAGCTTCCAATTGCAAATTTGTGTGGTCACGGTGATGTTAAGATTGCCACAAGGGAAACGGTTATGGAGTGTTGTAAGAAATCCGGACTCAAGGTGGAAAAGTTTGAGATACGCAAAGGAATGCGGATGCATTGTGTGGTGAGAAAAATATAAACAATAGCAGGGAAAATGGGAATGAAGAAAAGGATTATCGCAATTATAATTGCTGCGACGATGTCACTTGGCTTGATGGCATGTGGAGCGGACAATAAGAAAGCGGAAGCAACTGAGAAAGTGGCTACTGAAACAGAATCAGAATATCAGGATGTTGTGGAACCTACAGAAGCGGTTCAGAAAATTGAGCATACTGAAGCAACATCAATCGCCTATGACGATTGATGAGCAAATAGTAGAACTATATTTGTTTAATGCGAACTTCAGACAGATTACATTTGCTGAAATTGAAAAAATAGAGGTAAATGTTTGATGTAGGATTGCTAACTATTTCGTAGAGACATACGGCATACTAGGTTATAAGGAAGCAGAAAATTTTGCTGATGAAGAATACCATAAGACGTTTATAGAAGATATTAAAGAAGAGGTTGGTAGAAATTCAAAAGCTCCATTTGTAAGAAATTTCAGAGATAACTATGAGGGCGGTGAACTTCCTATTTATGCATTAGTAGAGGTGTTTAGCTTTGGAACACTCTCAAAGTTCTATAAGAACATGAAGAACGTAGATAAGAAGGTGGTAGCAAAAAGCTTTGGAATTGGTTATACATATTTGGAAAGTTGGTTAGAGAGCATTTCTTATGTGCATAATATCTGTGCACATTATGGAACTGATACTTAAATCTATGGTAGAGAAGTTGAGAGATTTTTATGATTTCATAATCATTGAATGTATTCTTCGTATTTAAGAAAGTCCAGGAAAAGAAGAAGGAACAGGAAGCGGCAAAGCCGGACCCGGATGCTGATTATGTGGACGATGGGTACGATCCGGAGTTTGAGGACGATGATGCAGATAGCTCCGTTGATGAAGATGATAATGAACCTGTGTAAAAAAGGATAGGCTTGATGCCTGGGGCAATCTTCGGATTGCCTTTACATAGCATCTGCTTTCAAGAAATAAAATATCTTGTGTTTTTGAAAGCGACCTCTTGAATATTCTATGTGGTAGGTGTGCATACTATTATTTCAGTCATAGTGACTGGAAAATTTATCTGCCTCATCCCATTGAAATCTCCGTCATTTTAGAGTA
>ERZ1034723.1423-NODE-1423-length-10315-cov-5.638402_pt1 | contig 10315 bp, 10 predicted proteins | sample MGYA00520637_ERZ1034723 | MGnify/ENA primary metagenome ERZ1034723 (study PRJEB33766, sample SAMN09781719) | gut metagenome | biome: gut microbiome | host: Homo sapiens | place: Madagascar | study: EMG produced TPA metagenomics assembly of the PRJNA485056 data... | reverse complement strand
CAGCTGAACACCACCCCTCTGGAAAAGCCCCAGAGCAAGCCCGCAAAGGCTTCGGCAAAACAGCAGCGTCCTGCACCCGCAACGCCGGAAAAGTCCGCAGCGGCGCCCGCAGCCGCTCCTGCGGAGGATCCGGTGCCCGCTCCCGCTGAGCAGTCGGAACCCGTGGCAGAGCAGCAGCCTGCTGAGCCCGAAAACACGGATGCGCCGGCAATCACCCCGGAGCAGCAGCTGACCAAGATCCGCGACCTTGCCCGCTCCCTGATCGCTGCGGGTAAGAGCAAGGAAGTCCAGAAGGTCATCAACTCCACCGGTGCCCGGATGGTGTCGAAGATCCCGGAGGACAGCTACACCGCCGTGTGGGAGCAGCTGTACAAGATCAAGGAGGAACTCGATGCCGCCGATTAAACACGCGCTGCTGGGCGCGTCCAGCGCTGCCCGGTGGATCGCCTGCCCGCCCTCTGCCCGTCTGACGGAGCACATGGAAGGTGGGTCCAGCAAGTATGCCGAGGAAGGCAGCCGGGCGCATGAAGCGTGTGAACACGCCCTCCGTTACAAACTGAAAAAGTGGGAGGACGGCAAACCCTTTGATCTGCTGACCGACTGGGCGCAGTGGTCAATGCCCACGGAAATGTTCAACGCTGCCTGCCGGTACACCTCTTTTATCTATGATTTGTGGGTCGGCTTTACCTCCCGCCCCGGCGTGTTCATTGAGCAGGAGGTCAATGTGGAGCAGTGGGTGCCCGGAGGATTTGGCACCTGCGACTGCCTGCTGATCGGGGACGGCGTGCTGCATATCGTGGATTTCAAGTACGGGCAGGGCGTCCCGGTCAGCTGCGAGAATAACCCCCAGCTGATGTACTACGCGCTGGGCGCGTATGCTCTGTTTGCCGCAACGGACGAGATCCAGACCGTGCGCATGAGCATTGTGCAGCCCCGGATCCAAGAAGAGCCGGAAACCTTTGAAATGCCGCTTGCGGATCTGCTGGACTGGGCTGAAAAGACCCTGCGGCCGGCGGCCATGCTGGCATGGGAGGGCAAGGGTAACTTTGCTCCGGGCGAAAAGCAGTGCCGCTTCTGCAAGGCGTACCCCACCTGCCGGGCATGGCAGGACAAGTACGGCGATCTGGCCGGGTTTGAACCTCTGCCGCAGCCCGCTACACTCTCCGACAAGGAACTGGGTGAGTGGCTGCGGAAGCTGGTGGGACTGGCTGACTATGCCCGTGATCTGGAGGAGTACGCGCAGCAGGCTCTGCTGGACGGCCACCAGATCCCCGGCTGGAAGCTGGTGGAAGGCCGCAGCACCCGCAAATGGAGCGATCAGGACGCGGCTTTCCGGCAGATGCAGGCTGCCGGCATTGACGAGGCCATGCTGTACACCCGCACCCCCATCTCCCTTACCGCAGCAGAAAAGATGATCGGCAAAAAGAAGTTTGCTGAGACCATGTCTGCCTTTATCACGAAAGCGCCGGGCGCGCCCAAGCTGGCAAATGATAGCGACCCGCGTCCCGCCTATAACAATTTGGACGGCTTCAAATCGTTTTGTCAAGAGTTAAAACAACATTAGGAGGTCATTTTCTATGTTTATGCCTACCATGGCCGGTATCACCGACGCAGCCGCCAAAAGCGGCCTTTCTGTGTACAGAATCCGCGTTCTTTGTGCAGACGGTTCTATTCGTTCTGTCCGTTGTGGCCGCCGCATTCTTGTCAACCTTGACAGTTTGGCGGCCTATCTGAACGGCACCGACACACCCGACAATGACGACAAGAATCACTAAATAGGAGGACTAACTTATGAACGCAAATGAAATTATTATTCCCTGCCGCCTGTCTTACGCCAACATCTGGGAGCCCAAGCAGGTGAATGGCACCGGCGATCCCAAGTACAGCTGCTGCCTGCTGATCCCCAAGAGCGATACCAAGACGGTGCAGCGTCTGCAGGCTATGATCGAGCGGATCAAGAAGGACCCTGTGGCGCTGGCAAAGTGGGGCGGCAAGCTGCCCCCGGAGAAGAGTTTCAAGTCTCCGCTGCGTGATGGTGACGAGGAGAAGGACGATGAAAACTACGCCGGCTGCTACTTCATCAACGCCAACGCCAGCGAGAAGCGCCACCCGCGCATCATTGATCGGCAGTGCAATGACGTGCTGGATCAGGACGAGGTGTACAGCGGCTGCTACGCCAACGTGAAGATCGGTCTGTTCAGCTTCAGCGCCAGCGGCAACAAGGGCATCGGCGCCGGGCTGGAGGTCATTCAGAAGGTGCGTGACGGTGAGCGTCTGAGCGGTGGCAGCAGCTTGGAAGGCTTTGACGTGCTGGACGATGATGCAGCCGATATGCTGGGCTAAGTAATACGCCGGGTGCCCTGAAACGGCACCCGGTTCTTTTCAAAAGGAGGACTGCCCTGTGAAAATCATCACGGTTGATATTGAGACCTATTCCCCACAGGACATCAGCGAAGTCGGGCTTTTCCGGTACGCGCAGGATCCAGAGTTTCAGGTGCTGTTACTGGGACTTGTGGATGAAGAAGCATCCGATCCGGTGGTGCTTGATCTGACTGTATACCTAAATCCCGGCGCTGTTTTGCGCGGGCTGCCGTGGCTGCTGGATGCCAGCTACACCAAGCGGGCGCACAACGCTGCCTTTGAGTGGTGGTGTCTGTCGGAGGCCATGGGGCTTGACTGGGAGGAGCGCATCAACTGGCTGCAGCAGTGGGAGTGCAGCATGATCCATGCACTGTACTGCGGCCTGCCTGCCCAACTGGGCGCGCTGGGCAAGGTGCTGCAGCAGCCGGAGGATGCGCTGAAAATGAAGGAAGGTAAAGCCCTGATCGGCTACTTCTGCAAGCCCTGCAAGCCCACAAAGCGCAACGGCGGGCGCACCCGCAACCTGCCGGCGCACGACCCTGCCAAGTGGAAGCTGTTCGAAAAGTACAACGGCATGGACGTGATCGCAGAGCGCGCCAATGACCGGCGCCTTGCGCACTGGCCGGTGCCAGAGGCTCTGATGCAGCAGTGGCGGGATGACGTGGAAATGAACGCCATGGGTGTGGCAGTGGATATGGATCTTGTGAACGGTGCGCTAAGCTGCGCCGCACAGGTTGAGAAGGAGCAGACCGCTGAGTGCACGACCCTGACCGGGCTGGCGAACCCGAACAGCCGGGATCAGCTGCTGGGCTGGCTGCATAACCGCGGCGTTGATCTGCCGGGGCTGACCAAGGACGCCGTGGCGCACGCTCTGGCTGGGGATCTTCCGGCAGATGCCCGGCGGGTGCTGGAGCTGCGTCAGCAGATGGGCAAAACCAGCTGCACCAAGTACGACACCATTGCCGCCTGCGCGGGCCCGGATGATCGGGTGCGCGGCACCCTGCAGTTCTACGGTGCATCCCGCACCGGGCGCTGGGCTGGCAGGCTGCTGCAGGTGCAGAACCTGCCCCGTACATACCTTGACCACCAAGAGGACTGGCGCAGGATCATCAAGCTACACGATGCGTACAGCATCGAGCTTCTGACCGGTAACGTCAACGACACGCTAAGTCAGATGATCCGCACGGCGCTGGTACCCGGCAAGGGATACACCTTCATTGATGCGGACTTTTCCGCGATCGAGGCGCGGCTGATCGCTTGGCTGGCCGGGGAGGACTGGGTGCTGGATGTTTTCCGCACCACCGGCAAGATCTACGAGGCCACCGCAGCCCGTATTTTCGGCGTGCCGTTTGAGAGCATCGTCAAAGGCAATCCGAACTACAAGTACCGCCAGCGCGGCAAGGTGGCAACGCTGGCGCTGGGCTATCAGGGCGGCGTGGGTGCCATGAAGCGCATGGGCGGCGATCAGCTGGGTCTGGACGATGCCGGGCTGCAGGATATTGTAAACCGCTGGCGGGGGCAGAACCCGAAGATCTGTGCCTTGTGGCGCCGGATGCAGCAGGCCGCAGTGCGGACGATCCGCACCGGCAGAACCACCTGCCCGCGGGAGGGTGTGTACTTCCGCAAGGAGATGACCCCGGAGTGTCCTTTTCCGTTCCTGACCATGCAGCTGCCCAGCGGGCGCAAGCTGTTCTACGCCGATCCCGGCACAACCGAGGATGACCGGATCACCTACAAGGAGTGGGACTACGGTCACTGGTCAGAGTCCGAGACCTACGGCGGTAAGCTGACCGAGAATCTCACCCAAGCCGTGGGCCGTGACTGTCTGGCCTTTGCACTGGACAACCTGCGCCGGGCGAACTACCGGGTGGTGTTCCATGTCCATGACGAAGTGGTGATTGAGTACCCTTCCCGGCGTACCGCAGATACAGAGTGGGCGCTGCAGAACGTTATCGACATTATGAGCATTGTACCCCCTTGGGCGCAGGGTCTGCCCCTGAATGCGGCAGGCTGGTACGGTGACTTTTTCACAAAGGACTGATGACGATGAAAGACACGACAACAAAGGTTTCCATCATCCCCCCGGCTTGGTTTCAGTGCCCCTGTGGGGCGATGACATTGGTCCCGAAGGGCTGCACCAGTAATTCAGTCGGGTTGACCAAATACCGTAAGAGCAAATACGCCAGTGACGGAGGATGGTCAGTGGTCTGTACCCGCTGCGGCAGGGTCGGTGAACGCGGCCACACTCAGGCTGAAGCAAAGGCCAAGTGGGACGCAGGATTGTTTAAATACGGCCCGTTGAAGGAGGATAAAGACAAATGAGCGCTACACCGATTATGCTATGCGTGGGCGGCAGCCGGGCAGAAACCGAGTGGGAACTGCATGAACTGAGCTGGAAAGGCTTTACCGCCACGCTCTCAACCCGGATGGATCGCAACTGTGGCGCCGAGACCCACGCGGAGTACATGGCACTGCCCAAGGCTGAACAGGACAGGCGCAAGGATGTGGGCGGCTTTGTGGGCGGCAGCCTGCGGGACGGCCTACGCCGCCGCGGCTGCTGCACCGGGCGCAGCCTGATCACGCTGGATATGGACAACTGTGCACCCGGCAGCACGGAGCAGTGGGTGGCTGCCATTAAGGCCATGGGCACGGCAGCGGTCTATTCCACCCGGAAACATGACCCGGAGCACCCCCGGCTGCGGGCGATCTTCCCTACGGATCGCGTGATGCAGCCGGAGGAGTACCAGCCCTGCGCCCGGATGCTGGCGCAGATGCTGGATCCTGAAATGGTGGTCTTTGACCGCACCACCTTTGAAAACGAGCGTCTGATGTACTGGCCCAGCCGCAGCGCAGACAGCAAGTGGGTGTGCGAGTACACCCCGGACGGTGAGCGCATTGCCGTGTCGGAGCTGCTGGACGCTTATCTGGACTGGCATGACGTGCGGCAGTGGCCTGCCTGCCCCTCTGAGACGGTCACGCTGCCCGGCGGCAAGCAGGCCGATCCCACAGCCAAAGGCGGCGCCGTGGGCGCTTTCTGCCGGGAATACGACATTCCGGCAGCGATCGAGAAGTTTTTGCCGGGCGTCTATGTGGATGCCGGCCCCGGGCGCCTGACCTATGCGCTGGGCAGCACCACCGCGGGCGCTGTGCTGTACGATGACGACCACTTTATCTACAGCCACCACAGCACCGACCCCGCCGGGGGCAAGCTGCTGAACGCGTGGGATCTAGTGCGCATCCACCGCTTCGGAGATCTCGATACAGACGTGACCCCCGGCACCCCCACAGCCTCCCTGCCCAGCTGGCAGCAGATGCGCACACTGGCCGAGAGTGACGGCCCGACTGCGGCGCGGCTGCGGGACGAGACCGTTAAAAACGCGCTGTCCGGGTTCTCCCCGGTAGAGGATGACCCCCGGCAGGAGCCGGAAAAGGCCGCGGACGATGCCGAGGACTGGCAGAAGCAGCTGATCCGTACCCAGAAGGGCGCGCTGGCGTGCACCACGCAGAACGCGTGGGTGATCCTTGAGAACGACCCGGTGCTGAAGGGCAGGATCTGGCAGGACACCTTTGCGGATCGTCTGCGGTGCGCCGGTCCGTTTCCGTGGCCGGGGCGTGACGGTGAACGGGACTGGGCTGACGAGGATGACGCCGGTGTGCGCTGGTATCTGGAAACGGTCTACCACTTCAGCGGTACCGCCAAGGCAGCGGACGCGGTAGCCCTGACCGGCAGCCGCCACGCCAAGGACCCGGTGCGCAGCTATCTGTCCGGGCTGAAGTGGGACGGCAAGGAGCGGCTGGATACGCTGTTCATCGACTATCTGGGCGCCGAGGACAACAGCTACACCCGCGCCGTCACCCGCAAAATGCTGGTGGCTGCCGTGGCGCGTTGCTTCCGTCCGGGGTGCAAGTTTGACCAGATCTGCATTCTGAGCGGCAAGCAGGGCATCGGCAAAAGCCTGCTGCTCTCCCGTCTGGGGCGGGACTGGTTCAACGACAGTATCACCAGCTTTGACGGCAAAGAAGCCCGCGAAAATCTGCGCGGCGTCTGGATCGTAGAGCTGGGCGAGATGACCGCTTTTTCCCGCTCTGAGAGCGAGGCGGCAAAGCAGTTTTTGAGCCAGACCGAGGACAGATACCGGGCGGCTTATGGCCGAAGAACGGTGCAGTATCCCCGCCGTTGTGTGTTTTTCGGCACCTCCAACAGCACCGACTTCCTGCGGGACGCCACCGGAAACCGCCGTTACTGGCCCATAGATTGCAGTTTTGAGCGCCGGACGAAGCTGGTGCATGACGATCTGACCCCCGCAGAGGTAGATCAGATCTGGGCTGAAGCCGTTGCACGCTACCAGCAGGGTGAGGAGCTGATCCTGCGGGATGACCTGCTGGCGGCTGCCGTGGCAGAGCAGCAGGCGCACATGGAGCGCGACCCGTGGGAGGGTCAGATCGAGGACTTCTTGAACCGCCCGGTGCCCACAGACTGGATGAAGCGCGATATTGACCAGCGGATCTGCTACTGGGAGACCTCCGGTCAGAGCGCGGAAAACACGGTGCAGCGCACCAGCGTATGCGTCAACGAGATCTGGCGGGAGTGCATCGACCGCACCGGCAGGGAGCTTGACCGGCAGCAGTCCAAGCGCATTTCTGCGGTGCTGGCAAATATCCCCGGATGGGTAAACCTGAAGAACAGCCGCCGCTGCGGCCCCTACGGTACACAGCGGGTATGGGTCAGAGAGGAGCGGTAAATATGGCAGACTTAACACCGGGCATCATAATCCACTCGCCGGTTTTAGTGCCGGAACACGGCTGTGCATTTCCCGAAGATTCAGAAGGTTACTATCAGCTGTGCCGGTTCTACAAAGTACGGAACCGCACGCATGGGCGCAAAGAACCGCCTGAATGGAATGCACCGAAATGCGATCTTTTTAATATCTGGTTAGATAAGCCGCTGACGAAGTGCACCGTCTGCCGGGCGCTTTGTGAGAGCGAGGCGCTGCTGAAATAAGCGGCTGTCAACCGTGTCAACGTAAAAAGCGGAATTTCCCCAAGAACCGAAGAAAACAAGCAATCTGTCAACGTTGTCAACCGGGCGTTTTCGTTTGGTTGACAAACTGGTTGACGCTGAAAAGCAAGCAATCAAGCCGTTTTTCTGGTTCTGTCAACATTGTCAACTATAAAATCTACTAGAAGAAGTAGAAAAGAAGAAAACAAGCGCACGCATAAGGTGCACACGCTTGTATGCTTGCGCCCGCGAGGGTATATAAGACATTTTGGTTGACAACGTTGACAGATGCCGGAAAAGTGGCTCCACTGCTGCATTTTTCCCGTCAACTTCAAATTTTCGGGTTTGGTTGACAGCCGGATCGAGTAAAGGAGTACAAAATGCGAGAGAAAACGGTAGAAGCCGCCCTGCGGAAGGCCGTGGAGGATGAAGGCGGGCTGTGCTTGAAGTGGGTGTGCCCGGGTCACACGGGTGTGCCGGATCGGATCATTCTCTTTCCCTACGGCGTCATTGCTTTTGTGGAATTGAAGCGCCCCGGTGCAAAGGTCAAAGCGGCAGGATTGCAGGAATGGTGGGGCAAAAAGCTGCGGGAGTTTGGATTCCGTTATTTTGAGGTCAGCACAGTGGGGCTGGCAAAAGAGGTTGCAAGCTACCTTGCTGCCGATAGCCATAACCGGTTTGAATTAAGTAAAGACGCATTTCATGCGCGGTGCCCTTACAGTGAGGACGAGGACTGACCCATGCCATAAAAAAAGAGGAGGTCAAATCTTATGCAGCATTTCACGCCGCACCTGTATCAGCAAGCGGCTATTGACGCGATCATTGACAAGCCCAGCGTTGGGCTGTGGATGGAGATGGGTCTGGGCAAAACCGTAGTTACCCTGACCGCCATTGATACCCTGATCTACGATGCTGCCGAGATCCGGCGCGTGCTGGTTGTGGCGCCGAAGAAGGTGGCAGAAGCTACATGGCAGGACGAGGCGCAGAAGTGGGATCACCTCCAGCACCTGCGGATCTCCACTGTGCTGGGTACCGAGACGCAGCGCATTGCAGCCTTGAACACCCCGGCAGATGTGTATATTATCAACCGCGAAAACTGCTACTGGCTGGTGGGGCACTACGGCAGACACTGGCCTTTTGACATGGTGGTGCTGGACGAAGCATCCAGTTTCAAGAACCACGCCGCCCAGCGGTTTAAGGCGCTGAAGGCTGTGCGGCCGAAGATCGCCAAGGTGGTGGAGCTGACCGGAACCCCGGCGCCCAACAACCTGCTGGATCTCTGGGCGCAGATCTATCTGCTGGATCAGGGGGAGCGGCTGGGCAAGTACGTCACGCACTACCGGCAGGCCTATTTCTGGCCCACAGAATACAGCTGGGAAGCCAAGGACGGGGCGGGCGATGCGATCCGGCGCAAGATCTCTGATCTGGTGCTAAGTTTCAAAGCAGCCGATCTGCTGGAGCTGCCGGAAAAGATCGTGGAGGACGTGCCCGTTGTGCTGGACGCAAAGGCTGCAGCAGCCTATAAAACCATGGAGAAGAAGTGCCTGCTGCAGGTGGACGGCGAAGCCATTACTGCCCAGCAGGCGGCGTCCCTGACCAACAAGCTGCTGCAGCTGTGCAATGGCAGCTTGTACGATGATGACGGCCAGATGCACCAGATCCACCGCTGCAAGCTGGACGCCTTTGACGAGCTGATCGACCAGCTGGACGGCCAGAAGGCCCTTGTATTTTATCATTTCCGCTTTGACGAGGAGCAGCTTGTGGAGACCCTGAAACACAACCACAGCGGCCTGCGCGTGGCTGTGCTGCGGGATAACAGGGACGCGGCAGCATGGAACGCCGGGGAGATTGATGTGCTGCTGGCGCAGCCTGCCTCTTGCGCCTACGGCCTGAACCTGCAGCAGGGCGGGCACCACCTGATCTGGTACAGTATGCCGTGGAGTTTGGAGCTGTACGCACAGGGCGAAGCCCGGCTTTACCGGCAGGGGCAGAAGCAGAGCGTGATCGTGCACCGGCTGATCGTGAAGCACGGCGCGGATGAGCTGGTAGTAAAAGCATTGAACAGCAAAGACCGCAACCAGAACGCCTTAATGCAGGCGCTGAAGTCGTATATCAAAGAAAGGAGCTAATCTATGAGTATTCGGGCTTTCCGGCGGCTTTCCAGAGCAGAGCGCCGGGCGTACATTTCGCGGGTACAGGATCCGCTTACCCTGCGCGTGCTGGAGATCGCGTTTCTGGGCGCCGGTAAGGTCAGCTGGGCAAAGGTGGCCTGCATGATCGGCGGCAGCAACACCCCGGACAGCGTGCGCATGATGGCAACCCGGGTGATCGCGCAGTTATAACCTGTTCGTTTCGGAAGCACCTCTTGCGGTAGTCTTGAAAATAGATTACCGCGGGAGGTGTTTTTCTATGCGCTGCGCAGACCACGCGCTTGAATATCGTAAGCTGGCAGACATTAAGCCGTACCAGAAGAATCCGCGGAAAAACGACAAGGCGGTGACCGCGGTAGCCAACAGCATCCGGGAGTATGGTTTTCAAAGCCCGATCATCGTGGACCGGGACGGCGTGATTATCGCCGGGCACACCCGGTACAAGGCTGCAAAGCGGCTGCGGCTGTCCACCGTGCCTGTGATCGTGGCTGCAGAGCTGACCCCGGAGCAGGCCAAAGAGCTGCGTATCGCAGACAACAGCACCAGCGAGGTGGCCGAGTGGGATCTGCCGGTGCTGTCTGCAGAGCTGGCACAGCTGACCTTTGACCCCGCAAAGTTTGGTTTGCCGGTGGATCTGTTGACCCCGGTACAGCCCGAAGAACCGGAGCCCGAGGCCGAGGAGGATCCGCTGGAACGTGACCGGCCATACAAGGCAGAACGCAGCTGGCAGAACACCCAGATCTCTGTGTTCGACAGCGCCAGCCCCTACGGCATCCCGGCAATGGCACCTGTGGAGCCCGTGCCG
>ERZ1034723.1421-NODE-1421-length-10325-cov-201.442259_pt1 | contig 10325 bp, 10 predicted proteins | sample MGYA00520637_ERZ1034723 | MGnify/ENA primary metagenome ERZ1034723 (study PRJEB33766, sample SAMN09781719) | gut metagenome | biome: gut microbiome | host: Homo sapiens | place: Madagascar | study: EMG produced TPA metagenomics assembly of the PRJNA485056 data... | reverse complement strand
GCGAGCTGTATGATAGCCTGAATAAGGCTAACCAGTTTATGAAGAATAAATAGAAGAAGGTTTTGTTGATTATTAGTTGTTAGTTTTTAGGTTAATTAGTTATTTGTTTATTGAGGCTGTTTCGCTGTGAAGCGAGGCAGCCTTTTTTGTCTGCGGATTTTAAATCCGCAGGAACGCCTAACGGACACAATTTCTTTTTGGTCTCATTTTGCGACCAAGCCCATCATTTTAGTGGGCTTTTGATAACTCGCTGATTTAGTGGGCTTTTTGGTCTCAAAAGCATATCTTGGTCTCATTTTTCGCCGAAATTCACTACTATATATAAAATTTTCCGTGTATTTTTTCTTTTCCCTAAAATCAAAAACCCCTAACCTCAAACTAAAAGTTAGTAGCATTAACGGCTTTGCCGTAAACATCAGACAATAAGGTAGTTATGGGGATATGAGGGAGTGGCAGCTAGCGAGAAAAATGCAGGATTTTCTACATATATTCTACATATTTATGAAATATTTTGTTTCTCCTGCGTACATTAGTTTTTAGAAAATTAGATAAAAATGAGACCAAAAATAAGGAAATCGCTGAAAAACAAGCAAATAGCGAAAAATCGTAGTGGGCTAGCAGTGGGACAATGGTGGGTCAGCAGTGGGGCAAAATCCTCCATTTTCTTCATTAGGGGACTTTAACATTTCGCCCTTCAAAATAAAAATGGGACCAAAATGAGACTTTTGGGACCAAAAATCCGCTTTTGGTCCCATTTTTGAAAAATATCCTCTGCGCCCCCGTTCCCAGCGATTCCATCGCTGGTTCTCCCTCCCAAATCCATATTAAATGTTAAAAATATAACTTATTTCAAATATAATATAGCCAACCTATACTGTTTTCGATTTATTTTTGTATCTTTGCAGCAGATTTAGTATAATTAATATATGTAAGGTATGTTTGAGGAAATATGTTCCATCTATGAGTCTGCAACCGATGCCTACGGTCGCTTCGTCGATAGAGAGACGGGCGAGTGCATTCAGCAGATGTCTATCCGTGAGTTCTGTCTGACGGATAGATGGAAGCCGTATGTAGAGAAGCTGAGAGCCATGCGACAGCAGTATGGCAGCAAGGCGAAGAAGATGCCGGAGTATATCGAAACGAAGAAGATGCTTCCAGGTGCCACACTGAGCGGTCTCTTCAGTCTTTATGAAGACGAGAGTTTGACCCATTCCGGCCAGCGGGTAATGGTTTCACGCCGTGAAACACATCTTCAGCAGCATACCGGATGGCTCGCTATCGACATCGACCTTCAGGACAATCAGCAGCTTACCAATTTTGAAAATATCCGCATGGTTGCCCGCTTCCGTCCAGAGATAGGCTTGCTGATGCGTTCCTGTTCGGGTACCGGATATTTCGGACTGGTTCGGCTGGCTTATCCCGACAGGCACAAGGAGCAGTTCAAGGCTATTCTCAAGGAATATGCAGCCTTGGGCATCGTGCTCGACAAGCAATGTGGCAATATCGGACGTGTGCGCTTCGCCTCGTGGGATGATGCCGACCACATCTATATTAATACTCATGTGCAGCCATACCAAGGTTTGGCGACAGATGAACCGCAGGTGATACCACAAGAAAGACCGATGTATCGGCAGCCGCAGAGTAACGCCTCCAGCGCTTACGGCGGCAGCGACAACAGAGCCTTCTGGAATGATCCACGCACGCAAGACCGCATCATCGAACTTATCGTAAAAGCTTTGGTGAGCCGAAACATCAACATCACGGAAAGCTACGATGAGTGGACCAAGGCAGGTTGGGCATTGAAGGCGCATCCCTATGGCGAACGTCTGTTTCACGAGCTTTCGGCATGCAGTCAGAAATACAATGCTGCTCAAGCATCGCAGAAGTGGCGACAGTTGGGCAGAAGCACCACCGTGAGTTACAATTACCTCATCCACGCCTGCAAGGAGAATTTAGGCCAAGGAGAATATCACTCTATCCTGCAGCAGGTATGGAGGGAAAGAGGCTAATAAGAAAAGTTTTTTAAATACGTATAAGATTATGGCAAAGAGAAATGTAAAAATCCCGAAGGGGTCATGGCTCGACCAGAAAGGTCAGCGATGGATGAAAGTAATATTCGATGTAATGTCCGGTTTCGGGGGGGGTGAAAAGTTCATCCGTCAGATCAATTTGGACTTCACCTGCAACTTCGATTTCGGACTGAAAAGATATGTAGTTAATATGGATGATTATGGTAATCTGCGAAACGTTGTGTTGCAGAAATACCCATCGCTGGCGAGGTATGGAGCCTTCCGACTGGTGATGACAACTCATCAAGTAAAATGATAAGATTATGAAATTGATAACGATTATTGGTCCCTCTGGGGCTGGCAAAGACACGGTAGCACTTATGCTGTCTGCCATCCTGGGATATGAAGTGCTTTGTTCCTATACCACCCGACCTATGCGTGAAGGTGAAGTGGACGGCAAGGAGCATCATTTTGTCAAGGAATGCAACGTCCCTAAAAGCGAAATGCTCGCCTATACCCGATACGGAAACTATGAGTATTGGACGGAGAAGAAGCAGGTAGATGGTGCAGCCATTTACGTCATCGACGAGAAAGGACTGATGGAGCTGATGGAGCGCTGCCCGAAAGCCAAGATCATCACCGTCTATGTTTCGGCAAAGCCGGAAACTTTGAAGAAGCGCGGTATCTCCGAGGAACGTACCGACAGAGACCAGTATCGTGTTCAGATTGATTTCAACAGCTATGACTATGTGATACCCAACAACCGCACGATGTTCCATCTTTGGGACTACGTTGCTTTCGTGGCCAAGAAAATAAGAGAGCAGGAATTGGGCATTCCTAACCATGCTGTAAAGTAAATTCAAAGTGAATATCCAGTACCGTTACAATACAGACTGAGTACAGACTGAGCATAGATAGAATAATATATAAACATCAAATAAAGAAACAATATGAAAATGATAATTCCTGGTGTTGAGTGGTGGCCTCAGAAGACCGCCGCTCAACAGATTGCTCGAGTAGGCAGAGTTTGCTACAAGAGCAAGGGTAAGCAGCCTGACGAGAATCTTCCTGAAGACAAGAAAGAAGATTTTCTGGAGAAACAGGCAGTGCAGTTGGCCAACCGATTCTGGGAGAGCGGCCACCGCTCCATGTACCGACATGGTACCCTTTACTTCTTCGTGAAGAACGATAGTAGGCTGCCAAAACACCTCTGGTCTTTCCTCGTTGCATCACCTTACATCAATTATGCAGTGCAGGAAAAGAAGGTATGGATCAGCAGCAATATGCAGTTCCTTTGCGAGCACGGCAATATATTCGAAATGCTATCCCCATTCAATGTGAAGGAAGCCGAGTTTATCGAAAAGGCGCAGAAATATGATTGCAAGGAAGCACTCAATCTCCTCCGAATGACGCTGGTGGTGACTACGCAGATCAGCACCAGCCGTGAGTTGAACCGCACATCGCCTAACAGCATCAGCGAGCAGAGCACCCGCTACGTGAACCTGGAGAAGAAAGGTGGCGTGCAGATTGCCTGTCCCCACTGGCTGCACGAGGGCACGAAATGGCAGAAGTTCCTCTATCTCACCGGCTGTAAGATTTCCGACTGGCTCTATCGTCGATTGCTGAAATCGGGCATGAAGCCGCAGGATGCAAGAGGCATTCTTCCTCTCGATACCTATACGGTAGTAGCTTACACCTACACCATCACCGAGTGGCAGCATATCCTCGACCTCCGCTTCAGAGAAACCACCGGCAAGGCGCATCCTAATGCCAAAGAGATCGGTTTTGAAATCAACCGCATCATCAGTGAGAGAATGGAAATGTTCGAGGCTCAAAAGAAATAAGATATTCACCCGCTAAGGGAGATTATGATTAATAGGCCTCTTATGTCTCTGTTTTATGACGGTTCCCAAAATTGCAACTGTCATAAATGGAGCCTCCGTTCCCAGCGATTCCGTCGCTGGTCCGTACAGAAAAAAGTAAAAAAGCAATAAAAAGCAATGGGAACAAAAAACAAAAAACAACAGCAGCAGGCATTGGCCAAGCGTGAGCAGCAGATCAGAAATCTGCCGACCATCTATACCTTCAACTTCAAGGATGTGCCTGCAGAGCAATATGTCAAACCATTGGAAATTCTTTTTTCCAATGCCGATTTCTATAATTTGATGGAGAATCGTAACGAGATGGTACGTTCTGCTTGCCGCATTCCTCAGAACTCTCCTAAGATGCCCCTGCTTATCAAGGCTATTCAGGATAAGGATCTGAAACTTGCCAAGCAGGTATATGCCGCACTCGTACAGATAAACCTGCACAGCAAGGTAACTTTCGATTTCCTCAATTTCGGTCAGTTGCTCCGTTATTACGTAGATTATTCCAAGCCAGGCATCCGTGAGACGGTTTCCCGCCTTTCCGTCAATCTCGACAAGATAACTTTCTATGCCGATAGTCTGGAAGACCTTCTTAACCAGGCAAGAGCGGATATGAGAGAAATTTTCAATGGCACTACCGAGTTCAAGCAGTTTGATGGTGTAGTGGAAAGCCTGAAGCAGTTGGAAGGTTTCTTTAATTATTCTCGCACCAAAGACATCAACAGCAAAGATAATGCCCTCTACTGCGAGTATGCCGACAGCATCAATGCCTATATGGAGAAGCGAATGCAGACCTATTCGGCAAAATACCGCAAGCTGCATCCCCAGCTCCCTGGCTTCACCCAGGATCAGATGATAGAAGCCCTCAACCTCTTCTTCGAGGAGAATGGCAAGTTCAATGAGAGCTTCATCAGTACTACCGAGAGTGGAGGCAAGTATATCGATGCCGTAAAGCTCTCCTTCAACATCGACGAAGAGCAGACCAAGAAGCTCGATAAGCTGGTACAAAAGCCGAAGGAAGGCAACTCCATCCAGAAGTATTGCCTGAACGTTACCGATGCAATAATGCTCTACTATGCCCAGCAGAAAGGCATCGCCTTCGCCTAATCAATAAAGTAAAAAAACAATGCCAAATATCTATCTCCGTCTCCCAACCTCCCGCTGCCAGTTCTTCCGGCATCGCGATCCCAAGCTCACCCTGGCAAAGGATGAGCCGGTAGTGTTCAGCAACTACTCGCACGAGCACTTCATCATGCGCAACTCCCTCATCAATGCCCCAGCCCGCAGCAGCCGTATCGACCTCGGCTGTTTCTCCCAGCAGCAATGGTGCAATATGCTCACGGGCAGGCACCCTGCCGGAGGCAAGGTGATGATGTGCCGTGATGCCGGAAGCTGGCTCACCTTCCGAGAGGTTCAGCAGCTCAACGGTCGCCTGACCGACGGCAAGGGAGCCAATGATGATTACCTCTGCATCCGCTTACCCAGCGAAGTAGAGATTGTCGATACCGTTTATTCCGTAAAGCCTACCTTTACACTCGATACGAACGGCATGCGTGCGCTGGCGGTCTCACTCAACAATGATTTCAAGCGCAGCCTCGTAGAATGGTCGCTATCCACCTTCGACTTCTGTACCTCCAAAGGCAGGGTTATCGCCCGCTCCCATAACGCTATGCTGGAGCGCTATCTGATGCGTTACGGCATAGAAGCCAGCGAGGAAGAGAAAGACGTATTGCGCCGCATCATCGGCAGGTGGTTCCGCACGGAGCACTGCTTCTTCAAGTCCTATTCCTGCGTGGATATGCAGTATAAAGATAGCCGTGATAAGCCCAATCGCATCGATGAAGTGCAGTGGCTATGATTTTACACCTTATATAATAGGTGTTAATTCATAAGATAATAAACGTTAAATAATAGATAAATCAAGGAAACGATATGAAATTACCCGATAGTTGCAGAGAGTTATTTCTTGAGGGAGTAACCGATGCTTATTTTTATGCCGTAAGGGACAGTTCCGTCCCTATCCCCTTCCTCATACCGCTGATATTGCAGATAAACGGATGCAAGTTTGCCGGCGAAGCACTCCATGTTGCCACCAGTGAGGGCAATAATTATGTAATATCTGATGGCATCACCGCCAAGCAGACTTCTTCAGAGGGTGGCAACGGTACCGTCTTCAAGTTCGAGATTACCGCCAATATCCGTGACGGAAAGGGGAATATACCCGAAATCATCAAGAATATGCACGGAAAGGACTATTATATAGTCTTGCGCAAGCAGGATGACTCGCTTTATCTGTGCCATACGCTGCCTGGCACCTTCGGTATCACCGATTCCGTAACCAGCCAGAACGATGCTGAGACCCGTAGCATTACGGCTATCTGCCAGGCGATGTCGGAGTTTATTCCGATAACGATTTCTTAATTAGTTACAGAAAAATCAGTATCTAATTATCTTCTAGTTTTTTTAAAAAAGCTTATATTCATAATAATGTTAAATTAGATTTGAGTTTCAGCCCTGCCGTCCGTGAGGATCGCAGGGTTTTTTATTTTCCCCTAAATCATAGCTATTTCGGCATATAGGCTTATTTTGTCCCTATACGCCCACGCATTTCCATTACTTTTGCCCTCAGAAAATATCAATAGTCTTCTAGCATAACAACAAGGTAAGGAGATTTGTTTTCAGGATAACGATAACATACATTAATTTTTAAAATTCTATTACCCACAATGAAAGGTCTTTATGAAATTCTGACCGAGAAGAAGTGGATGGTGAACCCCGATTTCGTGCATGGCATTCGCAAAACGATCGAGCAGAACTTAAATACTCATACAGCGTTTACCAAACCGGAAAAGACTTGTGGATTCGTCACTGCAAAGGATGATAAAGGCAACACCTACTATCCGGAGGAATATCAGATTTCCGAGGATGGCAAGCAGGTGAGAACTAACTATCAGCTCGACTATCCGGAAGATGATGAGCGGGTGCAGAACTTTCCGTTTGTTTCGGTTCTCACCGTAGATGGTCCTATCACTCGAAATGGTGGATATTGCTCTTATGGTTCTATCGACCATCGCGATATGATGATGCGTGCGGCTGACCATCCGCTTTGCCGAGGTCATCTTTTTATCATCAATACTCCTGGCGGTTCGGCTTGGGCTAAGAACGATTATGCACTTGCTATCGACTATGCTCACTCCAAGGGTCAGAAGGTTATCGCCCTGGTAGATGGCATGTGTGCCAGCGCAGGTATGTATCTCGCTTCTCTTTGTGATGAGCGATATTACCTGAATCCGAAAGACCAGGTTGGTTGCATCGGCGTGATGGCTGCCTTCTATACTTTGGCTAATGGCTCAAAGGATAAATACACAGATGAAACTTATCACGAGGAGTACGACCCGGAGTCATTCGACAAGAATAAGGCTTATCGTGACATCGCCAACAAGAACGACAATAAGGAACTCGTAAAAGAGCTTGCCGAGTTGGGTGTGGAGTTCAGAGCCGATGTAAAGAAAGCCTGTCCTAACGCTATTGAGGATGTTCATCTGAAAGGCAAGGTATTCAATGCTGAAGACGTAAAGGGAATCCTTATGGACGACCAGAGTACCTTTATGGGTTGCGTTCAGCGTTGTTTCGCTCTCTACAACGGCGCAGCCGAGCCTATCAAACGAGAGGCTTCTATCCAAAAGCCAGAACCGGAAGATAACGAGCCGGAGCAGGCATCAGCATCCACTGCACAAGAAAATCACCAACATACTATTCATCAAAAATCAATCAATATGGCAAATTATCCAAAAATCAATGCCGCTTGCGGTATGCAGGATGGTCAGCAGATTGAGGTGAAGGAGGAAGGCGCATTCATGAATGCCCCATTGCTCGATACCCTCGAAGCTCATCTCGCATCGCAGGAGCAGGCTGTGGCTGATGCCAAGCAGAAAGCCACTACAGCGGAGCAGAGTCTTGCCGATCTCCAGGCAAAGCACGACGCACTCGCTGAAACCATCGCCCAGAAGGACGAGGAGATTAAGAACCTGAAAGAGGCAAAGGCTAAGGCAGATGAGGAGAAGGCAAAGGCGGATGAGGAGTTGAAGACTGCACAGGCTTCGCTCGCTACTGCCCAGCAGACCATCGCCGACAAGGACGCTCAGATTGCTGAGTTGAACGAGAACCCAGGTGAGGAGCCAGCACAGGGCGCAGCACCTCAGAACAACGGCGAGGGTGCAAAGGCTCAGAATCTCCGTGAGTTCGACCCATCGAAGTATAAGACCAATGCCGAGCGCAAGGCAGCTTTCGAGCGTTTCAAGCGAGGCGAGGAGTAATCTTCATTTTTTCATTTAATTTCATTTCATCTTATTTAAATTTTAATTATTATGGCAAATCTTCCTAAAGATTTTATCGGCACATCAGCTCTTGAGCACGTAGCCGAGCAGGTGAGCAAGGAAATCCTGATGGGTCCAGGCTACACCGATGCAGAGGAAATGGATCGCCTCGGCATTCAGGTTATCAGTGGTGTGCAGTTTAAGCGCACTTTCAACATCTTCCTCCGTAAGGGTGGTACTACCCGCCGTAAGGATGTTCACGCTAAGGTGAGCAGTCAGGCAGGATTCCTCAAGGAACGTACTTTGACAGTGAAGCTTACTTGGGACCACTTTGACGATAACATCGATAACTACTGCGAGACACCTTTCGGTACAGACGCACAGGGTCAGTATCCTCTCTCTACCCAGGCTACAGAGGCTATCCTGAAGGATTACGCCGACAACCTTACGGCTTGCTTGTGGTTCGGTGATATTGACCTCGACAACGGCGATGAGACCGTTCCTGCAAAGGATCAGGCTCTTGCATTGTATGATGGTTATCATACCTGCGTAAAGCACGACATCGAGGATGGTCTTATCTCTGAGTCTAACGGCAACCTTATCCAGTGTGATGCCATCGAGGAGCCAGCCGACAACAACGACTCTACTCCATTCGATAACTTCATCGACTGGTACCTCAAGTGGGATGCTCGTCTGCGCAAGCAGCAGGTAATGGTCTATATGAACGAGTCTACTGCCCGCAACATCGCCGCCGGTTACGCTAACAAGTATCACGGCAACTTCAAGGTAGAGACTGAGGCAGGTGACAACTTTAAGTTGCCAGGTTACTCTAAGGTAACTATCTGTCCTGTATCAGACTTTGGTACTGGCGATCGTATGTATGCTACTGTAAAGGGCAACTTCGTTTACGGTGTTGATACAGAAAGCAACAAGACTTTCGTCAGCGTTCGTGTAGGCTCTGACACCGACCACAGAACCATCTCTTTCCAGATTCAAAGTATTCAGGGTGCAGGTATTAAGGTGCCATTCTCTAGCAGCATGGTTGTCAGCCCAGGTAAGCTTGATAACCCAGGCTACAAGGCTGGTGATTACACCGACTCTAACCTCACCGTTACCCTCGCAAAGAACAGCACTGCTGATGCAGGTGAGATTGATGGTAGCGTAAAGGTTAATGACAAACCTTACGATAAGCCAGTTGACACCAAAGCCAACGACGTGCTGACTCTTGAGGCAGTAGATGGTACCAACTTCGCCTTCGACCACTGGAGCAACGGCAGCAAGGAGAAGAAGATCCAGGTAATCGCCAGTGGCACAAGCATGGCTTACACCGCCTTCTTCAAGAAAGCCTAGCCTTCTCCTGCCCCCCCGTTCCCAGCGATTCCATCGCTGGTCCAACCGGAAAAAGGCAGTCCTCTATAAATCCTCGGCGGCGGTCGCCTGACCTGGCGGAATATGGCTTCCGTCGCCATTTCGTTTAATCATCAAAAAAGATACAATTATGGCAGAAACAGTAACATGCCCAGAGATCAAGGATTTGCTTTCCGAGAACGATTGCTTGGAAAACTTCGGCGGTCTTGGCGTAAACGTATATGTCTTTATCAAGAGTGAGCTTGTTGCTCCTCTCTCACCAGAGAAAGGTAAGAACACCTATGCAGCGCTGACTGCTGCGTCCTTCAAGAAAGGTAAGGGTCTCTACAAGTTTGAGTGCCAGGATGGCGGTCAGGGTCACACCTGGGAGAACCTCGGTTTCCAGAAAGGCTTCAAGCAGACCTTGGACTACGTTCTTGAGAGCGTAAATGCCGATACTGCTTATGTGGCTCGTGGTCTCAATAACCTCAAGTGTGGTTATATCATCGAGGACGGTGATAAATCAATCATCGTTTACGACAAGCAGCACGACTTCAAATACGACTCCGGTAATATTAAAGGAGACACGGGCAAAAAACCAGAAGATGATCGTGTAGTTACACTGAGCGGTTCCATCAGTCCGACAACTTTCGGCCGTTATGAGATTGCCGCACCAGAAAGTGGCTGGGATTCTCTCTGCAACGGTGCAGGCACAGCGGGGGAAATGTAAGCGGAACTGACAAGAGCGATACCAATTCCGCTTCCCGGCAGTCATCTAAGCGGAG
>ERZ1034723.1417-NODE-1417-length-10334-cov-5.461037_pt1 | contig 10334 bp, 7 predicted proteins | sample MGYA00520637_ERZ1034723 | MGnify/ENA primary metagenome ERZ1034723 (study PRJEB33766, sample SAMN09781719) | gut metagenome | biome: gut microbiome | host: Homo sapiens | place: Madagascar | study: EMG produced TPA metagenomics assembly of the PRJNA485056 data... | reverse complement strand
GCTATACATAGTTCCCAACATATTATCTAATTCAGACCAATAATCTCTACTAATACTAAATTTGAAAGATACTAAATATAGTTTTTTTTCTATAAAAACGAATGACAATCGTTCAACATTATATGCGCCATAGGTGACTTCACGTATGCTCAAAACGTCCTTTCCAAAAGATTGTGAGTATTCCAAATCGTATCCCTGTTCAAGTAATTTGTTAACAACACTATTTTGGCTCTCACCAAGTGAGCAACTATAAAATGTCCTATTGATATTATTTGGTTGTTTGGCAAAAAGCTCCTCCTGTTCTTGCTCCTTTTCTTTTTGTTTTTTTATATCGTAAAATGCAACTATGCTCCAAAATCCTACAACTATGATTGTAAGAGTTGATATTATCTTGATATTGAAGTTCTTTGTGATTTTTTTCTTTATAAATGACTTAAACGCAAACCAGAAAATAAAGGCTATTGTTGGTGGAAGGCAATAATACCATCCATTTACAACATCTTTAGTTTGAGAATCTATCAGTAAGCACACTAATAATCCTATGCACCAAGCCAAAATACTTCCGATTAAGAATTTTGAAAACACAATAAGCCATAATTTCACTTTCTTTGTAATTATGGTTAAGCGATTCCATTCTTTACTTTGAGGGGAACCACAGAATCTACAATAATGAGATTCATATTCTATTTGGCGACCACAATGGCAACAGAAATACTTATTGTTATCTCCATTTGAGCGAGTTTGTGGATTTTTCTCATATTTTTTTGTACATTCTGTTTCTTTATCTGTACACATTGTTTCTTCGTTAAAATTCTGTTCGGCTTCCTTTGATTTAATATTGCGAATCAAATCAACAAGGAATCTGAACCCCCATATAATTACGAATGTTAATAAAGCACCAAGCCCCCCAACAAGGGCATGGTGAAAAGGCGATGTATATAATAGCATATTTGCAAGTTTAAAGTTTTATCGCCACAAAAATACAACTTTTTCAGAAGAAATACCCACTTGACTCCTTTTTATTTTTATATCCATGGTCTTCAAAGAGTTTGGCGGTGTCTGAGTTTTTCCATTCAGCGAATACGTTGCCCTTGGCTAAACGTATGCTGTTCACGATGTCGATGATGCTTGGTATCGGGTATTCACCGATGCGGAGGATGGAGAACTCGATGGCAGAGATGCGCTGATACATCCGCTTGTATTGGGCGGTGTCGAGAGTCATATCCCACTTGTTGAGAGCATTGGCGGTGCGAAGCATATCCATGAGTTCCGGACTGAAGAACTCCGTTTCGAGGCGGTGCTCAATGGTGAGCAACTTGGCACGAGTGTCCTGGTATCGCAGCCAGATATGGTCACCGAAGCCCAGTTGGTGCACGATGTCGAGTGTAGGGAACATCGTGGCAGCGAAATAATTGGACTGTTCCGAAGCAGTCCAATGGTGAGCATCTGGAAGCAAGGTGAGGATAACAGCAAGCGCATCGTCGCGCTGTTTTTCGAGAGAAAGAAGAAGTCTTTCGATACGATCCTTGCTTGCTGGTGCAATATTTTGGTTGCTGACAATGCCGAAGCCGTTAGGCGTAAGGATGAGGTCGAGCTGTGGTACGGCGTGCAGCATCGCCTCTGCAGCCGTGATGATACGGCAGTAATGCAGCAGCGGTGTGTTGTCTGAGTATGTGCGGACGCGACTCATCGTGTCGGACGAAACGAAAGTGTCGGTAAGCCATTGCTCCGCCTGTAAGAGGTGATACTGTATCTTGTCAAAAAGAGAAAGCTCACCAGCTACCGCTTTGAGCGTGTTGGGGACGTACTTCTTTAGAGTATCATTGTCATTTATCAGCATTGCCATTGTCTTTGGTTTTATTGATTGAAACTTGCTTTGCGTCCTTATTCTCATCGAGCGTGGTGAGCTGGATGAATGGGCAGTCCGGCTTGACCGCTGTCCACTTGTTGAAACGAATAATCAGTCGGTGAACGGAAAAGAGAAGGTCGTGGTAAGGCTTCTGTAAAGCCTGGGCGATGGTGTAAAGCTCTCGCTTGTCGCTGCCGGAGTTATTGGTCTGCGACTTGCCTGGCACCGAGCCTACGAGGTTCGAGTGGACGCGCATGGTAAAGCACATCATATTTATGGCTTCTACAATGTCCGTAGCCCAGTCGCCACCCTCCTTGTCCGTCTCGATTTTGTTGATTACCACGTCATGCTGCTCCTCACCGTTTGGTGAAACGTAGAATGTGGAGAAAAGCACCTTACCGCTGTTCTCCATGCCAGTGAGGAAGTTGATGATGTTGTCCTTCTCCTCGTTGACACGTTCCTGCTGCTTGACACGGTCAGTAATGCCCTCGACCTTGAAGATGTTGTTCCAAAACGAGTTGGCAATCTCGATGTGGTATTTTATGGGTGCCGAGTTTCGGAGCTTCGCTTCCTTAGCGATGCCAATGAGCTGCTTGATGTTGAACCACTTTCCTTTGAAAAGAGCTGCGTAGTATGGTATTGGATAATACGTATTGTCAGGTGTAGGAATACGGCTGATAACAGCGAACTTCTTGATTTTCTTTCCTCTGTTCTGAAGGTCGGTGAATGGCGACTGCGGATTAAGAAGTTCGATGCGCTCTATGTCCTCCGGACTGACCGTGTTGCGCCAGTTGGCATAGAGAATATAAGGTATCACGCCCGACTTGTCGGCAGGAGCAAAACGGACATAGCACGCCTGTTTGCGGACGATGCGGACAATGCGACTGGCATCCTCATTGAGGATGATCACGCTGATGCAGAAGCCGAAGTGCTTGAAGTCCTGGCACACGCCGAGAAAGTAACTTGCGAGGTCGTTGTCCAGCACGAAGTCATCCACTTGCGCTTGCACTTGTGCGGTGGCAAGCTCCGTGTCATAGACAAGTCCGCTTCCATAGCAGACTTCGGCATTGAACATCTGGCAAGTGCTCATTGTCTCGTCAGACTCGATGAGGTCAATGATGTTGTACGGCATCTGATTGTCGCCTCCCCACGGGATGTACTTCATCTTGTCGTTGATGATGATTGGTGCGATGTTATGCTCTTCCTTGAAGACTTCACTGGTCTTAGGGAGGAAGGCTACTGCCTTATTTGTGCCGGGGATTTGGGCTACGGATGTTGGTGGAATAAAAGAAAAATCGCTCATATCTTGCTTTTTTAGGGCAAAGATAAAGGACAGAACAGACTTTGAAAAAGACAAAAACAACAATACTGGGCTAAATTTTGAAGAAAAACATCAACAAGTTTTGTAATGTCAAAAAGATTATATACTTTTGCTTACAGATTAAAACTTTTAAATCTATGGCAAACCTCAATAGACTTAAGGTAGTTCTTGCAGAACAACGCAAAACAGGGAAATGGCTGGCAGAGCAAATCGGAAAATCCAATTGCTCTGTAAGCAAATGGTGCAGCAATACCGTGCAGCCAGACCTTCAAACCCTGAACGATATAGCAAACGCTCTGAAAATAGACGTTAAAGATTTGCTCGTAAGTAATTGTCAACATTAAACCACTACTGCTATGAACGTAAACAAGAAAGACCTCAAAGAGCAGGAAATACGAACAATGTTTATTAGTCCAGCCTTGAACAATAAAGGTTGGATAGTGCCTGTAAATATGCGTGAAGAGAAATACTTCACAGACGGTCGGGTGCTTATAGCAGGAAGCCAGCACTCTGTTGCAGAGGGAAAGAAAGCCGACTATCTTCTCTACCACAACGGCAAGCCTATAGCCGTGGTGGAAGCCAAAGACAACAACCATGCCGTGGGCGGTGGCATACAACAAGCAATTGACTATGCCCTTATTCTCGACCTCAAATTTGCCTATTCTACAAATGGAGATGCTTTCTTGGAGCATGACTTCATAACAGGCAAAGAGAGAGAAATTAAAATGGACGAGTTTCCCACCGAACATGAACTCTACAACCGGTATCTTGCAGCCAAGAATTACACAGGCGAAGAGCAGCAAATCGTAGAAACACCATATTATTTCGATGCGTACAGTTATGAGCCACGCTATTATCAGCGCATAGCCATCGACCGCACGGTAGAAGCTATCGCTCGTGGTCAGCAGCGTGTGCTTGTCGTTATGGCGACAGGAACGGGCAAAACATATACTGCGTTTCAAATCATACACCGACTGCATAAGAGCGGAGCGAAAAAGAAAATCTTGTATCTTGCTGACCGCAACATCTTGATAGACCAAACAATGGCGCAGGATTTCAAGCCATTTAAGAAGTTTATGACAAAGATAACGTCAGTAGGAAACGGCAAGGACAAGATAGATACATCATACGAGATATACATGGCACTTTACCACCAACTTGTAGGTAAAGAGGGAGAGCCAGACCCATTCCTTGAAGTGCAGCCAAATTTCTTCGACCTCATAATAGTGGACGAGTGCCATAGAGGAAGTGCAAAGGACGACTCTGCATGGCGCAAGGTACTTGAATATTTCAATTCCGCCACGCAGATAGGTATGACAGCCACTCCAAAAGCACAAGAGGGTGCAAACAACCTCGACTATTTTGGCGAGCCTGTATATACCTATTCATTGTTGCAAGGTATCAATGATGGTTTCTTAGCACCATACAGAGTAACCGCCGACTTTATCAACATAGACCTTCAAGGCTGGACTCCAGAAGAGGGCGAGCGAGACTTGTTTGACAAGGAAATAGCGCAAAAACTCTATCAGCGGCAGAACATAGGACGCGACCTTGCTGTAAAAGCACGTCGCAAGATTGTAGCCCACCGCATAACACGGATGATGCACGACATCGGACGCATGACAAAGACCATAGTTTTTTGCTCTGACATTGAGGAAGCAGCCGAGATGCGGACACTCCTTGTAGCAATGAACGCCGATATGTGCAAGAAGTCGCCCTATTATGTAACAAGAATTGTAGGTGAAGACAAGGAAGGAAAGAAACAACTCGACAACTTCATTAGTGTCGATGAACCATACCCTGTTATTGTTACTACTTCAGAGTTATTGTCAACAGGCGTAGACTGCAAGACTTGCGGACTGATTGTCATAGACAAGGAAATAGGCTCAATGACTGAGTTCAAACAGATCATCGGACGTGGCACACGACTGCGCAAGGATAAAGGCAAATGGCATTTGGAGATACTTGATTTCCGCAATGCCACGGCAAAATTCAAAGACCCCGATTTCGATGGCGATTCTGAGCCACCAAAGAAGAAAGGTACGAGAAAATACACCATCCCGGAAGACCCACCACAGCATTTAGGCGAGCCACATGAGAAATACACTATCGAGGGAAAGGATATACGGATAGCCCATGAGATAGTGTCGGTGCTTGGCGAGGATGGCAAGACGATGAAGACCGAGAGCGTACAGACGTTTGCAAGAACGCAGATACGCCGACATTTCGAGAGCCTTGACAACTTCATCAACACTTGGACAGAAGCCGAACGCAAACAGGCTATCATGGACGAGTTGAAAGAATATGCCATACTGATAGATGCCGTAAGAGAAGCCAATCCTGCATTGAAAGAAGCAGACATCTTTGACATCATCTGTCATGTGGCGTTCGACCAACCACCGCTAACACGTCGCGAGAGAGCTAACAACGTAAAGAAACGTAACTACTTCGGCAAGTACGAAGGCAAGGCGCGTGAGGTACTTGAAGCGTTGCTCGAAAAGTATGCCGAAAATGGAATACTCGATTTCGAGAAAGCCAACATATTGGAGATACCGCCTTTCAATCTTATTGGAAAGCCACAAAAGATAATAAAACTATTTGGCGGTCCAGCCAGGTTTGAACAGGCAATAAAAGAACTTGAACAGCAAATTTATAAGACAGCATAACAATGGCAGTAAACAACATAATAAAGCGCATTCAGAATATCATGCGCTCCGACGCAGGCATCAATGGCGATGCGCAGCGCATAGAACAAATGACTTGGATGTTCTTTCTGAAAGTGTACGACACGCAGGAAGAAACATGGGAATACAAGGCATATAAAGAGAAGAAAGAATACACTTCCATCATTCCCGAAGAGTTGCGTTGGCGCAACTGGGCTGTGGACGAAAAGGACGGAGAGGCAATGACAGGCGACGAACTTTTGTCGTTTGTCAATGAAAAGCTATTCCCCACCTTGAAGAATCTGCCAATAAATGCCGACACTCCAAGAGCCAAGGCTATTGTCCAAGAGACCTTTGCCGACTTGAACCAGTACATGAAAAATGGAACATTGCTTCGACAAGTTATAAACATCGTCAACGAAATTGAGTTTGACGATGCCGAAGACCGTCATACCTTTGGCGACATTTATGAGGGCATACTCAAAGACCTACAATCTGCAGGTCATGCAGGAGAATTCTACACCCCACGTGCCTTGACCGATTTCATCGTTGAAATGCTCGACCCGAAATTGGGCGAGACATTTGGCGACTTCACAAGTGGAACAGGTGGTTTTCTCACCTCTGCGCTCAACCACATAGCCAAGAACGTGCGGTCAGCCGAAGACGGTGAGAAATACCAAAACGCAGTAATTGGTCAAGAGTGGAAGCCACTACCATATCTGTTAAGTATCACCAACTTGTTGCTACATGACGTGGAAGCCCCGAACATACGCAACTGCGATTCGCTCGGAACAAATGTGTCCGACTTCAAAGATGCCGACAAGGTGGATGTGATAGGTATGAATCCGCCATACGGAGGAAGCACCGAGGAAAGTGTGAAGAGCAACTTCCCCACCCAATATCGTTCAAGCGAGACAGCCGACCTTTTCATAGCACTTATCATGTACCGACTGAAAGCAGGAGGACGTGCCGGTGTCATCATCCCAGACGGTTTCCTTTTTGGAACGGATGGAGCAAAACTTGCCATTAAGGAAAACCTTTTGCGCAAGTTCAATTTGCACACCATCATCCGCTTGCCAGGCAGTATCTTTGCCCCATACACATCCATTGCCACAAACATTCTGTTTTTCGACAACGAAGCTGCTGACGGATGTGCCGAAGGCTTCAAGACGAAAGCTGTGTGGTTCTATCGTCTTGACATGCCAGAAGGCTATAAGCATTTCTCTAAGACCAAACCGATGAAATTGGAACATTGCCAGCCTATCAAGGAATGGTGGAACGACCGCAAGGAAATCATTGGCGACGAGATTGGCGAGAAGAGCCGTGTGTTCTCCGCACAGCAACTCCTCGATATGGACTGCAATTTCGACCAATGCAAATTCCCCAAAAACGATGAGGAGATACTGCCACCAGCCGAGTTGCTTGCCGACTATTTCAAGAAGCGCAAGGCACTCGACCATGAGATAGACAAGACACTTGCCGAGATACAGCGTATCTTGGGAATAGATGTTAAGTTGGAAGACTAACATCCGAATGTCAGAATGTTCATTAAACAAAAAAGTAGAATCGATGAAAGATTTGACAGCATCAAGTATTGAACGCCAAAATGTTCTTAATAATAAATATGCCATTGCCAAAATTCAGAAACGTCTTGATATAGAAGGCATGTTGTTTGAGGATGAATATTGGTGGACAAAGAAAATGGTAGCCGATTTTTATGGAGTAGACACGTCTACAATAGATAGATATTTATCAACGAACAGCGACGAGTTAAAACACAATGGGTATATTTTATGTAAAGGTAAGGCTTTGAAAGAGTTTAAGTTACGTTTTGCTCACCTTATAAATGAGGCGAGCAAAACGACCCAACTTGGCTTATTCAATTTCCGCTCGTTTCTTAACCTTGGAATGTTGCTTACAGAGAGCGAAAAAGCAAAGGCTCTGCGCAGTGCCATATTGGATATTGTGATAGCGACAATCAACGAAAAAACGGGTGGCGGAACAAAATATATCAATCGCCGTGATGTTAATTATTTGCCAGCAGCCATTACAGAAGAGAATTATCGCAAGAACTTGACATCGGCTATGAGCCAGTGCGTGGGTGGACACAAAACATATAAGTATGCCCAAGTAACCGACTACATATATGAAGCTGTATTCAAAGAAAATGCCAAAGAATACAGGCAAGTATTGTCACTTGACTCAAAGGACAATGTACGCCATACACTGTATGCAGAAGTGTTGCTTGTAATATCCTCATTTGAGAATGGTGTGGGTGCAGCCATACAGCAAAGATACAAAGAGAACGGTGGTAGATTGTTGTCCATGGACGAGGTGAAAAATCTTGTTGATGAATTGGCAGAACATCCAATGCAGAAGCCGTATCTTAATGACGCTCGTACCAAAATGGCTTCACGAGATTACAGTTTCCGTGATGCCTATCATGGCAATATTGCCGAATACCTTAAAGCGGTAACACCAGAAGAGTTTGAACGATTTATAGGCGACCAGTCAATAGACTTCGACAATATACTGGCAGACAACAAAGACGTGTTGAAACGATTAAAGCAAGCAGATAACGATGAATAAGGAAACACTATATATCAGCTACGATGAAGCCATTGATGTCTATCACAAAATGATAGATGCCAGTGACGGTGGCTTCGATGGTGTGAGAGACGAGGGCGGCATACTTGCTACTCTCGATTTCGTACAGAACGATATGTATTATCCCGACTTTGCAGACAAACTCTGTTATTTGGTATTCAAGTTTTGTTCAGGACATTACTTCAACGACGGCAACAAGCGCATCGCCTTGACACTTGGAGCATACTTCCTATACAAGAATTCCTACTTTTGGCAAGCGACAACGTTCATGCGCCAAATGGAGTCAATTGTTTATCATGTGGCAGCATCCAATATTGACCAAGACTTATTGCACCGCATCATGACGTGCTTCATGGATGGTAACGACTATGATGAAGAATTGAAGATTGATATTGCCAAAGCAATGAGCAAAGGAGAGTTGGGAATAGATGGTGAGGACTATAACACGGAGGAATGAGTATGAACGGCAAACAATTAAAGAACAGCATATTACAATGGGCGATACAGGGAAAACTTGTACCGCAAGACCCTAATGACGTGCCTGCAAGCGTACTGCTTGACAAGATTCGCAAAGAAAAAGAACGCTTGATCAAAGAAAAGAAAATCAAGCGTGACAAGAACACATCCATAATTTTCCGTGGTGAGGACAATTCCTATTATGAGAAGTTCATTGCTACGGGCGAGGTAAAGTGCATTGACGAGGAGATTCCGTTTGAGATACCAAAGGGTTGGGAATGGGAACGTTTAGGAAATATTACGACTATCAAAGGTGGAAAAAGAATACCTGTTGGTATGAAATTAACTCTTAAAAATACTGGGCATAAATATATTCGGGTCGCAGACATGAAGAATCATTCTGTAAAGTGTGATGATATACACTATATTACGGATGATATTTATGAAATAATCAAGGCATACTATATTTCTAAAGATGACCTCTATATCACAGTTGCTGGAACAATTGGCAATGTAGGTGTTGTTCCTGAGGAATTTGACAATGCTAATCTTACTGAAAATGCAGATAAAATAGAGATTTATTCTTTATGTAAGTTGTATTTACTATATGCTCTTTTATCTGAGGTTGTTCAAGAACAGGTTCGAGAATGTACTACTAAGGTGGGACAGCCAAAATTGGCAATAGTTAGAATACAGAAATTCCTAATTCCAATTGCTCCATTAGCTGAGCAAAGACGAATATCGGAGAGAATAGATGTTTTGCTACCTATTGTGGATAGATATGATGTTCTTTTCTCGAAACTTGGAAAACTAAATAACTCTATAAATGAGTTTCTTAAGAAATCAATTCTCCAAGAAGCTATTCAAGGCAGACTTGTTCCTCAGATAACAGAAGAGGGTTCTGCCAATGAATTGCTTGAACAGATTAAAGAAGAGAAGAAACAACAGGTAAAAGAGGGCAAACTGAAGAAATTAGCCCTCAATGATAGTACAATATTCCGTGGTGACGATAACAAGTATTATGAGAAGATAGGCAAAAGTATTACGGATATAAGCGAGCAAATACCATTTGATTTGCCGGACAGTTGGCAGTGGGTTCGGTTTGCGACTATAACCAATATTAGTATTGGTAAAACCCCTCCAAGGGGAGAACATAAATATTGGACTCATGGTAAATATAATTGGGTAGCGATTTCTGACATGAAAGATGGAGAGGAAATCTTACAGACCAAAGAAAAGGTATCAGAAGAAGCTGCTAATAAAATATTTTCATCTATTAGTTCCAAAGGTTCTCTTATTATGAGTTTCAAACTTACAGTTGGACGAACATCTATTTTGGGAATTGATGCTTATCATAATGAAGCTATAGTAACAATATCACCTTATATACCCCAGTTCGGGATAACCGAGTGTCTTATACAATATAAATGCAGCGTGA
>ERZ1034723.1412-NODE-1412-length-10373-cov-3.763035_pt1 | contig 10373 bp, 6 predicted proteins | sample MGYA00520637_ERZ1034723 | MGnify/ENA primary metagenome ERZ1034723 (study PRJEB33766, sample SAMN09781719) | gut metagenome | biome: gut microbiome | host: Homo sapiens | place: Madagascar | study: EMG produced TPA metagenomics assembly of the PRJNA485056 data... | reverse complement strand
GGAATAAGTTCATGATATATGCTGATATAATAATTGATATTTCCAGTGATAAATTGGACCGGAGTTTTCAATATCGTATACCGGAGAGACTGGAGAAGGAAATAAAAGCAGGGATGGTGGTGGCCATCCCTTTTGGAAATTCCAGTCAGCTTCGTAAAGGATATGTGACCGGATTGTCAGATAAACCTAAGATCGCTCCGGAGAAGATTAAAGAAATCAGTGAAATCTGCAGCGGAGAGGAGACTACAGAATCCAGACTTATTGCTCTGGCAGCCTGGATGAGGGAAAATTATGGCTCTACGATGATACAGGCCCTCAGAACAGTACTCCCGGTTCAGGAGAAAATCAGGGCAAAAGAAAAAAAATATATATGTCTGGCCATTTCCGAAGACGCAGGCTGTCAGATGCTGAAAGAACTTGAACAGACAAGATTTAAGGCAAGGACAAGACTCCTTCGGGAACTTCTGGAAAAAAAACGGCTGGATTTTACCCGGGCGTCAAAAGAACTGGGCGCGACCTCTGCTGTTGTAAAGAAAATGAAAGAGCAGGGGATTATCCGCATAGAATATGATGAGATAATGAGAAATTCTCTGAATATCGATGATATTACGGAAGAAGAGCCGATGCTTCTTACAGATGAGCAGGAAGCGGCAGTGCGACAGATACAAAAAGAGTGGGAGAAGTCCTCACCACGCCCTGTGCTGATCGAGGGTGTGACCGGAAGCGGGAAAACGCAGGTTTACATGAAGCTGATCGAGAAAACCATTTCTCAGGGAAAAGAGGCAATCGTGCTGATTCCGGAGATTGCGCTGACATATCAGACGGTACGCAGGTTTTATGCCAGATTTGGAGATAAAGTATCAGTCATCAATTCCAGACAGTCTCAGGGAGAACGCTATGATCAGCTCAGGCGCGCAAAAAGAGGAGAAGTCCAGGTAATGATCGGTCCCAGATCAGCATTGTTTACTCCGTTTGCCAGTCTGGGACTGATCATTATTGATGAAGAACATGAACCAAGTTATAAAAGTGAGAGCAGTCCCCGTTATCATGCAAGAGAAACTGCGATCCAGAGGGCTGCTTTTGAACATGCAAATGTAGTGATGGGCTCAGCAACTCCCTCAGTGGAAGCTTACAGTAAGGCAATGAAGGGGGAATATGGTCTGGTCCGACTGAATGTGAGATACGGAAGCAGACCGATGCCTCAGGTTTCCATTGTGGATCTGAGGGAAGAACTAAAGGCAGGAAACCGTTCTGTACTGAGCAGAGAACTTCGGGAAAAGATGAAAAGCCGATTTGAGAAAAAAGAACAGGTAATGCTTTTTCTGAACCGCAGAGGATATGCAGGATTTGTTTCGTGTCGTTCCTGTGGACATGTGATGAAGTGTCCTCATTGTGATGTTTCTCTCTCAGAGCACAATAACGAAAGACTTTTATGCCATTATTGTGGATATGAAACAGGAAAGCCAGGGACATGTCCGGTGTGCGGTTCGCCTTATATCGGCGGATTTAAGGCAGGAACACAGCAGATTGAGAAGATTGTGCGGGAAACCTTTCCGGGAATCAGGACTCTCAGGATGGATTTTGATACAACGAGAACCAAGGGCAGCTATGAGAAAATCCTTGCAGCTTTTGCAGCTCATGAGGCAGAGGTGCTGATCGGAACGCAGATGATCGTTAAAGGACATGATTTTCCGGATGTTACACTGATGGGAGTAGTTGCAGCAGATCTTTCTCTGAACGCCGAGGATTACCGGTGTGCGGAACGTACTTTCCAGCTGCTCTGTCAGGCAGCAGGCCGGGGCGGTCGGGGGGAAAAGCCGGGAGAAGCAGTGATCCAGACCTATCATCCGGATCATTACAGTATCCAGGCGGCAGCAGTGCAGGATTATCAGGCATTCTATGAGGAAGAAATGAGTTACCGTATGCTTCTGGACTATCCTCCTGCGGCTCATATGCTGGCAGTTCTTGGTTCCGGCTCCGAAGATGAGAAGCTGACCCAGGCTATGCATTATCTGAAGCTTTATATAGAAAGGATATACAAAGAGAATGACCTGCATGTTATCGGGCCGGCATATGCGGCGGTCGGTAAAGTAAAAGATATTTACAGACAGGTTATTTATCTGAAACATAAAGATTATAAAACTCTGGTGCATATCAAAGACCAGATGGAGAAATATATAGAGATAAATTCCGGTTTCCGGAAAATATACATACAGTTTGATTTCAGTTAATTATGGCAGTTTTTTTAATTTCATCGCTGCAGGCGGAGAACATAACTGTGGAGATATTGAACAGTTATGAATTGCGATAATAATAATCAGAGAAGAGGAGAATAAAAATGGCACTTAGAAAAATCAGAGTAGAAGGCGACGAAGTACTTACAAAGGTCAGCAGACCGGTAGAGAAGATGACACCACGTATCCATGATCTGATCGAAGATATGCTTGACACAATGTACGATGCAATGGGGGTGGGACTTGCCGCACCACAGGTTGGTATGCTGAAACGTATTGTTGTGATCGATGTAGGAGAGGGACCGCTTGTACTGATCAATCCTGAAATTCTTGAAACATCAGGTGAGCAGACCGGTGATGAAGGCTGCTTAAGTGTGCCTGGAATGGCAGGTCAGGTAACACGTCCGAACTATGTAAAAGTAAAAGCACTGGATGAAGATATGAACGAAGTGGAATATGAAGGAGAAGGTCTTCTTGCCCGTGCCTTCTGTCATGAAATCGATCATCTGGATGGACATATGTATACAGAACTGGTAGAAGGAGAACTTCATCATGTTTCCTATGACGAAGATGAGGAGTGATACAGAAAATATCTTACGAAGTGAAAGAAAATTATCTGAGAGACAAAGAAAAATGTGCAGGCAGTATAATGCTGCAGAAGAAAGAAGAGGTAAGATTATATAAATGAAGACAGTATTTATGGGAACACCGGATTTTGCAGTGCCCTCATTACATGCACTGGTGGAAGCCGGATATGAGGTGGCGGCAGTAGTGACTCAGCCTGATAAACCGAAAGGGCGGGGGAAGACATTGCTGCCTACACCTGTAAAGGAAGAAGCTGTTATGCATGAGATTCCTGTATATCAGCCGAAAAGGGTAAGAAATAATCCTGAGTTTCTGGATATCCTGAAAGAAATCAATCCCGATATCATAGTTGTTGCTGCATATGGACAGATTATTCCAAAAGAAATCCTGGAACTTCCAAAGTTTGGATGTATCAATATCCATGCATCACTTCTTCCGAAGTACAGGGGAGCAGCTCCGATTCAGCAGGCTGTGATCGACGGGGAAAAAGTATCCGGTGTAACGATCCAGCAGATGGGAGAAGGTCTTGATACCGGTGACATGATTTCAAAGATTGTAATCCCACTCTCTCAGGAAGAAACCGGTGGAAGTCTGTTTGGAAAACTTGCGCAGGCCGGTGCGGATCTGCTGATAAAGACATTGCCATCTATTGAGCAGGGAACAGCAAAGTTTGAGAAACAGCCGGAGGAGAGTCCTACACCTTATGCGGCTATGATAACCAAACAGATGGGACTGATGGATTTCAGAAAATCTGCAGAAGAACTGGAACGTCTTGTCCGTGGCCTGAATCCATGGCCAAGTGCTTATACATTTCTTAATGGAAAAACTCTGAAAGTGTGGAAATGTAAGGTCAGCACTGAGAAAACGGAGGCTGCTCCTGGAACAATCTTCCTGACAGATAAAGAGGGAATCCATACAGCATGTGGAGAAGGAGTACTGATCCTTACAGAGGTACAGCTGGAGGGCAAGAAACGTATGGAGACGGAAGCTTTTCTCCGGGGATATCATATTGAAAATGGAATTGTTTTTACAGATCATAAGGAGTGATTAGATGTACGGATATTATTATTTTGATCCTACTTATTTATTGTTGGTTATCGGAATGGTGCTGTCCTTGCTGGCATCTGCAAAAGTAAAGAGTACATTTTCTGTTTACAGCAGAGTGCGCAGTGCATCAGGGCTTACAGGTGCCGATGCTGCCAGAAGGATTCTTCGTATGTCAGGAATTACAGATGTTACGGTAGTACCCATATCCGGCAGCCTGACAGACCACTATGATCCGGGAAGTAAGAAACTGGCACTTTCCCAGGATGTATATGATAAAACATCTGTGGCTGCGATCGGAGTGGCTGCGCATGAATGCGGACATGCTATCCAGCATGCGACTAACTATATGCCATTGAATCTTCGTTCTGCGATTGTACCTGTTGCAAACCTTGGTTCTACACTTTCCTGGCCATTGTTCCTGGCGGGACTGATTTTTTCAATCCGCCCACTTCTGACAGTCGGAATCATTTTGTTTACATTTGCGGTTCTTTTCCAGCTTGTAACTCTTCCGGTAGAATTCAATGCTTCTTCAAGAGCGTTGAAAATGCTTGGAAGTTCAGGAATGCTTGGAAACGATGAGGTAAAAGGTGCAAGGAAGGTTCTTACAGCGGCGGCACTCACCTATGTTGCAGCACTTGCTTCATCAATCCTGCAGCTTTTAAGATTGATCATACTTGCCGGAGGAAGAGATCGTGACTAATGGAATAAATACAAGAGAACTGATATTACAGATATTACTGGAAATTGAGGAAGAGGGAAAACACAGCCATATCGCTATCCGCAATGCTCTTTCCAAATATCAGTTCCTTCCAAGACAGGAGAGAGCCTTTATCACCAGAGTCTGTGAAGGAACACTGGAATATCGTATTTTAATAGATTATATTATTAATTCATATTCAAAAGTAACTGTAGATAAAATGAAGCCTGTGATCAGGGAAATTTTGAGAAGTGCTGTCTATCAGATCAGATTTATGGACAGTGTGCCGGACAGTGCAGTGTGTAATGAAGCAGTAAAACTGGCACAGAGAAAAGGTTTTTACAGTCTGAAACCTTTTGTAAACGGTGTGCTTCGTACGATTGCCAGAGAATGGAAAAATCTGAAATTTCCATTAAGAGAGGAAAATCCGGTCAGGTATCTGTCTGTCAGATATTCCATGCCGGAAATACTGGTAAAACGCTGGCTTGAAGATTACGGGGAAGAAAAGACAGAGAAGATCCTTGCGGATTTTCTCACTGAGAAACCGATTACAGTGCGCTGCAGAACCCATAAATATCCACAGAAAGAGATTTATGAGAGCCTGGTCGATCAGGGAGTGAAGGTGAAACCTGCACCTTATCTGCCATATGCGTATGAAATTTCAGATTATAACCATATTCTTGCACTGGATGCCTTTATCCAGGGAAAGATCCAGGTGCAGGATGTAAGCTCCATGCTGGTTGCAGAAGTTGCAGACCCGCAAAAAGGGGATTATGTTATAGATATGTGTGCAGCACCTGGCGGAAAGAGTCTTCATGTTGCAGATAAGATGGGAGATTATGGAATAGTAGACGCACGTGATGTCAGTCAGTATAAAGTGGATATGATTGAAGAGAATGTTCACAGAACCGACTGTATCAATGTGCAGGCTCATGTGATGGACGCTACAGTATTTGACGTGGATTCAGAACTGAAGGCAGATATTGTTCTTGCAGATGTTCCCTGCTCCGGATATGGAGTAATTGGAAAAAAGCCGGAGATTAAATACAGAGTAACGCCTCAGAAACAGGAAGAGATCGTGATTCTTCAGAGAACAATCCTTGACTGTGCAGCGGAATATGTGAAGCCGGGCGGAGTACTGGTATTCAGTACCTGTACCATTGCAAAAGAAGAAAATGAAGAGAATATGCTGTGGTTTATGAATAATCATCCGTTTAAACTGGAAAGTATTGATCCTTATCTGCCGGAAGAACTGCATTCTGAGACAACAGCTCTGGGTTATCTGCAGCTTTTGCCGGGAGTGCACAAAACAGATGGCTTCTTTATTGCAAAATTCAGGAGAAAATAAATAATGACAGATATTAAGTCAATGACAATCGATGAATTAAAGGAACTGATGATTACGCTTGGAGACAAGCCTTTTCGTGCGAAACAGATTTACAGTTGGTTGCATGAACATCTGGTTACCTCTTATGACGAGATGACCAATCTTTCCAAAAGCCTGAGAGAAAAACTGAAAGAATATCCTGTCACAGCACTGGAAATGGTAGATGTACAGACATCCCGGATTGACGGTACACAGAAGTATCTGTTCCGTCTCAGTGACGGGAATGTGATAGAGAGCGTTCTCATGCGGTATAAGCATGGAAATTCTGTCTGTATTTCTTCCCAGGTGGGATGCCGTATGGGATGCAGATTCTGTGCCTCTACCATAGGAGGACTGACCAGATGCCTTCTTCCCTCAGAAATGCTGGACCAGATATACAGGATACAGGCTCTGACTGGAGAAAGAGTTTCCAATGTTGTGGTTATGGGAACAGGGGAACCTCTGGATAATTATGAGAATCTTCTCAGGTTTATACATATCCTGACAGAGGACGGAGGACTTCATATCAGTCAGAGAAATCTGACCGTATCTACCTGCGGGCTGGTTCCGAAGATTTATGATCTTGCGAAAGAAAAACTTCAGATGACCCTTGCACTTTCTCTTCATGCACCTAATGATGTGAAACGCCGGGAACTGATGCCGATCGCAAACAAATACAGCATGGATGAAGTTCTGGAAGCCTGCCGCTGTTATTTTGAAGAAACAGGACGCAGGATTACATTTGAATACAGTCTGGTAGCGGGAGTCAATGACAGCGACGAGGATGCAAGAGAACTTTCCGGAAGGATCAGAGACATAAACTGCCATGTAAACCTGATTCCGGTAAACCCTATTAAGGAACGTTCCTTCGTGCGCTCAACAAGACAGGCTGTGGAGAATTTCAAAATAAAACTTGAAAAATGTGGAATAAATGTTACTATTAGAAGAGAAATGGGCAGTGACATTGACGGTGCCTGTGGACAGCTAAGAAAAAGTTATATGGAAAAAACAGAAAGCGAGAAGTGACATGAGGATATATTCAGCTACTGATGTCGGGCAAAAGCGGGAAATGAATCAGGATTATGTGTTTGCAACTGCTGACCCGGTTGGAAATCTTCCGAATCTGTTTGTTGTTGCAGATGGTATGGGAGGTCATAATGCAGGAGATTATGCATCTTCCCATGCCGTTACATCTATGGTGGAGGAAATCCGGCAGGATGCAGATTTTAATCCGGTAAAAGTAATCCGTCATGCCATTGAATGTGTAAATACCGAGATTCTTACTCAGGCACAGCAGGATGAGAAACTCAGGGGAATGGGGACTACGATGGTGGCAGCTACTATTGTAGGACATTACGCTTATGTGGCAAATGTAGGTGACAGCAGGCTTTACGTGATCGGAGAGGAGATTCAGCAGATAACAAGGGATCACTCACTGGTGCAGGAAATGGTAAGGATGGGAGAGATCGATGCTGAACAGGCAAGGAAACATCCGAAGAAAAACATCATTACAAGAGCACTTGGAGCAGAAAAGACAGTGGATATTGATTTCTTTGATCTGAAACTGGAACCCGGAGATGTGGTTTTGATGTGTTCGGACGGACTCAGCAATATGGTTGAGGACAGCCAGCTTAAAGAGATTATTTCTGACACAGATACAGATCTGGATGAAAAAGGCAGGATACTTATCAGAGAAGCAAACCGCAATGGCGGCAAGGATAATATTGCAATTGTATTGGTAGAACCATTCGCAGATGAGGTGAAAGCATGTTAAAAACGGGAATGATCATAGCAGAGCGCTATGAAATATTAGGAAAAATTGGTACCGGCGGAATGGCGGACGTATACAAAGCAAAAGACCATAAGCTGAATCGGTTTGTTGCTGTAAAAGTTCTTAAGCCGGAATTTAGAGAGGATACAACGTTTATCCAGAAATTTAAAAGTGAAGCTCAGGCTGCAGCAGTCCTGACCCATCCGAATATAGTGAATGTATTTGATGTGGGGGATGATAACGGGGTTTATTACATTGTTATGGAGCTTATCGAGGGAATTACCCTTAAAGAATACATTTCCAAAAAGGGTAAGCTTTCTGTAAAAGAGGCAACCAGTATTGCAATCCAGGTATCTATGGGGCTTGAGGCCGCACACAGCCACGGGATTGTACATCGTGATGTAAAGCCGCAGAATATTATCATTTCCATGGATGGAAAGGTAAAGGTGACAGATTTTGGTATTGCAAGGGCTGCTTCTTCCAATACCATAAGTTCAAATGTGATGGGATCTGTCCATTACAGTTCACCGGAACAGGTCAGAGGCGGATACAGTGATGAGAAGAGCGATATCTATTCACTGGGTATTACGATGTATGAAATGGTGACAGGCAAGGTTCCTTTTGATGGAGATACGACAGTAGCCATCGCTATCAAACATCTTCAGGAAGAGATTGTTCCGCCCAGTGTTTACACACCGGAGCTTCCGCACAGTCTGGAGCAGATCATTCTGAAATGTACACAGAAGAGTGTGGACCGCCGTTATCAGAATATGGAGGATGTGACTGCAGACCTGAAGCATTCCCTGATCGATCCCCAGGGAGATTTCGTAACTCTGACTTCTGTAGATAATGAAGCAAAAACTGTTGTAATTTCAGACAAAGAACTTGGCGAGATCAAGCATATGCCAAAGCAGATCTCAAAATCGGAACCTGAAGCTCTGGAAGAAGAAATCAATGAAACAGACTATGATGATGAACCAGAGGAGAAAAAACGCAGAAACAGATCTGACAAAACCGAGAAGAAGAAAAAACGCGGCGGACATGGAATGACGATCGCCATGCTTCTTATGGGAATCATTATTCTGGTCGCAATCATTCTGGTTGCAGGAAAAGCATCGGGACTTATTGGAAGCGGAAGTGATACAGACAAGAAAACTGAAGCATCAGATACGTCGGAAACGGATGATGATGGAATGGTAACTGTACCGAATCTGCTTGGAAAAACTGAGGATGAAGCAAAGGATATGACAAAAGATATGAAGCTTGGAATTCAGCCTATGGGCGAGGAAGCTTCTACTCAGGCTAAGGGAACGATTTCTTCTCAGGATATTCCAAAAGGAAGCAAAGTAGAGCAGTATACGACTATCAAGTATTACATCAGCAAGGGAACACAGCAGATCACGATTCCGGATGTGGACGGACAGACAGGTGTAGATGCACAGCAGACACTGGAAGATATGGGATTAACTGTCAATGTTCAGAAAGAATACAGTGAACTGAATGATGACGGTACACCGGTCACAGATCCCGGATATGCAGTTTCCACAACTCCTTCTGCGGGTGAAAATGTTTCATCAGGGGATACTGTCACATTGATCGTCAGCCGTGGAGTTGACTACGGTGACAGCGTGGAAGTTCCAAGTGTTGTTGGAATGACAAAAAATGATGCAGTTACTACTTTCGGTAAATTTCTCAATGTAGAGGTAAAAGAGGAAAAAAGTACGGAAGTGGCAGCAGGGGAAGTAATTTCCCAGGAGCCGGAAGCAGGAAACTGGGAAGATCCTGATAATGTGAATGTGGTGATCACAGTAAGTACCGGAACTCAGGAACCGGCAGCTCAGAGTGACAGTACAGCTACGGAGAGTGTATCTGATAACACGGCACAGACAGCAGATAACAGTGCAGCCGTTGCAGCAGGGGAAGTATGGAAATGTACACAGACTCTGAACACTCCGTCAGGATATTCCGGAGGTCCGGTCCGTCTGGAACTGGTTCAGAATGTAAACGGAACCCCGACTGCTTCTGTTGTTCTGGAAAATCAGGTAATCCAGTTCCCGTATGATCTGGACATTACAGGTGCGCCTGGTGTCAGTGAGGGTACTTTATATCTGTCCGAACAGATCAATGGTGTTTATCAGGAACTTGGAAATTATTCCATTACATTTGCTAAGGCAGAGTAATCCATGCAGGGAAAGATAATCAAAGGAATTGCAGGATTTTATTACATCTATGCTGAAAATGATGCGATTTATGAATGCAAGGCAAAGGGAATATTCAGAAAAGATAAACAGAAACCTCTTGTAGGGGATAATGTGGAGATAGAGGTTCTGGATGAACAGGAGAAGGAAGGCAGTGTGACTGCCATCCTTCCCAGAAAAAATTCGCTGATCCGTCCGGCAGTTGCCAATGTGGATCAGGCTTTTGTGATTTTTGCAATGGAGAATCCGAAACCCAATTTTATGCTGCTTGACCGTTTCCTGATCATGATGGAGAAAGAAAATGTTCCGGCAGTTATATGTTTTAACAAGAAAGATATTGCAAAACAGGAAGAACTGGAGCTTTTATATGAAACCTATAAGAGCTGTGGATATGATGTGATTTTTTCCAGTACTTTTAATGGAGAGGGACTGGATGAGATACGTGAGATCCTGAAAGGGAAAACAACTGTAGTTG
>ERZ1034723.1406-NODE-1406-length-10431-cov-6.054549_pt1 | contig 10431 bp, 9 predicted proteins | sample MGYA00520637_ERZ1034723 | MGnify/ENA primary metagenome ERZ1034723 (study PRJEB33766, sample SAMN09781719) | gut metagenome | biome: gut microbiome | host: Homo sapiens | place: Madagascar | study: EMG produced TPA metagenomics assembly of the PRJNA485056 data... | reverse complement strand
CTTTACGTCCTCAGCCGCAACGTAAAGTTCTTTATCAGCGGCGTTTAAGCCGTAGCGCACGAGGTTCAGTCCGTCGGCGATGCCGTTGAGATACTGGTTGTCGTTGTCGATGAACACGCAGCGCGGGCGCTTCACCTCGCGTATGGCGTAAGCATCATTCTCGCCGTTGGCAGCCGCACGCACAAAGTCGTACAGTTCGCCCTTAGTCTTTATCACGCCTTCGAACGAACCGAAGCCCTGCAGATGCGCACGACCCACGTTTGTGATGAGCGCATAGTCGGGCTCAACTATCTCCACCAGCGTCTTGATATCGCCAGGGTGCGACGCGCCCATCTCCACGACCGCGATGTCGTGTGTGGAGTTCAGGCGCAGCAATGTCTTAGGCACGCCGATGTCGTTGTTGAAGTTGCCCTCGGTATAGAGCACGTTGTATTTCTGCAGCAACACCGCAGCCGTGAGTTCCTTTGTGGTAGTCTTGCCGTTGGTTCCGGTGATGCCGATGATAGGCGTGCCGAGCGCACGGCGGTGATAGCGTGCGAGCTGTTGCAGAGTGTGCAGACAGTTGTCGACGAGAATGAAGCGAGCGTCGCCCTCAACGACGTACTCCGCTTCGTCGACAACAGCATAAGCGCAGCCCTTCTCAAGCGCAGCCGCAGCAAACTTGTTGCCGTTGAACGAAGCGCCTTTCAAGGCGAAGAACAACGAACCGACGGGGCAGTCGCGACTGTCGGTTGTAACAACGGGGTGTTGCTTAAAGATTTCGTAAAGTTCGGATATTTCCATTTTGCTTCTTACTTTTATCGATGCATTTATCGGTGCAAAGGTAGTGCAAACCGAAGACAATGCAAAATAAGCTTGCTGTTTTTTATTGTTGAGGTGCAGCTTGTGGGGAGTGGGTGTATTAAAAAAAGAGGAGCGTGTGCCCCTCTTTTGTTTATGATTATGTGTGTATTCGTTTAGAACTTGTATGCAGCACCGAGACTGATGACGCACTGGTCCAAGTCGCTCACGAGACTGTACTTCACCTCGAAGTTGAGCATGAGGTTGTCTGTAAGGTCGTACTGGGCACCGCCACCGAGGTTTACACCAAACTTGCCAGTGTCGTAACCACCGTTAACGTTTATCTCGCCGTTTGCCTTTCTCATCGGAGCACCATAGTCCCAATCACCACCACCGACGTTGATATTCAAGCCACTCAAGTGTCCATGTACATAGGTAAGACCTACGAGCGGATATACCATGAACTTGTCACCAATGTTGAACAAGTAGTGAGCGTTAGCGTTGATTTCCCACATTGTGAAGTGGTCTTTCGGGAAGAAGTAGTTGAACGAAGCCTCGCCACGAATGTTGTCTGTGAAGCAGTAAGAACCCTTGACACCAAGGCCGAGAGACTCTATTTCTGTACCATAGTTAAGATTAAGACCGACCGCAGCTGTCTTTGCCTGCGCTGATGCGAACAAGCTTGTCATCGCACAAGCGAGTGTTAATAATACTTTTTCATAATTGTTTGTGTTAGTTTGGGTTAAACTATATAGGCAAAATTACACTAAATAATCCAAACTTCCAAATCTTTTTGTTAAAAATGTTTGGCTATTTGGATATTTATTGCGTATTTTGTGTTTCGTTATTAACAAATTATCAAGCATATATGCAATATACAATAAATATGCGAGGCCGACTTCTCGACCTCTCGAAGCCCATGGTGATGGGCATACTGAACGCAACGCCCGACTCGTTCTACAGCGGATCGCGCAAGCAGACCGAGGCTGAGATAGCCGACCGCGCCAACCAGATAATCGCCGAAGGCGGACGCATCATCGACGTGGGCGCTTTCTCCACACGCCCCGGCGCCGACGAGGTGAGCCTTGAGGAAGAAACCGAGCGTCTGAAGCGCGCCCTTGAGATAGTGCGCCGCGAGCAGCCCGACGCCATCGTGTCGGTAGACACCTACCGCCCGCTTGTGGCGCGCAGATGCGTGGAGGAGTTCGGCGCCGACATCATCAACGACGTGTCGGAAGGCGGCATAACGGGCATCGTAGGCAAGGAGATACACGAGGAAGGCGACATGTTCGAGACCGTGGCGCAGCTCGGCGTGCCCTACATACTGATGTCGGTGCAGCCGACGCTGGCGAAGATGATGCAGAACTTTGCGGCTGAGGTGCAGCGCCTGCGCGACCTCGGAGCGAAGGACATCATTCTCGACCCCGGCTACGGCTTCGGCAAGACGCTCGAGCAGAACTACGAGATAATGAGCGAGGCGGAGCGCCTGCTTGCGCTTGAGCTGCCCGTGCTTGTAGGCGTGTCGCGCAAGAGCATGATATATCGTCTCGTCGGCGGCGACCCCACGACGGCGCTCAACGGCACCACCGTGCTCCACACCGTGTCGCTGCAGAAAGGCGCCTCAATACTGCGTGTGCACGACGTGAAGGAAGCCTTTGAAACAATTCGAATTGTGCAGCAATTAGGTTAACATTCAACATTCAACATTCCACATTCAACACTCACAACATGTTCGACTTCGGAATAAAAGACATCATCGACATATTTCTTGTCGCCCTGATGCTCTACTACATCTATCGTCTGATGAAGGAGAGCCGTTCGCTCAACGTCTTCATCGGCATCATCGTGTTCGTGCTCGTGTGGCTCTTCGTGAGTCAGGTGCTCGAGATGCGCCTGCTCGGAGCCATCCTCGACAAGCTCGTGTCGGTGGGCGTCATCGGCATCATCGTACTCTTTCAGGAAGAGATACGCCGCTTCCTCTACTCGCTCGGCGCCCACCAGCGCTTCCGCGCCTTCGCCAATCTGTTCGTAGGCGCAAGCAAGGAGAAGATAGTTGACAAGGAGACCATCATGCCCATCGTCATGGCGTGCATCGACCTCTCGCGCGGCAAGGTGGGAGCGCTCATCGTCATTGAGCGCGGCATACGCCTCGACGACATCGTCGACACCGGCGACGTGATAGACGCACGCATCAACCAGCGCCTCATAGAGAACATCTTCTTCAAGAACTCGCCGTTGCACGACGGCGCCATGATAATCGTAGGCAAGCGCATACGCGCCGCCGGCTGCATCCTGCCCGTGTCGCACAACCATGACATTCCGAAGGAGCTCGGACTGCGCCACCGCGCCGCGCTCGGCATCTCGCAAGACTCCGACGCCATAGCCATCGTCGTGTCCGAAGAGACCGGCGGCATCAGCGTGGCTATCAAGGGCGCGTTCCAGTTGAGGCTCTCGGCGGAGAAACTCGAGAATATTCTCTCGAAGGAAATGAACCTTTAGGCTGAAAAAAGCCACGTTTTCTTCGAATAATCAACGCATTATTCGTAAATTTGCATTTCTTTAGGAGATGTGCATGCCGATGTCTTGCAGCCTGAAAGTGCAGGCTGAGTCATCGTGCACCGAACGCAACCCGATTGGACGGCGGACGCAACCCGATCGGACGGCGGACGCAATCCGATCGGACGGCGGACGCAATCGGTCGCTCTCCCTTGACTTTTATATACGAAAATGGAAAATAAAGATACAAAAAACGCCTATGTGCGCCAGGTGGCGGAGCAGAAATACGAGTACGGCTTCACTACCGACGTGCATACAGACATAATTGAGAAAGGACTCAACGAGGACATCGTGCGACTCATCTCAAGCAAGAAGGGCGAACCCGACTGGATGCTTGAGTTCCGTCTGCAGGCTTTCCGCCACTGGCAGACGCTGAAGGAGCCGAAGTGGGGCCACGTGCACGTGCCCGAGATCGACTATCAGGCGATTTCGTACTACGCCGACCCGCTCGCAAAGAAGAAGAACGAGAATAAGGAGATAGACCCCGAGCTGATGAAGACATTCGACAAGCTCGGCATACCTCTCGAAGAACGACTCGCACTCAGCGGCGTGGCGGTAGACGCCATCATGGACTCCGTGAGCGTGAAGACGACATTCTCGCAGCACCTCGCCGAGAAAGGCATCATCTTCTGCTCTATAGGCGACGCCATAAAGAACCATCCCGACCTCGTGCGCGAGTACTTGGGAAGCGTGGTGCCCTACCGCGACAACTTCTTCGCTGCGCTCAACAGCGCCGTGTTCTCCGACGGATCGTTCGTCTACATACCCAAGGGCGTGCGCTGCCCGATGGAGCTTAGCTCCTACTTCCGCATCAACGCACGCAACACCGGCCAGTTCGAGCGCACGCTCATCATTGCCGACGACGACGCATACGTGAGCTACCTCGAAGGCTGCACGGCGCCGATGCGCGACGAGAACCAGCTGCACGCAGCCATCGTGGAGATCGTCGTGAAGGACAACGCCGAAGTGAAATACTCTACCGTGCAGAACTGGTACCCGGGCGACGAGCATGGCAAGGGTGGCGTGCTCAACCTCGTGACGAAGCGAGGCGACCTGCGCGGCGTCAACTCAAAACTCTCGTGGACGCAGGTGGAGACCGGCTCTGCCATCACATGGAAGTACCCCTCGTGCGTGCTGCGCGGCGACGGCTCGCAGGCGGAGTTCTACTCCGTAGCCGTCACCAACAACTACCAGGAGGCAGACACCGGCACGAAGATGATACACATGGGCAAGAACACCAAGTCGACAATCATATCGAAGGGCATCTCAGCCGGACACAGCCAGAACTCGTACCGCGGACTGGTGCGCGCCACAAGCAACGCCGACAACGCACGCAACTACTCGTCGTGCGACTCGCTGCTGCTCGGTTCCGACTGCGGAGCGCACACCTTCCCATACATGGATATACACAACGACACGGCAGTGGTGGAGCACGAGGCTACGACGTCGAAGATTTCGGAAGACCAGCTCTTCTACTGCAACCAGCGCGGCATACCCACCGAGCAAGCCGTGGGGCTCATCGTGAACGGATACGCCAAGGACGTGCTCAACAAGCTGCCTATGGAGTTCGCCGTCGAGGCGCAGAAGCTGCTCAGCGTGTCGCTTGAGGGAACAGTGGGATAGAATGTTATGTTTGTAAGAAAACTAATTGCCGCGTTTGCGCTCATAGCGTATGCGGCGACTGCCGCAGCCGGTAACGATACCGACGAGTTTCAGCGGCGTTGGGCAGTGATAGCAGGCATGAACCTCTCGTGCCCGACGACGGCAAGCGTAGAGCGTTCGCCGCGCGACGCAGGCAACATCGCAGCGTTCGCCTCGCCCCAATGCAACGTGATGCTCGAATACTACCTGCCGCAGCAGCACTTCTCACTCGTGGGCGGCTACAACGCCGAGACCGTACAATGGTTCGGCAGCAAAGTGGATGCCACAATGCAGAACATTGTGGTCGGCGCACGCTACTATCCACTGAGCAAGCGCTTCGCCCTGCAGCCCTACGCCTCGCTCATGATCAACATCAACGTAGCCGATCGGCACGTGCGGAGCAGCATGAGCGGATGGAACGCTGACGACAGCTACGAGCGCAACAGCACAATAAGTCTGCCGCGTGTGAGCATAGCACCAACGGTGGGAGTAGACTGCTACATCTTCTCGTCGCTCGCGCTCGAGTTCCAGTACGGATTCCCACTCGCCATCGACGGCAAGGCGCACGTGGCTACGACCTGCAACGGCAACCCCGACGTATACAGGCTGCGCTCCAACATGCACCGCCACAACATACAGATAGGTCTGAAGGCGACGTTCCCGTTCCGCTTCACCTCAGCCGACGGCAACAGTCTCTTCACGCTCATCGAAATGGCGCTCGGCATATACGACCCCGCCGACGAAAAGAAACAAGAAACGAAGAAGGAACGCCGCCGGAGGAAGCTCGGTCGCGTGCTCGATTCGTATTAATATAAAAACTCAAAACTCGATATGTTAGAAGTAAAAAACCTCCATGCCACTATCGCTGGCAAGGAAATACTAAGAGGCATCAACCTCACTATAAACGATGGCGAGATACACGCCATCATGGGACCGAACGGTTCAGGAAAGTCTACACTCAGCGCTGTGCTCACCGGCAATCCGCTCTACGAAGTGACGGAAGGCGAGGCGTGGTTCAACGGCAAGAACATCCTTGAGATGAAGCCCGAAGACCGTGCGCACGAAGGCCTGTTCCTCTCGTTCCAGTATCCGGTGGAGATACCGGGCGTGTCGATGACCAACTTCCTTAAGGCGGCTGTCAACGAGAAGCGCAAGTATCAGGGACAGCCCGAACTGAAGGCGGGCGACTTCCTCAAGCTCATGAACGAGAAGCGCAAGGTCGTGGAGCTCGACTCCAAGTTCACACGCCGCTCTGTCAACGAAGGCTTCTCGGGTGGTGAGAAGAAGCGCAACGAGATATTCCAGATGGCAATGCTCGAACCGAAGCTCGCCATACTCGACGAGACCGACTCCGGACTCGACGTGGACGCAATGCGCATCGTAGCCGACGGCGTCAACAAGATGCACACGCCGGAGACGTCAGCCATCGTCATCACCCACTACGAGCGACTCCTCGACATGATAAAGCCCGACGTCGTACACGTGCTCTACAAGGGACGCATCGTGAAGACCGCCGGACCCGAACTCGCAAAGGAGATTGAACAGCGAGGATACGATTGGATAAAAGCTGAACTTGAAGAAGAATAAAATTCAGAACAATGACTTCAGAACAACAATACATCGACCTCTACCGCGAATGTCGCGAGCAGATCTGCGCCCACAGCGCCGACGTGCTGAACGCTGTGCGCGACGAAGCCTTCAACAGCTTCGAGCGTCTCGGCTTCCCTTCGCGAAAAGTGGAGCGATACAAATATACAACGATAGACAAGCTCTTCGAGCCCAACTACGGACTGAACATCAATCGTCTTGAAGTGCCGGTAGACCCGTACAAGGCGTTCCGCTGCGACGTGCCCAACCTCAGCACATCGCTCTACTTCATCGTCAACGACCAGTTCCGTCAGTCGCTGCAGCCTAAGGAGAACCTGCCAGAAGGCATCGAGGTGGCGTCGCTTGCCGAATACGCGAAGGCTCACCCCGAGTTTGTGGCTAAGCACTACGCACGTCTGGCGAAGAGCGACGAAGACGCCGTGACTGCACTCAACACCATGCTGGCGCAGGACGGTCTGCTCGTTCACGTGAAGCGCAACGTCGTTGTCGATAAGACCGTGCAGGTCATCAACATCCTGCGCTCAGACGTGGCTATGATGGTGAACCGCCGCGTGCTCATCGTGATGGAGGAGGGCGCCAACGCAAAGTTCCTCTTCTGCGACCACGCTGCCGACGACCAGCAGTTCCTCACCACCCAGGTGATTGAGGCTTACGTCGGAGCAAACGCATCGCTCGACCTCTACTGCATGGAGGAGACCCACTACAAGAACACACGCATCTCGAACGTATACGTAGAGCAGGAGCGCGACTCGCGCTTCAACCACAACGTCATCACGCTGCACAACGGCGTCACGCGCAACCGACTCGACGTGCAGCTCAAGGGCGAGGGCGCAGAGTGCTGGTGCAACGGCTGCGTGATAGCCGACAAGACTCAGCACGTGGACAACAACACGCTGATAGATCACCAGGTGCCGCACTGCACGAGTCACGAACTCTACAAGTACGTGCTCAACGACAAGGCGACGGGAGCCTTCGCAGGCAGAGTGCTCGTGCGTCACGGCGCGCAGCACACCGTGTCGGAGGAGGTGAACCAGAACCTTTGCGCCACAAAGACAGCGCGTATGTACACGCAGCCGATGCTCGAGATATACGCCGACGACGTGAAGTGCTCGCACGGATCTACCGTGGGTCAGCTCAACGATGCGGCTCTGTTCTACATGCGTCAGCGCGGCATCAGCGAGAAGGAGGCAAAGCTGCTCCTCGAGTTCGCATTCATCAACGAGGTTGTCGACAAGATACAGCTCGAACCGCTGCGCGACCGCCTGCACTATCTCGTGGAGAAGCGCTTCCGCGGCGAACTGAGCAAGTGTGAGGGCTGCAAGCTCTGCAAGTAATTAGTAGAGAATTCTCACCATCTCACCATTTCAACTTAACAACATCATGTACGATATAAATAAGGTTCGCGCCGATTTCCCAATCCTTTCGCGCACCGTCTACGACCGTCCGCTCGTCTATCTCGACAACGGAGCTACCACTCAGAAGCCGTTGTGCGTGCTCGACGCCATGCGCGAAGAGTATCTCAACGCTAACGCCAATGTGCACCGCGGTGTACACTATCTCTCGCAGCGCGCCACCGACCTGCACGAAGCTGCACGCGAGACCGTGCGCCAGTTTATCAACGCGCCGAAGACAGAAGAGATAATCTTCACGCGCGGCACCACGGAGAGCATCAATCTCGTGGCTGCATCGTTCTGCGAAGCGTTCATGGCGGAAGGCGATGAGGTGATAGTGTCCGTAATGGAGCACCACTCGAACATCGTTCCGTGGCAGTTGCAGGCAGCGAAACGCGGCATTGCGCTGAAGGTGATTCCGATGGACGACAGCGGAAAGCTCGACATGCAGGCATACGAGCAGCTGTTCTCTGAGAAAACGAAGATAGTAAGTGTGGCTCACGTGAGCAATACGCTCGGAACAGTGAACCCCGTGAAGGAGATTGTGCGCATAGCGCATGAGCACGGTGTGCCGGTGCTCGTAGACGGAGCGCAATCGACGCCCCATTTCGCCGTAGACGTGCAGTCAATCGACTGCGACTTCTTCGCCTTCAGCGGACATAAGATATACGGACCGACCGGCATCGGTGTGCTCTACGGCAAGGAAGAATGGCTCGACCGCATGCCGCCCTATCAAGGAGGCGGCGAGATGATAGAAAGCGTGAGCTTCGAGAAGACCACCTTCGAGAAGCTGCCGTTCAAGTTCGAAGCCGGAACGCCCGACTATGTGGCTACGCACGGACTGGCTACGGCGCTCAACTATGTGTCGGCGCTTGGCATGGACAACATCGCCGCACACGAGCGCGAGCTCACCGACTACTGCATGAAGCGCTTGGCGGAGATAGACGGCATGCGACTCTTCGGAACCACCGAGGGCAAGGACGCCGTGGTGTCGTTCCTCGTGGGCGACATACACCATCTCGACATGGGCACGCTGCTCGACCGACTCGGCATCGCCGTGCGCACCGGTCACCACTGCGCACAGCCCGTTATGGACCGCTTCGGCATACAGGGCACGGTGCGTGCGTCGTTCGGACTCTACAACACGAAGGAGGAAGTGGACGCTCTCGTGGCTGGAGTGAAGCGCGTGAGCCAGATGTTCTGATGCCGCGCAGCGCAGCACGCAGACATCTACGACGCAGAGGCGCCGCATCAGCAGCCTATACTCTGCACTTCAGCAGACTATCCTCTGCACTTCAGCGGTCTATCCTCTGCACTTCAGCACCGCCCACAGCATCCAAGCGCATACGCCGAGATGCACAAGCAGCGAGTCGTATGTAGGGAATACGCACATAACGAAAGCAAGCTGCGCATGCAGGTAGCGCAGAGTCTGCCCCATAGTCACCTCGCGCTCGAGCACGCTCGAATAATACTGCCGTAACCACTCCATCGGAGCGGTTGCGGCTTTTTTCATGCCGTCGAGTAGGGCAGAAGTCTGCACCTGCTTTGCGTTGATAACACGGATGTCCGACTGCTGGAGTGTGATGTTCTTTTCCATAATCTATATATTATATAAGGTGATACATATTGTTTCTTATCTTCGCTTGCAAAATTAGTGGGCTTTATAGAAATAACATTTCACTTTCTGTATTTCTTTGTTAAAGAAATCTTACAATCGCTTTGTAGTTTGTATTATAAAAGCTAACTTTGCAAACGGAAAAGAGTTGCACCCGTAAGCGGGTTTATTGCACATTGAAACAGACAACAATGAAAAAACAGGAAAGTAAGACACACTTGCTGCCACATTACTATACCGACCTCGTCGAAGCAGGCTGCGACGAAGCCGGCAGAGGCTGTCTTGCCGGAAGCGTATACGCCGCCGCAGTCATTCTGCCGCCCAACTACGACAACGCTCTGCTCAACGACTCGAAGAAGCTCACCGAGAAAGCGCGACGCACGCTGCGCGACCAGATAGTGCGCGACGCCGTGGCGTGGGCTGTAGGCGTGGTTACGCCCGAGGAGATAGACCGCATAAACATACTCAACGCCAGCTTCCTCGCCATGCACCGCGCGCTCGACCAGCTCACCGTGCGCCCCGAAGCCATCATCGTCGACGGCAACCGCTTCACTCCCTACCGCGACCTGCCCCACACAACGATAGTGAAAGGCGACGGCAAGTATCAGTCGATAGCCGCAGCGAGCATCCTCGCCAAGACATTCCGCGACGAATACATGGACCGTCTCGCAGAGGAGTATCCCTACTACGACTGGCAGAAGAACAAGGGCTATCCTACAAAGGCGCACCGCGAGGGCATACGCCTGCACGGCACCACGCCTTACCACCGAATGAGCTACAACCTGCTGGGCGGAGGACAACTCGAACTGAAGTTTGAGGAGAGCCCCTCCCAACCCTCCC
>ERZ1034723.1403-NODE-1403-length-10452-cov-13.496105_pt1 | contig 10452 bp, 8 predicted proteins | sample MGYA00520637_ERZ1034723 | MGnify/ENA primary metagenome ERZ1034723 (study PRJEB33766, sample SAMN09781719) | gut metagenome | biome: gut microbiome | host: Homo sapiens | place: Madagascar | study: EMG produced TPA metagenomics assembly of the PRJNA485056 data... | reverse complement strand
TTGTTAAGTTCGTTTTATATACAACAGGCCGTCGCTTTGGGGAAAGCGGCGGCCTCTTCTTTTATCTGACGTGTGGAATGAGTAGCTGTTTACGCAAAATGTATTATCCAGATCCAAGGCTATTCCGATGTAAACCCGGTGAGTGAGTAGTTGCGTTTCACTCACGAAAAGCCCTACGATGTGACCTGGTGAGCCAGAAGAGGTATTTCACGCACGATTATTTCTCATACAAGGCGAAAAGGGCGGAGCCGGAACCTGACATTGCAGCATAAACAGCACCGGAGTCGTAGAGAGACTGTTTGATGGAGGCAAGTTCCGGATGCGCCTTGAAGACGGTGGCCTCGAAATCGTTCAGCAACTTGTCTTTCCATTCGGAAACCGGCATCGCCAGTATGGTTTTCAGATCATCTATTGTGTCAGGCTTGGCCGGTTCAGTCACCCCGATGGCTGATGAGCAAAGGTGGCCAGGTTGGTCACTGAGCTTGTCGAAGTGACCTTCCCGAGGAACAATTCCCTTATACGCCTCCGCCGTCGAGACCGAGATCCCTTCTGGAATCAGCACCTTGATTTCATATTCAGAAAGGTCAATGTCATAAGGTTCAAGTACTTCCCCACGTCCTGATCCGATCATAGGACGATTGAATATGAAGAAGGCGCAATCGCTGCCAAGCCGTGCGGCATAATCGGAAAGCCTTTGGTCGTCAAGGCCAAGCCCGCATAACTCGTTCAGGGCCTTGAGTGTGAAAGCCGCGTCCGCAGAACCTCCGCCGAGTCCCGCTCCCACGGGGGCCTTCTTTTCCAGAAATATCTTGACAGGAGGCAGGTCGAAATCTTGTGCCAGAATGTCATACGCCTTTGCGCACAGATCCTTGAGCGGATCCCAGTCCACACCTTCTTCCCGCGCGATCGTGACCATCAGCTTCCCGCTCTCGGATATTCCCTGCACTAATCTGCCGTCCTCTGATACCGTTACATTTCCGGAGAGAGCCGCTCCTTTCCCGTCTTTTGGGGTTGATTGGTTGAGCCCGGTTGGTTCGACAAGCTCACCAACCGATGCTTCCTGCTGATCACCGAGCTTGCCGATCGCTGAGCCTGCCTGTCTCTGATCTCGCTGGTCGCTGAGCTTGTCGGTCGCTGAGCCAGTCGAAGCGCCGAAGCGTGCATTCGGGCCACCGTACTTTGCGAACAGAGCAGCCGAGGTCCGGCTGTAGTCATCGCCCGTGATGATCTCAAGAGTGTCCCCGAAATCAAAGCACGGCACAAACAGCGTCTCGATGTCGTGAAACCCATCGGCACGTTTCCGCAGGACACACAGTCCCAGATTCAGTTTGACGTTTGTCTTGACAATCATCCTATCTCCATATTTATCACGTGGTATTCAACATATTGGTAATCAGTTAATTCATCGATTACCTTTCGTTAGAATCACCTTAAGGGAAATTCTTATTTGTTTGTGTTACAAATATTTATCCACCACGGCTTTGGCTCCTTTTGGGAGCACACTTATGATGGGTAAGCTGCTGAACCTACCGTGAAGCAGCTTACAGTAATGCGAAGCTGCGGATGGCATTCTCGACGAGCTCGGCAACGGCGGCCCTGTCTGTAGTTCCGTCCGAGGACTCTTCCGGGATGTTTTCAAGCACCGGAGCCACGAATGAGATCATCTGCAGTACCTTGGCCTCGTCCTCAGGAATGCCACGGGAGCGCATATAGAACTGCTCGTCTTCGTTCAGTTTCCCGACCGTGGCGCCATGCGAGCACTTCACATCATCGGCATAGATCTCCAACCGTGGCTTTGTGTTGATCCTGGCCGAGTCGGAAAGCAAGATGTTGTGGTTCTCCTGGAACGCCTCGGTTCTCTGCGCCTCGGGCGCGATCACAATCTTGCCGAAGAATCCGCACTTGGCCTCCCCGGTAGCCAACCCGTTGAATGTCTGCCGGGAACGGCAGTCTCCAGTACGGTGATGCATCGTGATGTCGAACGTCACCTCATCGTGGCCGGAGCAGAGGTATATTCCCGAAAGACGGACTTCGGAATGCGCTCCGGTCAAGTCTATCGTCAGCGGAATCCGTGCCGATACTCCCGGCAGCACTATCACTGTCAGATCCAGCATCGCACCCGCCCCCACTTCGATGTTGGACGGAATCCCGGTCACTTCGATAGTTGGTGAGCCTGTCGAACCAACCGGAGTTTCGGAGGAGGATCTCTGCTTAGTAGCAATGTTATCAGAATCAGCCGTTGGAGCCGCCGAATCTATGGCCGCCCGTGGCCATACGAACGGGTGGCATCCGCTCTGCGGATGACGGGATGGAGCGCGAAGCGCGGAGGATTCGGCGACCTCGGCTCCTGCGGCAACATCATCGGCGGAAAGCACAAAGACTTTGCGAATATGCTCTCCGTCAGCGACTTTCATTCCCGGCACGATGGGCGAGGGAATATAATTGCCGTGGTCTATGTTTTTAGAACTGTTCAAAGCCATCCTTTTCAATCTTGTCAATCAGTTCGTAACCGCCGGTGGCCACGATACGGCCGTCCTTCAAGACGTGCACGACATCCGGCCTTACATATTCAAGAAGCTTCTGGTAGTGGGTGATGACGATCGCAGACTTTTCCGGAGTGTGCAGGGCGTTCACTCCATCGGCCACGATCTTGAGCGCGTCCACGTCCAGGCCGCTGTCCGTCTCGTCGAGGATAGCGAGGGTCGGATCGAGCATCGCCATCTGGAAGATCTCGTTCCGCTTCTTCTCTCCACCGGAGAATCCGACGTTTACCTCACGCTTGGCGAACTCCGGCTTCATCTGCACGAAGGCCATCTTCTGCTTCATAAGCTTCAGGAAATCACCGGCTTTCATCGGCTCTTTCCCCTGAGCCTTGAGCTTGGAGTTGATCGCCGTCTTCATAAAGTTCGTGATGGAGACTCCCGGAATCTCGATCGGATACTGGAAGGACATAAACAGTCCGGCCCAGGCCCTTTCCTCCGGCTTCATCGCCAACAAATCCTTGCCATCGAATTCAATGGAGCCCGAGGTGACCTCGTAGTTCGGCTTGCCTGTCAATACTGAGGACAGAGTGCTTTTGCCAGCCCCGTTCGGCCCCATAACGGCGTGGATCTCGCCGCGGCGGATCTCAAGGTTGATGCCCTTCAGGATCTCCTTGTCTCCGACACTGGCGTGCAGATCTTTTATTTTCAGTAATATGTCTGTCATATTCATCGTATTTTGTCGTGGAGGCTAAGCTCCTGTTTATCAATTAATTACTTCATTTCCTTTGGCTGGATCTCACTAAAGGTTGATGCGTAAAATACTCATCTTTAATGTGTTATCCGCCACGGCCACCTCTTTCCAATCACTGAGCTTGCCGAAGTGCCTTCTGTGTCCGTTCGTCTGGTCACTTCGGCAAGCTCAGTGACCAAATACTTACCTCTCCTCCTTGTACAGCCGGTACCAGGTCCAGAGGGACCAGATGCCGTTGAGAAGGTAAAGGGCGCTGACTATCGGCATGAACACGAGGCCGGCGCTAAGGTAGAGAGTGATGTTCGTGATGTTCACCACCAGCCACACGATCCAGCAGTCCCACTTCTTCTGTGCGGAAAGGAACTGCGCCAACAGCGTCAGCATCAGGCCGTACGAGTCAAGCCACGGGGTTGGATCAGGTGTGAATATGTCCGTGAACCAGGCCGTGCCCAATTTGCTGAGCACGAATCCCCAGGCGGCTCCGGCAAAGGCCACGACCGTGAGAGCAGTGCACCAATCCCGCATCGACAGATGTGTCACCTTCAAGGCCGAAGCGTCTTTCGAACTCTGTTCCTCCGGCCTGGGATGTGTCCACCTCCAATGCCCGAAGGCATTGATTCCGAACGCTATCGGCTGGAGAAGCATCGCCGAGTAGAGGTGCCGCTGCCAGAACAGCGTAAACAGCAGGATGTTGTACAGGTAGCCGACCCAGAAGTTGTACTTGCTGTTGCGTCCGGCCATCACCACGCAGGTAAGTCCCGCGATGACTCCGATCAGCTCCAGAAAGCTCACTCCCGTTCCGCCAAGCGTGAACGCAATGTTTTCTATATCAAAGAACTTCATAAATGTTCAAGTCACCGCAAACCGGCAATCGTTTGCTGAAGAATTATTAAGGTGATTGCCCACCTGTTCAGGCACTTCCGGAATATTCAGAAATGCTTGTGAATATATTCATTAACCCACCGAACCTTCGAGGGAGACCTGAAGCAGTTTGGTGGCTTCTACGGCGAACTCCATCGGGAGGCGGGAAAGCACCTCGTGGGCATAGCCGTTGACGATCAGGCCGACTGCATCCTCCGGCCCGAGCCCCCTCTGGTTGCAATAGAACAGCTGCTCGTCGCTGATCTTCGAGGTCGTCGCCTCGTGTTCCACGATCGCGGTCGGGTTGGCGCTTTGGATGTCCGGGAACGTGTGTGCCCCGCACTGCGAGCCGATCAGCAGGCTGTCGCACTGCGAGTAGTTGCGCGCTCCGGCCGCTCCGGCGTTCATCCGGACCAGACCACGGTAACTGTTCTGGCTGTGACCCGCTGATATTCCTTTACTTACGATCCGGCTCTTCGTGCCGCGGCCGATGTGGATCATCTTTGTTCCGGTGTCCGCCTGCTGGTAGTTGTTGGTCACTGCCACGGAGTAGAACTCCGATGAGGAGTAGTCGCCTTTCAGGATCGTCGAAGGGTATTTCCACGTGATCGCCGAGCCTGTTTCGACCTGCGTCCAGCTGAGATGCGAGCCGCTGCCCTTGCATATTCCTCTCTTGGTCACGAGGTTAAGGATTCCTCCGTGCCCTTGCGCGTCGCCAGGGTACCAGTTCTGCACCGTTGAATATTTCACGTCGGCGTCCTTCTCGACCACGATCTCCACCACCGCCGCGTGCAGCTGATTCTCGTCACGCATCGGAGCCGTGCAGCCCTCCATATAGCTCAGCTGCGATCCTTCGTCCGCCACGATGAGCGTCCTTTCGAACTGTCCCGTACCTTTCGCGTTGATTCTGAAGTAGCTGGAAAGTTCCATAGGACACTTTACACCTTTGGGAATATAGCAGAAACTGCCGTCGCTGAAGACCGCCGAGTTGAGTGCCGCAAAGAAATTGTCCCCTACAGGCACCACCGAGGCGAGATATTTCCGCACAAGGTCCGGATGCTCTTTGACGGCCTCTGAGAAACTGCAGAATATGATTCCTTTTTCCGCCAGCGATGCCCTGAATGTTGTGGCCACAGAGACTGAATCGAAGACCGCGTCCACGGCCACGACTCCGGCGAGAGCCTCGCGCTCCCTGACCGGAATGCCCAGCTTCTCGAAAGTCTCCTCCAGCTTCGGGTCGATCTCCTTAGGGCGGTCGGCATTTTTCTTCGGTGCCGCATAGTAGATAATGTCCTGAAAATCAATCTTAGGCATATCCAGATGGCCCCACTCCGGCATCTCCATCCTCTGCCACTTGCGGAAAGCGTCCAGCCGGAACTCCAGCAGCCATTCCGGCTCTTCCTTGAGCCGGGAGATGGTGCGGATGATGTCCTCGTTCAGCCCTTTGGGAATGAAGTCCTGGCCGACCTCGGTGACGAAGCCCTCCTTGTACTCCTGCCGCGTGACCTCCTGTATGATCTTATCTTCTTCCTTAATGTCCATTCCAATAAGTAGTTTCATCCTCATAATCCGCCGTGTTTGAACACAAAACGGCCATTCGGGGATATTACTACAAAGATAGCATATTTTATTCCACAAGAAAAGTGTATTTTTGCAAGGACGGACTTATTGATTTTTGAATATACAATGAACGCATTCGGACGTAATTTCAGGGTGGAGATCTTCGGGGAGTCGCACGGGACGGCGATCGGAGTTGTCGTGGACGGGGTCAGGCCGGGGATAGAGCTTGGTATCGAGGATTTTATGCCGGACATTCTTCGCCGCAAGAGTGGAGCGAAGGGTACCACACCACGCATCGAGGCGGACGAGCCGGAGATTCTGAGCGGAGTCTTCGATGGACACACAACCGGAGCACCGATCGCAGTCATATTCAAGAACAACAACACTCGGTCTTCTGACTATGAGGCTCTTAAGGCGGTGCCGCGACCAGGGCACGCTGATTATGTCGCTTCCGTCAAGTGGAACGGCTTCAATGACCCTCGTGGGGGCGGACATTTTTCGGGAAGGATAACCCTTCCGCTGGTCGCCGCCGGAGTCATCGCCAAGAAAATGTGTCCGGGAATCTGTTTTGAGGCCGGCTTGATAGAGATCGGAGGAGAGACGGACAAGTCTAAGTGGAGCGATCTTTTGGACAAAATCTCCAAAGAAGGCGATTCGCTTGGCGGCATTGTCGAGTGCCGTGTCACCGGAGTGCAGGCTGGTCTTGGGGAGCCGTTCTTCGATTCAGTCGAGTCTCTGATCTCGCACGCCGTCTTCTCCATCCCGGGAGTCCGTGGAATCGAGTTCGGTGACGGTTTCGCCGCGGCAAGGATGAAAGGCTCGGAACACAATGACTCTCTTGAACTTAAGGATGGGTCTGTGGCCACCGTGAAGAACGGTTCCGGCGGAGTCAACGGCGGCATCACGAACGGCTCTCCGATAGTCTTCCGCGTAGCCTTCAAGCCGACCTCTAGCATCACGAAATCCCAGACCACCCTCAACGTCAAGACCGGCGAGCAAACCACCCTCAACGTCCCCGGCCGTCACGATGTCTGCTTCGCCCTCCGCACCCCCGTCATCATCGAGGCCGTCACCGCCATCGTCCTCGCCGAGATGAAGGGCCGTGGCATCTAAACCCTTGATAATGAATAAAAACGAAGATGTCCTGGTGCTTGATTCCGCACCAGGACATCTTCGTTTCGCTTGAAAATCAGCTACTTACCTGCCACGCCTCTCTACATATTACTTTGCGCCTTTGCGTCGGTTACAGTCCCGGCAGATGGCTGTCTCTGGCCGGACACCATCAAGTATTTAACAAGGTTGTTTTAAACAAGGTTGTTAAAAATCGATATTATGCATATATTTGTCATTGAGAATTAAGGACAACTGCTATGAATTCACCATTTGTTTTTGGTGTCAGAGTGGAGGGCGATGCTTTCACTGACAGAAAAGAAGAAACGAAAAGGCTGAAAATGAACTTCCTCTATGGGGTGAACACAATTTTGATTTCACCGCGCAGGATGGGCAAGACATCCTTGGTGGACAAGGCTTGCGGTTTGGTAAAGAGCGATTCTGTGAAAATCGCCAAAATGGATGCGTTTGGATGTCGGTCCGAGGCGGATTTTGTCGATTCATTCGCTACAGCGGTGATCCAGGCTACATCGAGCAAGTGGGAGGAATGGATCGAGAACGCTAAAACTTTTTTGAGCCGCTTTGTTCCCAAGGTCACCTTTGGTCAGGATCCTGTGAACGACTTCTCAATTTCTTTTGAATATAATACCGGCAATAATGTGGTTGAGGAAATTCTGCGGCTTCCGGAGCGGATAGCCTCTCAAAAAAGTTGCAGGCTTGTTGTCTGCGTGGATGAATTTCAACAAATAGGGGAATTTCCTGATTCGTTGACGTTTCAGAAGAAACTTCGCAGTGTCTGGCAACTACAGAGCCACGTGTCGTACTGCTTGTACGGAAGCAAGAAACATATGATGGAGAATATGTTCCAGAGGCAGGACTACCCTTTCTACCGGTTTGGGGACTTGTTCTATCTTGGCAAGATCAGTGAGAGTGATTGGATTGAATATATTCGTGGACGTTTTGAAATCACCGGGAAGGAAATATCAGTGGAACTCGCCAGGCGAATCTGTGAAGTGACGGAGAGATATTCATCATACGTGCAGCAATTGGCTTGGTTCGTTTGGCTTCGCTGCGGCAATGCTGTGACCGCCGAGGACGTTGAATTTGGCATTGATTGTTTGCTGGATGCTTGTGAGCCTCTTTTCATACAGCAGACTGAATCTCTTTCCGCTTATCAGATGAATTTCCTGCACCTTCTTGCGGACGGAATCCATTCCGGCTTCACGAGGACATCCGTGTTAGGCTCCTATCGCCTTGGTACCGCTGCCAATATTACCAGAATAAAGAAAAGCTTGATGGAGAAGGAGTTGATAACGATTTCCGGACCAATGGCCTACGAAATCTCCGATCCGATTCTTTCCCTCTGGTTGAAAAGAAGGGTTTGGAAGAAATAAATGAAGGACTATCTGTCCCTACGCCTTCTGCTTTGGCTCTTTCCTTTCTCTTGATGGGAGTCCGAAGTTTCCACTAGAGCGGAATCCGACACTATAACATTATCGTTATTTTACTCGAAGTCAGCTATTTACCTGCCACAGCCCCGCCCAAAAGCCAACAGAGAAGCCGCCAAGAATTCCTGGCGACCTTTTATGAACAGAGGGCCGGTAAAGCGGATTTTCATAAAGGGCTTTGCGTTCTCCGGGAATTTTCTTATTTTTGTGTTGTGAGTGACGGGCGGTTCTGCCTGTCCGGTAATTTTCAATTCATAAATATTTTGGCAGTGGTTGTCGAGGACAAGGACGGCTGCCGAGGACGGCGACTGTTTTTGTTTGACACCAAGGCCGGTAACAAAAACAATGCTTATGAGGTATCTTATCTTTGCGGCGTTCTACAAGAACGCGGACGACTTTGAGGCCCGGTATCGTGTGCCTGTCAGTGTGAGGGAGTTTCAAGATCTCAGTTTCCTGAAACCGTATGGACTGGAGGTCCATATTGAGACGAACGGTTATATGGATTTCCGTAGAGAGGTAGGAATCAATGAACTGGTGGGATGGGTCGAGGACGGTTACGAGGAGGAGTTAAATCTGGTCCTGTCACAGTCATATTCATTTGAAAAGATTCTTATCCAAGTTGTCGAGATGGATGAGGAATATGGATTTGTAGGGATGAGGATCTGTGACACGAAAGTAGATTTCACGGGAACCGAGGAATTGTCAAGGGTGGAGTTTACGGACACAAAGGGAGACGGTCCGAACTTTCATATTCCTTTACACAATCTGAAGATGTACTTCAGTGTGCTGACTTTGTTTGAAGTGGTTGAGAGGTTGAAGTTTTTTGGCTCCGGCACATATTGGAGCACAAAGGATCTCAAGGAATATTTTGAGTCCGGGATTGATGAGGCGGTGGCCATCGCATCGACTGTCTTTCGCAACAAGAGGGACCTTGACGGCAACCCCGACATCCTCCATTCCCTCGCCGTCGGCATCGCCGGGCAGACCAAGAACGAGAAAATAGTCGGCTTCCTCCACGATGTTGTCGAGGACTCTGATGTCACCTTCGAGGATTTGGATGAATATGGTTTCTCGGCGGAAGTGCTTGAGGCTCTGAAGCTTCTGACCCACGACAAAAAGCGGATGTCTTACGATGAATATGTCCGCGCGATCATCGCTTCGGGGAACTCCACCGCCATCAATGTGAAGATCAACGACCTCCGGAACAACATCGCCCGGGCCGGAAACCGTCACAAGCGCATTTTGGAAAAGCACACGGCCGCTCTGGCCCTTGTTCTGGAGTCTCTACATAAGACCGAATAATATACCAAAACCATATAATAGTTGACTGACTTTAGTTTTTTTGCTCCAACACAAAAGTCAACACTGACGGCCAATAAGGTCCGGTGAAAGTCTTATAGGCCGGACAAAGTTTATGATTTCCACATTTTGTCCGGCAAGATCACAATCCACCGGATGTATGCCTGCGACCTGTACCGTTCGTACTAACGCTCAAGGCAGCGGTAGGTGTCGAGGAAGGCGGGGAAGGACTTGGCGACGCAGGTGGTGTCGTCAATGAGGATCGGGGAGTCGGCGCACCAAGAGGCAACGGTGAGAGCCATTGCCATACGGTGGTCGTGCGAGGAGGTATATTCACCGCCCTTCAGCAGATGGCCGTTCAGGAGGCGACTCTCGACGGATTCGCCGGTGATGGAGAGGGTGTCGCCGCTGGCGGAGGTCTCCACGCCCATCTGGGTGAGCATATTCAGAATCGCCGTGCCGCGGTCGCTTTCCTTGCTGGCCAACCTCTTGAATCCTTGAATATTACTGCGTCCGTGGCAGAAGGCGGCGAGGATGGCGACGATCGGGAACAGGTCCGGGCAGTTGTTGAGGTCGGTGTCGAAGGCGCGCAGTGGGGCTTTCTGGGCGGTGATGAGGCCGCGGTGGCCTTGCGTGGCATTGGCCTCCGGAGCGTCCGCCGCTTCATTGTCGTTGCTGTCTTTCCCGTTGGCGGATTCTTCACCCTGCGGTCCGTCCTCGATCTGCGAGAGGCTGGCTCCGGCCTCCATCAGAATGTCCATAATCGAGATGTCGGCCTGAAGGGAGGTCGTGTCAAGACCGGCCAGTCTCACATCGCCGAACAAGGAACCGGCCACAAGGAAATTGGCGGCGGCGCTCCAGTCGCCCTCGATGTCGAAAGCGGCCGGGGAATATTTCTGCCCGCCCTTGATCTTGAATGTGATGCCGGTACAGAGGCTCC
>ERZ1034723.1399-NODE-1399-length-10470-cov-13.330869_pt1 | contig 10470 bp, 9 predicted proteins | sample MGYA00520637_ERZ1034723 | MGnify/ENA primary metagenome ERZ1034723 (study PRJEB33766, sample SAMN09781719) | gut metagenome | biome: gut microbiome | host: Homo sapiens | place: Madagascar | study: EMG produced TPA metagenomics assembly of the PRJNA485056 data... | reverse complement strand
CGGACGCCCTGCAAAGGCAAAGACCGTCAAACTTGATAGTTAATTATACAAAAATGTGTTAAATTCACGATCATTACAGTAGTGGGATTGTGGGTGTTCATCAAAATCTTGAAAGTGATATTCGGAGGCTGGAGCAAAAGCGACTACCAGCGAGACAGGTAAGATTCAACCAACGGAAAGCAGCCTATGCCTGTCGTTCCTGCCTGGCATAGCGAGGGACGTAAAAGTCAGTATTTAATTCTCTCTCTTGTCGAAAATATCAACCCAAGCAAAGGGCGGGCAGTAAACGAGTTTCTTCTGCAAGCCCGATAAATATCAAAATGTTTTGCCTACCGGGAGAAAACGAAGTCTTGGGGCGGTTGACAAATCTTTTTGTATCGGGCGATTTCGGCAGAGTGTCTTGCGAAAGAGGAGCAACATGCAACATTACGCAGCTGAGCAAGTCTCTCGAAGAAAAGTAGAAGAAGCCGTTTACGGGATGGGTGAAAACTTATAATGGGCAACCTATAGATGTATAACAGGTAAACATACGAGCAAAAACAAAAGCGACCGAAGCCGCTTTGTTTGTCGGAACGAGGCAGGAGTTATTTCTTGCCTTTTTTCGTTTTCTTTTCCGGCTCCGCAGGAGTTTCTTCCTTGTCAGGTGTCTGGTAGAACAACAATCGGCTGGCGACAGAAGCACTGTGCTTTATCTGCAAGATCTACAAAGTGGAATTCGATGCGGACAAGGCAGGCTTAAATGCGGATGAACGCAAGGAACAGCGCCTGAAGATATCGTATCCGACAATACGGCTCTTTGAGACATGGATGAAAGAGACATATCTGAAGGTTCTTCCCAACAGCAAGATGGGTGATGCGATCGAATACACATACTCCCTGCTGCGCAGGCTGTCGCGCTATGTGAACGACGGGCGCATCAACATTGACAACAATCTCATTGAGAATGCCATCAGACCGTTGGCTTTAGGCAGGCGCAACTATCTGTTCTGTGGCAATGACGCATCTGCGTATCGTGCGGCAATCGTATATTCGCTCATAAGCACCTGCAAGGCTGCCGATGTTGACCCACAAACCTGGATGGATGACGTGCTGAGAAAGATCCCATACTACCAGCGCGACCAGAGGGATCTGGCGGAACTCCTGCCTTTCAATTGGAAAAATATATATGAATAGGTCCTTCTCGTGACCGACTCGACCCAACGGTACAAAAAAGCAAAATAAGTCGATTTTTCGCGTGCGCGAACATCTATGATGCGGATTTATATCGAATAATCCATAAAAATCTGTAACTTTGTATGTTTAAGCAGAAAAATTATAGAAAGCAACCAAATCCTATGGGATTGAAATTCATAGACCTCTTCGCCGGTCTTGGTGGATTCCATCTCGCTCTCCAGAAATTGGGGCATGAGTGCGTTTTCGCCAGCGAATTGAAAGACGATCTCCAGAAGTTGTATGAAATCAACTTTGGCGGTAAAGTCATTCACGGCGATATACTCTCTTTCGAACCGAAAGATATTCCGGCTCACGATATTTTGTGCGCAGGATTCCCTTGCCAGCCGTTCAGCCAAGCCGGGAAACGCGAAGGATTCAAGGACAAAAAAGAACGTGGCAACTTCTTCTTTACTATCTGCCACATCATTGAGCATCACCGCCCGAAGTATGTCCTCCTTGAAAATGTGTCCAATCTTAATGGCCACGACCACGGCGACACAATGCACGTAATCCTGCGAGAATTGGACAGGCTTGAATACGATGTGCCTACTCCTGAGATTCTCTCGCCGCATCAGTTTGGTATTCCCCAGCACCGACGCAGGGTGTATATTGTCGCTGTTGACAAGCGTCAGGGTGGCATCGGTGATTTCAAGTATCCTACGCCCCTCAAGAAAAAAACGCACATAAAGACCGTCCTGGACGAATCCAGCACACAATACATGCACCTCAAGGCTGACACCAGGCACCAACTGGAAGTTTGGCAAGAGTTTTTGGACAAAACGATGGAGCATGAAGGCAAAATTCCGCGTTTTCCTATCTGGGCGATGGAGTTTGGCGCGGACTATCCCATCTCTCCGGCCCCTGCATTCAATACTGCCGATAACTTGTTGGAAACACACGGAAAATTGGGACGCACCATTGAAGGGTGGAATCTGGAAGACTGTCTGGCTCAACTCCCCAAATATGCACGTGCAAATTCCTCCAAGGAGTTTCCCAAATGGAAAATCCGCTATATTCAGGAAAATCGCGCATTTTACGAGCGCAATAAAGACTGGCTTGACGAATGGCTTCCAAAGGTTGCCCGCTTTGAAAACAGCCATCTGAAACTGGAATGGAACTGCGGCCCGCGTGCTACGGTAACGATGAAAGATAAGATTATCCAATTCCGCGCGTCAGGTATCCGTGTCAAACTTCCAAACTTCGCCCCAGCTCTCAACCTTGTCGGCACTCAGGTTCCGATATGCCCGTGGATAAAACTTCCTCCCGAGTCTCTTGCTGAGGGGGAACCGAATGAAGGACGCTACATGACAATGCGTGAAGCTGCGGCCCTACAATGTATGCAAGACCTGAAATTTGGCAACGACGAATTCCGCCTTACCCAGTCCCGCGTGTATGAAGCCCTGGGCAATGCAGTGAACGTCGAAGTCGTGTACAGAATCGCCAAAAACCTGATTAAGTGATATGAGCGACGTAATCATAGACAAAGTCAGTGTACGAATCGGATCCCAGATGTATGGGCGTTTCGAGGACTTTCCTAACACAGTTCCGCACGTCCTCGCCGAATTCGTAGATAACGCTTTACAGTCCTTCCGGGATCACCGGGAGGAACTGTTGGCATTAGACCCCAACTATAAACTCCTCGTTATAATTCGTATTCTCTGGGACGAAACCGAGACGAAAATGTCCCAACGCAAGGCTACGCATTTCATTATTGAAGACAATGCCGGCGGTATCGCCGCCAACCGCTTTGTGAACGCTTTTGAGCCGGCAAACGCCCCCGATGACAATACAGGCCTAAATGAGTTCGGTATGGGTCTTAAAACAGCCGCCTGCTGGCTTGGCAACAAATGGACCGTACATACAAAGGCGCTTGGTGAGGGCATTTCTCGCATCGTCCGGTTTGATCAGAATGTCGTTACCAAGAACAATCTTGAAGAAGTCGATGTCAAGAGCGATACAGCCCAACCTAACGAACACTTTACTAAGATTGAGATTACCGCTCCGACTAAGAATGTTCCTACCGAAAAGAGCCTCCAAAAGATAAAAACTGAGTTGGCCAGCATCTACAGAAATTCGCTCCGGAACCAAGAAATGGATCTTTATGTCAACAATGAGCCGATTGAATTCACGGAGTACGCCATATTGAATGCACCGTACTACAAGAACCCGGAAGGGGCCGCGCAAATCTGGAAAAAAGATATAAACTTCACCTTTGGCCCATACAAGGCAAAAGGCTTTATCGGCATTCTCAAGGAACTCAAGAGTTCACAGAACGGCCTTGTGCTTTCCCGTCGTGGCCGCGTCATCATAGGTGCCGAGGAAGATGGCCGATACTTCCCGAAGAGCATCTTTGGCTCCTCCTCCGGTACATTCCGTTACAAGCGCATATTTGGGGAACTTGAACTTGAAGGCTTTGCAGTTTCGTTCAACAAGAATGACATCCAAGACAAGGAGAATCTAGAAATGCTCATGGAAGCCCTTCGAGATGAACTACGTGATAAGGATTTCGATATTCTCGCCCAAGCTGATAACTACAGGGCTGATAATACCGCACGTCTTGTCAAAAAGATTGTTTCCCGCCACGATGAGGCGCCCAAGACCAAGCGCACTCCGGTTACCATAGACACCAAGCCCATTGAAGAAAAGGCCAAGGTCGCAGAGACACAGCCAGTTGTGCCGGAACCCGTTCCCGAAGAGAACATCATCAATGAATTCAAGCAACCGGACTTCTACGACATCAACGGTAAATTACACCGTATGATAGTTAAGTTTATCGATGAAAGTTCTGATCTCTGCTGGCTGGGAGTATCAATGGAAGACCCCGAGGCGATTGTATGCAACATTAACGTCAAGCACGATTTCTTCAAAGAATTTGGAGAGCCGACAGATCCGGTCATCGCTCTTCTGAAAACCCTCGCCGTGGCAAAGTACACAACTGACGCCGTTAATAACAAGACAGCCATCGCAATGATGGACTTTTTCAACGAATACATTAAGAAGACCAAGGTATAAGATGGAGCAAATCATAGTCAACAAAGGCTCGAAGGTGGAGAATTCCCAGAATCATGTCCTGCAGGACGTGACCTGCGGCGAATTCTTCGATAAATTCATCCGCTACATCCGCCGCTCCGAAAGCAATCCCAAAGGCCTCTCAACCCAGGCCATTGCGACCTTCCGCGAAGAGGCTTGTGATGTCCTCGCCCATTGCAATCCTCACGATGCAGTTGGTAATAACGAAACCACACATTTAGCGGTTGGCTACGTGCAGAGCGGAAAAACCATGTCGTTCACCGGTGTAACTGCACTTGCAAAGGACAATGGTTATCGCGTCATTATCTACCTTGCCGGGACAAAAAACAACCTGCTAGACCAGACCTCAAAGCGTCTTCGTAAGGATCTCATCGGTAAAAACGGTGCGGATAACGATTTCTACAAGATTCACGCGAATCCCACGCTGGCCGATGTGGATGACATTATTGGCAATCTGGAATCCATTGAAAAGCCGATTGTTCTTATCCCGATACTGAAACACTACGACCACATCCTGAAAGTCCGCCAGATAGTCAACAATTCCGAATTCAAGGAGCTAATGGTCCATGAGACGGTAATAATTATTGACGATGAGGCTGACCAGGCATCGCTTAACAGCTATGGCCGCCGAAACAGTAAATACGAAGAGGATTCCAAATCTCGTACTTACGACGCTATCCTGAAACTACGTGCCGACCTTCCTGGAAATACGTATATCCAGTACACTGCGACACCTCAGGCGAATATCCTAATCAGTATGCAAGACCTCCTTTCCCCGAAGAGCCATACGTTGCTGACTCCGGGAGAAGGCTACGTAGGTGGGAAATTATTCTTCGGGCAAGGGGAAAACCACGATTTGTTTAATGGCGAACTTATCCGCGAGATACCGGCCGATGAAGTCTTTCACAAGAAATACAATCCGCTTACGGAAATGCCGCAGTCGCTGAAAGACGCCCTGATGCTTCATACTTTGGCCGTGGCCATCGTCGTGAAGTATCTGAAAGTCGATGGCATCAACTACCTTTCCATGATGGTCCACCCTGACAATACGATTGACTGGAATAAAACCTTCTGGCAGTGGATTGGCAACGAGTTGAAGACTTGGCGTCGTCTGATGGGCAAGCCTGACGACAACTATGATAAATATCAGCTTCTTAAGCGGTTTGAGCACCTTTATCCCGACGCTTTGGAGTTCTACGACATCGACGAGCGCCCGTCATTCGACGTTATCAAGCCGCTTATATACGAGGTCTTGAAATCCAAGAAAGTCTATCTGGTCAATACAGATTCGGAAGCTCAGACCGAAATTCAATGGGATGACTACAAGATGCATATTTTGGTTGGTGCTGAGATGCTCAACCGTGGTTTTACCGTAGAGAAACTGGCGACCACCTATATGCCCAGGTACACGAAAGGAGCCACCAATGCCGACACCATCCAGCAACGTTGTCGATTCTTCGGCTACAAGATGGACTACATCAAGTCATGCCGTGTATTCCTGCCGGCCACATCCATCACGAATTACCTCAGCTATGTAAAGCACGAAGAGGAACTCCGCTCCACACTTGCTTCCTGCGATTCTCTGGAAGCCGCTGAGCGCAAGATTCTCCTGTCGCCGTCATTGCGTCCTACCCGTGCGAATGTCCTCCCGATTTGGGTGGTTAACACCCGAATGTCCGGCATGAATGCACTCCAGGCATTCTCCAGCAGGTCAACGATTCAGAATAATGACCAGCTTGTTTCCGACTTTCTTGCCAGGCATGAGAACGACTGGACCGTCCGTCAGGACACTACGGTTTACCGCACTCACCGCTGGCTCAGACTTGATATTGACGAAGCCATCCAGTTCCTCAGAGATTTCAACTTCAAGAATTGGCCCGATGCACAGCGCAAGGCAGACACCATTCGCTATTTGCGTTATCTTGCCGGAGCTACCGGTGATGACAGAGTAGAGTATATCTATTTCTACCAAATGGCGTTTAATGCACCTGCTATTGAGCGTAGTTTTGATGCTGCTGAAAGACGTCTTGCTGCAAATACCGCGATATTTGCCGGTCCCAGTTCTGCCGGAGATTCGACAAACTATCCGGGTGATGCTAAGATTGTAGGGCCATCCGACACCCTGACTTTCCAACTCTACCACATCCGTCTCAAGGGCGCTGAACTGGATTATCCGAAAGAAGCCTATACGATGGCCATATACGTACCGAAAGAGCTCGCCGTTACATACACCTCCAACGAGCAATACAACATCGACGACAATGACGATGACGAGGATGAAGAATAGAACATAATCAACTATGCTACAGGTTAATACACTATTTCCACGCTTTCAGGCGCTTCGTAACCAGGCCAATGAAGATGGCCGGTTCACTGTGATTGCCATAGAAGGATTGCCACATAAACTGGGCGTAACCCAAGAAGGATTCCCGATGTTTTTTGTACGGACCAACTCTTCTGCATCCTCTGTTCAGAACATCATCAGAGAGATTCTGTCCGTGGAATATAATGTATCCTGCAAGTTGATTGACGATGATGGGAACGAGCAGGAAGACACTTTCTCCATCATTACTCTTCGCTCGCTTGATTCTCCCCTCCAGTCGTATTTCGTGGAAATTTTCACGATGATGCTGCACAAATTGCAGCAGATTCCCTCGAACCGCGTACTTTCCGTTGAAGTTGAGAATCTGATAGCGATTTTTGATGCACTGACAAATCCGCCAAAGAAAAAGATTCAGGGTCTCTGGGCAGAACTGCTGGTAATTGAGCAAAGCACACAGCCTGAAACCCTCATTAATGCTTGGCACTCCTCTCCGTCGGCGAAATATGACTTCACCCTCGGTCGCGACAAAATCGAGGTCAAGAGTACATCTTCTGAAGAGCGCATACACAAGTTCTCGCTGGACCAGTTGAATCCGTCCCCGAATTCCCGGCTTCTGATTGCATCGACAGTGGTGCGCGAGTCCGGCCCGGCCGCTGATGGATTATCAGTAAAGGGGCTTTACGACAAAATCCGAGAGCGAGTGAGCGCCGTTGATTCTCAAATCCGCCTCTTCACTATTATTGCAGAAACGGTAGGCTCAGATCTCACAAAACTCGAAAACGTTTTCTACGATTATACGTCTGCCGTAGATTTCCTTGAATTCTACGACTATCACAATATTCCCAGCATATCCAACGACGCCGTCCCTTCCCTTGTAACCGAAGTGAAATTCGCGAGCAATTTGAACGGACTGACCGATGCCCGGAAAGAAGAATCGCCTTTTAATATGGAATCGAGTCCTTTATTCAGAAGTCTGATATAGCCTATGGTACAGAAGATTGACAGACAGGAACTCCAGATGCTATTCCTCGAAGCCCTGAGCGGTGCCAACTACCGCTACATTGAGGGCCTCAATCCATTCCGCATCCTCCTCAACGGGACGGAATATTGGATTTATATCAAAAACTTGACGTCCGCTCATTTCGAGAATCCGGATGTATGGCGTGCCCAGTTGCCCCAGAGAGACGATTTTGAACCTATCAAAGAATCCGAGGCCGATTTTATCCTGCTCGGATACGATGGAGACAATGATGTCTATGCAACTTGGAATCCAGTCTGGGTAAAACAGCGCCTTAACAGCACCGGTAACGTCTCTTTCTACTCCAGACTGTCCTTGCAGCAACAAGCACGGGAGGAAAAGCAACTCAAACGAATGGAACTCAGCAACGAAGGTGAAGTTGTTGTGTTTCCTCGCGAATTAATCCGGATGTTCTTTATCAATGTCCAGAGCTACTTCCTCGCTGAGGGAGATTACGTTGCAATGGGATCAAAGCGCCGGACGGAAGCCAACGAAGCCTTCAAGACATTCACCGACTCGGCAAACGTGGCTGAATTTGCCATGTATCTTGCTGATGAAGGGATGTCCCAGGTAACGATTGGCAACTACTGCCGTGTGGTCAAAAACTTGATCTCTGACGGCACCATAACCAGAAACCGTAAAATATTCTACGCCTTCGACTCTCTTTCGGAATATCGCCTCGCCATTCCTCAGTTTGTTGCTCTGGATGAAGTCCACGAAAAGAACGAAAAATGGCACAATCTCTTTTCCGCAGCACTGAACGCCTATCTTGACTATCTTACACGTATCAGCCAGGAGATTCGTCCGGAAGGCACAGGAAACCTTATCCTTGAAATCGAGGACGATACTGAATCCGATACCCAAACGGAAAATCCTGTAGAAGAAGCCTTCGATGTTCCAGTTACCAACTTGTTCGAATATTTTTGTTCGGATGGTGCATTACAGAAGTTTGAAGAGTATCTGACGCTGAAGGATTATCTTCCAGCAACAGTCAAGCGATATGTCCGTGCAATCAAATTCTTGCTCAATGCAGGAATGATTCAACTGCACCGTGACCTGTTCGATGCCTGTTCGAGTTATAAAGAGTATGATGACGCCGCTGACAGATTTTTCAGCATTCTGGACATCCACGCTCTGAATGAGCATAAGCACCATGATTACTCGGCTTCCATGAAGCAGTATGTGGCCTTCCTCAGTGAAACGCAAGCTTATGCCAGAAACGATGAGGAACCGCATCTACTCCAGGAACGTGAACCGCTCCCTTACGGCTCCCATATGGTAGAAGAACCTGTTCCTGAACCGGAGCCCATTGTTCACGATTGGGAAGCAGAATACACCGATGAGAACGGCAAACTGACCCGTATTGCTAATCCCGAACTTATTGACATACTGCGGCCTTACCTTAACGTTGAATACCCGAAGAAAGCAGCTGCATTTAACGCCATAGAAAGATTCTACGGGAACCGCTTCCCAAACATGACGCTGGCAGACTGGGGCAAACTGATGAATTCTATCAACTGGGCTGACCCGTATGTTCACGACGCTCCGGCATCATCTTCCTCATCCGCTTCAATATCCGTAACCATGGAAGCACCCAAGCGTAGCAAGACACATATTCTCCGCGTAGAGTTCCCCGATGGGACTATGCTCCAGGATAAGAACGTGAGTGAGACATACGCCAAAGCCATCAAACTGATTGACCCGGAGTTGGTCGCTCTTGTGGACCTTTCACACGCCGGTGTTGGTGTGGTTTCCAAGACGCTTGACTCCAGATATGCACAATACCAAAAACCTATCGGAGATGGCTGGTACGTGATGACCAACAGCTCGACCACTACAAAGTGCAATGACCTCCAGACTATTTCAGATGAACTCGAACTGGACCTGAAGGTTTATCTTGTTCCGCTTGATGGTTCAGAAATAACATTGCGACCTCGCGTGGAAGTCCCAGAAGGGACACGCGCCAAGATCCGCGTTACATTCCCGGACGGTCGCGTTATTTCCCCTTCAAAAGTGCTTGAAGCACTGGTGGAAGTTGTAAAATACGCTGACCCCGACCGTGTTCGTGACCTGAATATCATCTGCTGTGGCGCAAACCTCATTCTTAAGAACCCTGCGCCCCGTTATCAAAAGCCATGCAAACCCGTCGGCAAAGGTTGGCTCTGCAATACATGCTCAGATACAGGGAGCAAGTTCTCGCAGATTTCCGAAATCTCCAGCAAGTTAGGGCTTGACCTCAAAGTTGAACTGATATAAACCCAATACCGGATATGAAAACCCTGACACTCAACCTTAAACGTAAATATTTCGACGAAATTCTTGCCGGGACCAAGACCCACGAATACCGTGACATTTTCCCTGAGAACGAGAAGAAGTTTGTCTATTATCAGATAGGCGGCAAAACTATAATACTCCCGGATTTTAATACAGGTGCTTAAGTTAAAAAACAATAACTTCGCACCACAAAGCAGACAAGGAAAAAGTACGACGCCAAGTTCAAGGCAAAAGTGGCCATCGAGGCCCTCAAAGAGCGCGAGACACTCAATGAACTGAGCTGTCACCAGTGATGATCAGCCGTTGGAAAAAGGAGTTCCTTGAGAACTCAGCCGCAGCTTTCGAAACCCCGAAGATGGATGAAGCTGCGTTCGAGAAGCAGAAGGACCGATATCTCCGTAAGATAGGCGATCTGGAGATGCACCTGGATTTTGCCAAGCGGGTATCCAGGAAATTGGGGATAGAGATACCCGCAGACGACTGATTTCCCCGAAGAGCAAGGTCAGCATCCAGAAGCAGTGCAAGATCCTTGGCTTGAGCCGCACGGCTCATTACTACAAGCCCAAAGGCGAGAGCGAGGAGAACCTGCATATTATGAAGAAGATCGATAAGG
>ERZ1034723.1395-NODE-1395-length-10480-cov-3.732758_pt1 | contig 10480 bp, 8 predicted proteins | sample MGYA00520637_ERZ1034723 | MGnify/ENA primary metagenome ERZ1034723 (study PRJEB33766, sample SAMN09781719) | gut metagenome | biome: gut microbiome | host: Homo sapiens | place: Madagascar | study: EMG produced TPA metagenomics assembly of the PRJNA485056 data... | reverse complement strand
TAAATAATCTCAGAGCTTATTCCCCTAAACAAGCTTCTGACTTTGAACATACCATCGCAAAAATCATTAAAAAATATCCCTATTATTGTTCTGAATTGCTAGACTCTCTACTGCTAACTCTACACCGAAACCTAGAATACGAAAATCCTGACTATATACATACCTTAATTCAAATTCGACTTTATATCATGAATGAATACTATACTTTACAGAAAAGTCTCGGTTATCCGTCAAACACCAAGGCCTCATTCTTTAGATTTACAAGTTACGTGGAAGACTATTTTATCCTTAGTGGTGGGATTTGTTTTGGATTGGCGCTTGTCTCTTTAATCCTATTTTTCCCATGTTACCCTATATATTCTCTTCACGAGCATGTAGCGTGGCTTTATCTCTATTATATATTCTATTTTCTTTTTATGCTTTTCATGGTAATAGAAATATTACTTTGTATCATAGGATTTACTCTTATGGTTTTAAGATGCATAAAAAACAGAATAAATAAAACCAAACTCTTTACCCAGAAGAAATAGCCTATTGCACGAGCACACAAGAATATATTCTTGAATATCATCCACACATATGTTACAATGCTAATAAAGAAAGGCACTACCTGTATTGCAGAACGGTTGCCTGAATTAGTTAATTTGCAAGAAAGTAACCAATTCCTTTGGCTGAGGGCGGTTACTTTCTTGCATTCTTACCATGTTCGTATCCAATCTTATAAGCAGCACCACATAAAATAGCTGCGGTTGCCACTATATAGTATATCGTTTCAATTGTAATCATTTGCAAGTGTCCCCCCTTTCATACAGATTCCCCAAAAGGTTTCTATGTGAAACAGAGCTTATACTCTCTGATGGAAGACAACCGCTCTACCGTCTTGGATAGTGCCCTTTTAATGATAACATATTCTATCATACAGTGACAATATATTTCTTTTCGGTATCCTATTGTATAGACTGGGTGACAAAATCGACATTACGACAAAAAATGGATCCATTTTTCCCGAATCCATTTTTGAATCTGTAATAGCTTTCGCTTCCACCATGAAACTTCCTTTATATCCTGAATTATATTTTGTATTTTAATACTATGCTTGGCTTCACCTTTCTGTTGCTGCGGCTTTACCGGATCACACACACTCTCTATCTCATTCTCATACAGATCTTCTGATATTACCTGTTCGCCGGCTCTATCTATTGTGGGACTTCCCAAATCTATTGATTCCTGGGTTGCAATCACTTTTACTATTAAATTGCCCTGACATGACTTTATTCTTACAAGCCCAATCTGGCGTACTTCCTGCAGAGTACGATGCAGGAGTCGACCTGATATATGTAATTCATGGCAGATATGCTTAATCTGACCATAACACAACCGGTTCTGATTGGATTTATGTATAAGATATGCAAGCAACATTCTCTGCGTCGGTTTCAGCTGTGTTTCATAAATATATTTTAGCTGGTCTATCTTCCGATCACGTAAGCCTGGCTGTGTCTGATTATCTATTTTCTCCTGTATTGCTGTATCACCTATCGAATGCCCGATTGCCCTGCAGGTGGATTTATCTGTTGTACAATCCAGCATAAAGCGATACTCATTCGTTAACTGTTCCTGATGATAGAAGCGACTTTTGCGTTGCAGATATCCGGCAGTTTCCAGATGCCTCATATGGCGCTGCACTGTCCTTTCTGACACTCCCAATGCACCGGCTATTGTAATCACAGCCGGATGACATTTATCCTGATTCGATAATGCAACCAGATACTGCATAACAGCTTTCGTTGTTTTCCTCAACGTATCATCCTGGTACACAAGATTCAGCAGATCATATTTAGTTATAAATCTTTCCATACTCCCATTACCTCGCTCTTATACTTTTCATGGATACCAAAAAGAAATACTTGACACTCCATGCTATACCATATAAGATAAAGGTGTTGGTTGGTTATCTTATATGATAATTGTTACAGGCTGCCTTTTCCAGAAGGTAGCCTGTTTCACTTTTATAATTATTTAATTACACCTGATGGTACCTCTTCGGCATCATCCTCTTTCAGCTCTTCTGATGTTATCTGTTCACCTTCACTATTTACTGTGGAGCTTCCAGAATCTATTGATTCCTGCGTTGTAACCTCAATGACCGCATTAGCCTGCTTCTGATCTGCAATATCGTGAAGCTTCTGTGCAAAAGCGATAATTACGCACGCAGCAAACAGGATTCCCCAGATAAATAATTCAGACTTCTTTCCTTTTTCACTTTTCATTCTCTCCATCTCCTATCCCTATAACCCATAGGCATTGATGACCATCTTTCTTCAGATTCTCATTGATCACGTTAATATCAAATTCTTTCTCGTTGTTCTTTTTATTCCAGCAATCGGCAACCAAAATCTTTCCTTCTTCCGTAATTCCACGAATAACAACAAAATGTCCGCCATCGCAAAAGATGCCTGGTCCCATCAAAGATACGACCAGGCATCCATCAGACAGATAGGACAATGCTTTCTCAAGATCATCACCTGCGTAATATGACTTCAATCCTAACTGTTCCGCTCCTCTCGTAAATAGTGAGCGGTAACTTCCCTGCGGTGCTGCACAATATCCGTTTGTCATTGCAAATTCCGCCATATCTGCAGGGGTTTTTACATCTTCCTTCAGACTGCTATATACAATTGCAAGTGAAGTCGGACCACAACCACCGCTCCGGATCGTCTGTGTCTTTTTGCTTCGGGTGTCATATAAAATATTCGCCCATGCCGGATCTGCCTGGTTAAAATATACAACCGGCACCTCTCCCGGAATAACATCCATCTCATCAAAATCATAGTAACCATATCCATTCCGGATATCCTTATATGCTGCTCTGAAATCCTTTATGTTCTGTGCATATTCTCCATCAGCCTGTAACTGTTTTAACGGAGTCATGATCAGATACGATATAATCAATATTAACGTTCCTACACCGATTGCACATGATACTCCGATCTGCTTCATTAACGACCACCTGCCGATCCAAAATACTGAAACTTATAATCTGCAATATCGAATACTACATGCATACGTCTTGACCCACAAAGCATAACTGCATGCCCTCGCCTTTTGGCCTCTAACAGAGTCACTTCCTGTTCCGTTAAGCGGTATAATTCTATAATCTTTTCCAGATTTGCTCCATCGATGCCCATCAGGATCTTAAACGTTGGGTTATCCAACAGCTCCTGTCCGTACATCTTTACCTCTTCGTTCAAAAAATCTACTGTATTCTGCGTAATAACCCATATCGCAGCCTCATATTTTCGAGCCCGCTTCATACTATTTCTCAAAAAAATCAATGACTGTGGTATTTCCGGATCAACAAGCAGGTATGCCTCATCACAAACTAAAATAACTTTTTCTGATCTATTTCTGGAAATCACATGCCAGGCCCATGTTAATAAATTAAAATACTGTGCCCGCTTAATTCTGTTCGAGGCATCATTCAGTCCTGACGTTGAAATACACGTATATGCATTATCTGCAGCTATAGATGTATACCCATTAAAAAGAAATGCATCTGAGCCATATGCCATATCCCATAATAGTATAGATAATCGCCGGTAAATATCCTTCTCTTCCATACCTTTTGTCTGTTTTTCTTTCTCCTTCAGCTTCATAACCAATTCTTCAATAATCGGAAACTCTTCATTCTTCAGATTCGTGACATCCGTATCAAATGTGATTCCCTTCTCCTTATAAAGCTCAATTAATACCTGTTTTAAATATGCCATCAAATAATCATCAATACTCTCAGAATACAGATTAAAAAATGTCTCAAGATGCTTCAGATAAAGAGCTAATGGGCCCATGCCATATCCTTCATCTGCATAGTATTCGTCCTCATCATCTACCGGAATTGGATAAATCTGCAGGGGATTTATTTTGCCATGGATACCGCCTGCTGCATTTATCCATGCACCATTAAAATATTTTGATTGCTCTTTATACTCATCCTCCGGATCGATGATCAGGACCTTAGAACCCATCATATACTCATCCGTCAGCATGTCCTTCATTTTTGTAGATTTTCCCACTCCGGAATTTCCGATAAATACTACATTCGAATTTGTTCGATCCCCTTGACGTTTCCATAAGTTTATCGTGTAGATTCCACCATCTTCGTCCTTGGCAAAATAATATCCTTCATGATCATTCAGTCCGTTCTTTTGAAAGGGAAAACCGCCTAGAACAGTACGCAGCGGGATTACAGAACCAAGTACCGTCTGTACCTCTTCCTCCGGTATATACGTTGGCGATATCTGTTTATAACATTGTTTCTGCATATTAACCATACATCGCATTCTGGCATTCGTTCTCTTGACCGCCGTCTTTGCCTTTCGATCGACTTTCTCAATATGCGCTTCATCCGCTAACGGAAGGACCACAGTTGATACAAGTCCAATGCTTTCGTTTTTATCATCAATCTGCTCTAAAAGCTTCTTCGAATTCTTCTCTTCCTTTCCTGCTTTATTCTCTTCGCTTGACTTCTTTGCGTCTATCCTACGTTTCTTTGCCGCATTTATATTGCTATCGATAGTTGCAATCATATCATCATTATTTAATGCATGATATGTAACTGATACAATAGAGCTTGGAATATTCGTAATCCGGGATAACCAACCTGGCTTATTATTTGATGCATATTGAATGATTCCATAGCCCTTTCCGACCTCCTCACCCAACCGGATAGATGTATGTGTGAAATTGACACCCATAGGGGCTATCACATTTAACAGTGCAGAATTTTTAGGTTTCTTTTCCTTCATACGTCCTCGCTCCTTTCAACTTCCGGTTCAAACAGTATTGCTCCGGGATTATGAACCAGATTACAAAGGGGGATTACTTCATCCCGCTTGACTAATTCACAACTCCACCTGCTTCCGGAAAAACATTTTGCCATCTGCCGAAGCCGGTGCAATAATTCTCCCTTCGCTCCTTCGCAGTCCCTTTCCCATAGCTTAATATAAAACTGTCTCTCAACATTTGCCCCTTCTAAAAGGAGTCGATTCTGATATCTGATTGCTTCTCTCAGAAGCCGTTTTCGAATCGGATCCTGTGTCTGATCTAACAATTCATTATACTGTTCAATCAAATCTGAATTATCTTCCGGTCGTGATACAGCTAGAATCTGCCAGTCTGTCGCATTAGTAGATACATCTGCAGTCTGCTGTTCAATCAATCCTTCCTGCTCTCTTTTATTTAATAAATCCGTTCGAATTCCATCTGTAGCCAGGAATCCAATCAGATATCCGTCCTGCGTAGATATAATCCCCTGCTCATCAATATCTATTACATTCATCAGATCCTGTGTTGTTTTCTTCTTTGTTCCGGATAATTTATGCTTTTCTTTCTCATTTTCCTTGACCATATAAATAGCAAATGCCACCGCAGCTATGGACAATATCAGTATCTTTAACATAATAATCCCCCTTTCCAACTTAGTTAAATGGCAACTCCTCCTCGGCTCCATCCGGGATGCTCATAAAGCCATCGCCTGCAGCCTGACTCGGAGATGGGGTATTTTGCATAACTGCTCCGTTCGTTGCTGCAGCATTCTTGCTTTCAGCGAACTCAATCTCATCTACAATGATTTGAACTGCATATACTTTCTGACCCTCTTTATTTGTATAATTGTCATTCTGAATCCGGCCAGCTACAATAATCTTAATTCCTTTCCTTAAATACTTCTCAACAAAGTCCGCCTGTCTGCCAAACACAGTACAGTTAAAAAAGTCTGCGTCCGGTTCACCTTCCCGTTTCCATTTTCTGTCTACAGCAAGTGAAAATCTTGCAATAGCAATCTGGCTGACACCCTGAGAGTAGCGAACCTCTGGATCTCTGGTCAATCGTCCCATCATAATTACTTTATTCATATTTATTCACTCCTTTTCAAAAAGCAAACTCCGGAGTTTTTCTAAATTCTCCGGAGTTTGATATCTTATCATATTTTATTTCTTCTCTTTGTCCGACTAATCACCAGGAACAGCATTCCAAAAATAATAGCCGTTGCCGCAACCGGTACTATAGGAAAAGCATCCCCTGTTTTCGGCACATCCGGCTTTCTTTCATTTGTAAACTCTGTCCTGATCACATTTGTATCACCATTTACTATAATCTTAATGTGACTGGAATCTAATACATAATTATCCTTTGCTCGCACCTCTTTGAAATAATAAGATCCATATGGCAACTCATCTATTAATATCAGTCCATTCTTATCTGTAATATAGGTTCCCATAAGCTGATCACCGCTTGAATCAATTTTGTACAGTTCAAATTCTACTCCATCAAGCTTTATTTCATGATCTGCAGCATCACATTTTACCAGCTGAATTTTCGCTCGATATAACCTGTTCACAGCCGGATTTTCCTTATTAACATCCATCACATTCACTTCATTATTACCAAGCTGCAGTGTAAACGGTCGTTTTGTAGAATCCAACACATAGCCATCTATCGTCTGCACCTCTTTGTAATAATATTCACCACCAACTAATGCTTCTTTTAATGTAGCCTTACCATCCATTCCTGTCTTAATGAATCCAACACATTCATCCTTTGCAATAACTACATTTCCCTCATAATCTTTAATCTCAGCATTTGCATATACTCCAAAGACTACACCCGGTAATGCTTTCTTTCCAAAAGAATATGTGCCATTCTCAACATTCAGGATTTCACCCTGCTTATAAACATTAATTTCTGTATTGCCAACATCATTTGTAACATGTACTTCTGCATTAATGGATACCGGTGTCTCATCATTTAGTGTTACATAATATTTCTGATCCGATTTTACTAGACCTGCAGGAGTTTCCAGTTCCTGTACATAATATGTGCCATATGGCATCTTACCTGATTCCGCATACCCACTCGTTCCGGTTGTAACCTTCTCAACCAACTCTCCTGATTCCGTATAAATACCGAACACTACGTTTTGCAATGGTTTCTGTTCAAATGTCAACCGCTTAAAAGGTCCATAAATGGATGTATATTCCTTTGCCGCTGTTACCTGATCACCAGTCTTATAAATCCTGATTCTACCAAGTTCCTTGTCTACCATTGTTACCTTCAGATTCTCCGTCAGCTCTGAAATCGTGAACGGTACCGGCTCTGCTAACGCATATCCTTCCGGTGCAGCAATCTCTACCAGAAAATACTTTCCCAATGGTATATATTCAATCAGCTGCAGATCTTTATCCGAAATCCATCTGGCTTCTTCCATTACATATGTACCATCTGTATTAATTACAGGGTGGCCGTCCACTCCTATCTTTGCTATCTTCAGAATACGATAACTTCCATCTGCATTTTTAGCAGGTGCTTTACCCGTTTCATCCGGATAAGCAATTGCCAGTTCTGCACCACTAATGCGCTCTCCTGACTCATTTACTTTCTCAATCCGGACTTCCTTTGGAACAAATTCATCTACTAATTCTACTTTTACTTCTGCCTCATATCCACTCTGTTCATCTGATACCGGCAATGTAACCTCGTATGGCTGAATTGCTTTATAGAGGTTTCCGTCCTTTCTGTTTCCAACAACCGTTTCTACTACAATATAATTACCCATATAACAATTCTTAAATACTGCTTTTCCATCTTCTCCGGTTGTTGCCATATAATATGGCTCCACTCCGTCTAAGACCGTTCCTTCGGTGATCACACGCCCATTATTATCATATATAAGCTGCAGCTTCAATTTACCATCTGTATCGTATGTAAGCTTCTCAGCATCCAGATCTGATTTCAAATAAAGTGCAAATGTACATCCCGGTAATGGAAGCGGATCCGTTGCTCCGCTATTATCCTCAACCGTCACTTTCGTAATCTCATAGTCCGTCAGAATTGGTGTTTCCTTGCTTTCCACCTTTACCACAGGCTTTACACTCTCAATCAGATCTGCTGTAATCTCAACCGGATATTCATTTGGGTCTAACTTATACCCAGGTGCCGGTACTTCCTCTTTTACTATATACTCCCCTTCCGGAAGTCCTTCTATGTATCCATATCCGGTTTCATCTGTTACGATTTCAGCCCCCTCGACCTTCTGTAATCTTGTCTGAGAGCCAACTAATACACTGACATAGATTCCGTATTTTGCACCCTTCAGGGTCGCATCCGCAATTCTTTCTTCTCCGGTTGCATCCGTCTTATAAAGCTCAATAGCCCCGGATTTTTCTACCTCGTTTGAGCTTACCAATCCATAATATACTCCATCTACTCCAGATTTCGTACTGGTTGACTTCTGATAAATCTGCTTATCCAGCATCCAGCCCTGCGGTGCTTTTGTCTCTACTACATAATAAGTACCTTTCGGCAGCTCCCTGGATACTCCATATACTTCATACTTTGACAGATCCGGTCCTCCGATCGCACTGTCAGTCATATTTACTGTAATCGTAGTTATGCGCTTATCTGTATATGCACTATTATCATTATATGCTTTCACCTGTGCTGCTTGTGCATCTGCTTTTGTCTTAAATACGCCATATTCTGCACCTGCCATAGTGCTCGCTGTCCCGATATCAAAGCCACCGGGCAGATGATCAAATGGATTTGACTTTCGTGCCTTACCAACATAAATCACACCATAAACCGGAGTTTCTTTCGATACAATTGTTACAGTTGTAACATGTGTACTTGTATTTCTTTCACTGGCATCTGCCTTATAGACAGTCGCATCCAGTGTCCACCCATTCGGTGCATAAACTTCCTTCACGTAATATACTCCGATCGGCAGGTTATTGATCTTGCCATTTACACTGCCATCAGAGTTTTTTCTGATTACAACTACACCGGTTGCTCCTTCTTTCTTCGCTCCTGTCTGTGCATCAGCGGACGTCTTATAATTGGTCTTTGCTGCCTCTGCTGCTACTTTTGATGTATAAACTCCATACACAGCTCCTACCATAGTCGTCTTATCATTATTGATTGCAGGAAGCTCCGAAGACTTATTCACCCGGATAGATGCAGTATAATTCTCCGTAGTCAGTTTAAAATAAGCATTCACCGGATCTCGCCGGGATGCATTCTCACACTTAACCGTTGGCTGCTCACTGTCATTTATAGAGGTTACATATGTTAGATCTGCTATATCAGCTCTATAGGACCCGCTGGCCGCTATATTACTTCCCTTCGTAATCTCTTCCGTGGAAGTAATCTTCAATGTGTTTCCGGATCTTGTATACGTGACTCCATTGCTGCTCTGAAACTCAAAACGGTCAAGCACACCATTTGTATCCGTCAGAATCGTCTCATACAGTCCGGATGCCAAATTGTACTTCAGCTCATAAGTCGGAGCCAGTTCTTTTCTTTCCGCAGCAAAGCTTGGAATCGTATAAATACTGTCAATGTAATTCCGAACCATCGTACAATACTCCAGATTCGCATATCCATCAGCACAGGCACGTTCTACACCGTACCAACCGATTCCTTCACACGTTCCCGGTGTATAGTATTTATCAATGTAATACCAGATCAGAAGCTGCGTTGCGACATACTCCTGCCACCCCACCAGATTTCCGGTATTATCAAAGCCTCCCTCTGCATTTCTCGGTGCATCCAGTATCTTCGTCTTTCCCAGTACATAAGAAATGGCGTTCTTCTGATTCTTATTTAACCTTCTATAATCTGCTTTTTCTGCAAATCCGGTACCACTCCTTAAGCTTTTAGCAAAATCAATGCAGTATAAGGATCTCGTTACATTCTGTCCATTGACCTGAAATGTGCCATAGATGATCTGCGGTTGCTTATGACCGATATCCGATTCATTCTTATAAATCGTCATGCTCTGTCCATCTAAATACGGATTCATCATACCGATTGTTCCCGGTGCTGCATCTCCCACCGGCAAGATTTCATCCGTCTCCGGCAGTGTGTCAGATTCTTCCTCGGTATCCGGAAGAATCTCAGGATCCGGCACTGCTGCATATCCGGAACAGGTACCAAGCACCATCAACCCAGCAAGCAGTAATGCCAACATACGTTTCATTGTTTTCATTCCTTAAATCTCTCCTTTTCTTAATGAATTATCTATATAAAAAGGGAATCCCCTTATAATTTTAGGCACAAAAAAAGCAGGCTTTCTGTCTTACAGATTCCTGCTGTTACTTTTCTTGACATGTTCTTCTTTCTTGCCTTATGATTACTGTGTTGCCACTCCCAGATAGGCACAGAAGGGAGGGTTGACTTACGGAAGATATACTCATATCATTTATCATTTCTATTATGGCCGGTATAGTTTGCCACTATATCTGCAAATGGTTGGATAGGGATGATTAACCGGCAATCAGCCTAAGGGTTAAGCCACCTTGCCAAAACGGAATAGAAAAAGCCACGAGGTGCGAACTCGTGGCTTTTTTGTTGTTGTCCTTACGGACTACTCATATCATTTGCCTAGGCAGATTATAGCATATGCAGTTTTTAAATGCAATATTACAAA
>ERZ1034723.1392-NODE-1392-length-10489-cov-2.840426_pt1 | contig 10489 bp, 7 predicted proteins | sample MGYA00520637_ERZ1034723 | MGnify/ENA primary metagenome ERZ1034723 (study PRJEB33766, sample SAMN09781719) | gut metagenome | biome: gut microbiome | host: Homo sapiens | place: Madagascar | study: EMG produced TPA metagenomics assembly of the PRJNA485056 data... | reverse complement strand
GATGGCGCTGTTTGAATCGCTTGGCGTGCCGCTCAAGACCGAGCGCGGCAACCGTGTTTTTCCAGTGTCCGACCGGTCGCAGACCGTTCTGGACGCGCTGGAACGGTTCCTGCGTGAACACCATGTGTGCGTCCTGCCGCGCCGGGCAGAGCAGATTGCTGTCTCCGACGGCCGCGTGACCGGCGTGAAAACGGCGGAGGGACCTGTGCCTGCCGACTGCGTCATTCTCGCAACCGGCGGCCTGTCCTATCCCGCGACCGGCTCGACCGGCAGCGGCTATGCCATGGCGCAGGCGATCGGACATACGATCATAGAGCCGACCGGATCGCTTGTTCCGCTGGTCGAAAAGGGGCACGACTGCGCAAAAATGCAGGGGCTGGCCCTGAAAAACGTTGCGGTCAGGCTCATAAATGCCAAGGAAAAGACTGTCTACGAGGACTTTGGAGAATTGCTGTTTACCCATTTCGGCCTCTCCGGCCCCGTCATTCTCTCTGCCAGCGCCCACATGGCGCGTGGCGAAGCTGGTTATACGGTCAAGATCGATCTCAAGCCCGCACTGGATGAAAAGACATTGGACGCGCGTATTCTGCGTGATTTTTCTGCTGCGCAGAACCGCGATTTTGAAAACAGCCTTTCGGCACTGCTGCCGAAATCTATGATCCCGGTCGTCATTGCCCGCAGCGGCATCGACCCCACGCAGAAGGTCAACTCCATCACGAAGCAGCAGCGAAGAGCACTGCTCGAGACGATTAAATGCTTTTCCATTCCCATTGCCTGCAAGGCACCCGTCGAGGACGCAATCGTCACCTCCGGCGGCGTGAAAGTCTCTGAAGTGAACGCAAAAACGATGGAGTCAAAGTTGATACAGGGCTTGTATTTTGCAGGCGAACTTCTGGATGTTGATGCCTATACGGGCGGCTTTAATCTCCAGATCGCATGGGCGACGGGCCGCTTGGCGGGATTGTCTGCTGCGGCGAAAGAATTTCAATCACCGGAGGACGCAACATGAGCAAATTTGTTTCCATCGCCATCGATGGCCCGGCAGGAGCCGGAAAAAGCACTATGGCCAGAGCCTGCGCGAAGGAACTGGGCTATCTGTACGTCGATACCGGTGCAATTTACCGCACCGTCGGCTATTATATGCGTCTCATGGGCGTTGGTCCGAAGGATAAGGACGGCATTGCGCGCCTGATTGACGAGGTCAATATCGATATTCGCTATGAAGACGGTGTGCAGCATATGATTCTCAACGGCGCGGACGTGACAGGGGAGATCCGCACGCCCGAAATATCCATGTACGCCTCCGGCGTGTCCGCGCAGCCGTGCGTGCGTGCATTTCTGCTCGATATGCAGCGACAGCTTGCTCGGACGCATAACGTCGTCATGGACGGCCGCGATATCGGAACCGTCGTGCTGCCGAAGGCGGATGTAAAAATTTTTCTGACGGCGAGCGCAGAGGTGCGCGCAAAGCGCCGGTTTGACGAATTGCAGCAGAAGGGCGACAAAACGCCTTATGCGCAGATTCTCGCCGAGACGAAGCAGCGCGACAAGCAGGATTCCGAGCGCACCATCGCCCCGTTAAAGCAGGCGGCGGACGCTGTTCTGCTCGATACCTCCGACGATACGGTCAAGCAGTCGGTGGATGCCATTCTCGCCATTGTCAGGAGGAAACTCGGGTGAACTTCTGGTACCATCTGTGCTGGTGGCTGTGCCGCGTCGGGCTGTTTTTCTGGCATCCGGTGTTTCGTGTCACAGGCCGGGATCGTGTCCCTGCGGGCAGCTGCATTTTCTGCGCCAACCACTCCGGCATGGCCGACCCCATCTGGATTCTGCTGGCCCTGCCTGAAAAAAGGATGATCCGCATCATGGCCAAGCAGGAACTGCGCCGCGTGCCGTTTATTGGCTGGGTTATGGAGCAATTCCGCGTGATTTTCGTCAACCGCGGCGCACACGACACGGCGGCATTCAGCCAGTGTATCGACGCGCTGACGCGTGAGAGGGAGAAACTGCTCGTCTTTGTGGAAGGAACGCGCTGCAACTGGGAAAAGCATGTACGCGCGAAAACAGGCGCTGTGCGGATGGCGGCGGAGTCCGGCGTGCCGATTGTACCGGTGTTCGTCACGCGCAACAAAACGCCCTTTTGTCCGGTCAGCGTCGTGTTCGGTGAGCCGTACAGCGTCGGCGCAATCAACCCGTATGACCATGACGCCTGCCAGCAGGCGTCCGATTGTCTCCTGAAAACGATCTATGAACTGGGCGGTGACAGCTATGCAGATCAGATTGGCTGAAACGGCGGGCTTCTGCTTCGGCGTGGAACGCGCGGTTGCGCTTGCCGAGCAGACGGCGCGCACTTGCAAAAATGCAGTTACGCTCGGGCCCATCATCCACAACCGCCATGTCGTTGAGCGCTTTGAACGGCTCGGCCTGCATGAGATCTCTTCGGCAGAGGAGGCAGAACCTGGTCAGACCGTTGTGATCCGCGCGCACGGCATCCCCGTCAGCGAGCAGCGCATGCTGTCTGCGCGCGGCGCGGCAGCGGTTGACGCAACCTGTCCGTTTGTGAAGAAGATCCATGTAATCGCACAAAAGGCAGAGCGGGACGGGCGGAGCCTTCTCATCATCGGGACGCCTACGCACCCGGAGGTCGCTGCCATTGCAAGCTATTCCTCCGATGCGCACGTCTTCCAGACCGCCGAAGCACTGCAGGCATGGCTCACGGAGCGCCCGGACCGGCGCGATTTGCCGTTTTGTCTGGTTTCGCAGACAACAGGGACGCAAAAATTGTGGGAATCATGCCGGGAAATTGCAAAAAAAGTGTGTACAAATTGCGAAATATTTGATACAATATGCAAAGCTACGGAAATGCGGCAGGAAGAAGCAGCTTATCTTTCAAAGAGTTGTGATGCGATGGTCGTTGTCGGGGACGCAAGAAGTTCCAATACGGGGCGTCTTGCCATGATCTGCAATGAGAATTGCCCGAAGGTGATACTTGTCGATCATGCCGATGAATTGGACATGTCTTTTTTCCATGACGCAGCTACTGTGGGTATAACGGCCGGCGCATCGACGCCGCCGTGGATAATTAAGGAGGTAAACAACAAAATGAGCGAAGAACTGAAAGTTGAAACTGCACAGGAGGAGAATTTTGCCGAGCTTCTCGAGCAGTCCCTCAAAACTTTGAATAATGGAGATAAGGTAACTGGCACCGTTATGGCCATCGGTTCCACCGAGATCGAAGTCGATCTTGGCACGAAGCACACCGCCTACATCCCGCTGGAAGACTTCTCCGGCGATCCGTCCGTCAAACCTGAGGACGTCGTGCATGTCGGCGATCAGGTCGAAGCAATCGTCGTCCATGTCAACGACGGCGAAGGCGTTGTCCGCCTGTCCCGCAAGCGTCTCGAGGCCGGTAAGGCTTGGGAAGAGATCGAAGCGGCTGTCGAGGACAAGACCGTTCTGGAAGGCAACGTCACCGAAGAGAACAAGGGCGGCATCGTCGTCAATGTCAAGGGTGTCCGTGTGTTCGTTCCGGCTTCCCAGTCCGGTGTTCCCAAGGGCGGCGATCTGAGCGAGATGGTCGGCAAGACTGTCCAGCTGCGCGTCACCGAGGTCAACCGTGCCCGCCGCCGCGTCGTCGGCTCCATCCGTTCCGTCGCCGCTGAGCAGCGCAAGGCTGCCCAGGAGAAGATTTGGAGCGAGATCGAGGTCGGCAAGCAGTACCATGGTACGGTTAAGTCCCTCACCAGCTACGGCGCGTTCGTCGATATCGGCGGCGTTGACGGCATGGTTCATGTCTCCGAACTGAGTTGGAACCGCATCAAGAACCCGTCCGAGGTCGTTAAGGTCGGCGACGAGATCGACGTCTTCGTTATTGCGCTCGATCCCGAAAAGCGCAAGATCTCCCTCGGCTACAAGACCGAAGCCACCAACCCCTGGACGCTGTTCAACAACCAGTTCAAGGTCGGCGATGTTGCCAAGGTCAAGATCGTCAAGCTGATGACCTTTGGCGCATTCGCTGAGATCATCCCGGGCGTTGACGGCCTGATCCACATCTCCCAGATCGCAGACCGCCGCATCGGAAAGCCGGAGGACGTTCTGTCGGAGGGTCAGGAAGTTGATGCGAAGATCATCGACATCGATCAGGAGCATAAGCGTATCTCCCTGTCCATCCGCGCCCTGCTGGCTCCCGCCGCAGAGGACGAAGAGGACGCCGAGTAATTCTTCCAATCCAAGCAGGCTGCCGGAAAACGGCAGCCTGCTTTTTTGTGTGTTTCCCAAAAAGTGCTTGCTTTTTTCTTGGAAATACGATAGACTGAAAAAGTAGATAAGATACGCAGATGAACAAAAGCGATTTTCGTCAGAATGTACAAATTCAGACAACTGAATCTAGCCGGATGAACGAATCAGGAGAGTGCATATTCGCATGCCGCCGAAGGGGAACGCGCAACGAACTCTCAGGCAAAAAAACTGATTCCGGACGGAACTCTGGAAAGCTGCATCCGCAGCACCGAAGAAGCAATCCCGGCTGGCCGGGAGAATCTTTCAGGTTTACGAACAGAGCGCGCCTTCTTTTGGCGCGCTCTGTTTTCTTTAAACAAGGAGAAGCATATGATCGTAACGAGAAAAAAACCTGTGGAGCAGGTGCTTGTGATGCTGCACGGCGTGCGCCGTGTCGCACTGGTAGGCTGCGGAAACTGCGCCACAGCCTGCCAGACCGGCGGGGAAAAGGAACTGGAGCAAATGCGCCAGCTGCTCCAAGAGCAGGGGATCGAGACTGTCGGCAGTGTCCTGCCGGACGAATGCTGCCATATGCTGCTCGTCAAGCGCGATCTTAAGCCCTTGCGCGACAGCGGCGCGGAGGCCATCGTCTGTCTGGCCTGCGGCGACGGCGTGCAGACCGTCGCGGCCCATACTGCGGTTCCGGTTTTCCCCGCGAACGACACGCTGTTTCTCGGGCAGATTGAACGTGCTGGCGTTTTCCGTGAGGCCTGCCGTATGTGCGGAGACTGCATGCTCGGCCAGACCGGCGGCATCTGTCCTGTGACGCAGTGTGCAAAATCGCTCGTCCACGGGCCGTGCGGCGGACAGCGGAACGGCCGCTGTGAGGTCAACCCCGAAAACGAGTGTGCATGGCTGCGCATTTACCGCAAACTCAAGGAACTGGACCGGCTGGATCTGCTGGAGGCGGACCGGGCGGATAAGGATTATCGAAGCACCGCATACCCGCAGGCGCACAGCCTGCGCGAGATCAGGAAAAAGGGAGGAACACCATGAGTGAACTGAAACGAACCGTACTCTATCAGGCCCATCTGGACGCCGGGGCCACGATGGTCGATTTCGGCGGCTGGGATATGCCCATCCAGTACCCGGACGGCATCGTCGCCGAGCATCTCTACTGCCGCAGCCACTGCGCCATTTTCGACGTGTCCCACATGGGCCGTATCGACGTCGAAGGACCGGACATGGTGCGGTTTTTGCAGCACGTCCTGTCCAGCAACGTGCAGGCGCTTGACATCAATCAGGCGCAGTACTGCATCATTTCCAATCAGAATGGCTGTGCCATCGACGACGCGTATCTCTATCGCTTTGAGGCAGAAAAATACTTCCTCGTCATCAATGCGGGCAACATCGACAAGGATCTCGCCCACCTGACGCGCGAGGCCGAACGCTATAACGTCACGCTCACCAATGTCTCCGACCGCTATGCGGCCATCGCCGTGCAGGGCCCGGAGGCCAAAAAGCTGCTCATGGCCCTGTCAGGCGGCAAGGCGCTCACGCGGGAAAACGTCAAAAACGCGCTGGGGACGCTCACCATGGAGGACCGTCCCGTCCGCGTTGCTAAGACCGGCTATACCGGAGAACCCATCGGCTATGAACTCTATTGCGAATCAAGGGACGCCCGGTATTTTTGGGACCGTCTGATCGAACTCGGGGCAAGACCCACCGCGCTCGGCGCGCGCGATACGCTGCGAATGGAAGCTTCTCTGCCGCTCTACGGCCATGAAATGGGGGAGTGCGAGTTTGGCGGCGAGATCCCGGTCTATGCTGTGCCGCTGGCCAAATTCGCCGTCTCGTTCGCAGAGGAAAAGGGCGATTTCATTGGCCGCGCCGCACTGAAGCGACAGTTCGAGGCGTTTCAGAAGATCATGAACCGCGATTATTCCGCCCTTCAGGATCTCCCGTACCGCATTCAGCCGGTCTATCTTGCAGGCAAGGGCGTTCTGCGCAAGGGCTTCCCGGTCTACAGCAAGGACGCGTGGGCAGAGGGAAAGCCCGTCGGCTATGTGACCTCCGGTACGATGATTCCGTATTTCAAGACGGAGGGCGAGGGGCTGGAAACGGTCATTACCGCCGAGACGGGCAAGCGCTCCATCGGCCTTGCGTATCTCGATTCGCGCATCTGCCAGGACTTTGACCTTGAGATCGACATCCGCGGCAAACGGCAGCCGGCCAAGGTTGTTGCGTGGCACATCCGGCAGGATGCCGCGCCCTACGTCCGCCCCATCCTGCCCGATCATCCTGCCCCGGCTGCGCCGAACTGCGACGCGCCGTATGCCGAAAAGGCCGCTGCGCTCCTGAAAAAGGCGCAGGAGAACCACCTCTGGCGGCAGCATCGGTGCATCAATCTCATTCCGTCTGAAAACACACAATCGCGCGCCGTGCGCCTGCTCTCGGCCTCTGACCCGTCGAACCGCTACGCTGAGCATAAAAAACAGAAGGCGTTCTATGATGCGGAGATCTTCTATTATCAGGGTACGGACTTCATCGGTGAGGTCGAGGCACTGCTCGTTGAGGAGATGAAAAAATTCCTCGGCGCATCGCAGGTTGAAACGCGCGTGACCTCCGGTCAGATGTCCAATACCGCTGTCTTTTCCGCGCTCATGGACTTTAAGAACCGTGTTGACCGCAAGCGCACGCCGCAGCGGCTCGGCTGGGTCATGAACAACCATATCGTCCGCGGCGGCCATCTGTCCGCACAGCCCATGGGTGCGCTGCACGACTATATCGCCGTCGATCCCGTCACCGAAAAGCAGATGGTCGTCAACTTTCCCGTCTGCGCCGACGACCCGTACCGCATCGACACGGAGGCGGCAAAGCTGCTGCTTGCGCAGTACCGGCCGGAATTCGTGATCTTCGGCAAGTCCATGGTGCTGTATAAGGAGCCGGTCGCGGAGCTTGTAAGCTTCATCCGCGAGCAGGGCATCCGCACGACCGTCATGTACGACATGGCCCATGTGCTGGGTCTGATCGGCGACCACTTCCAGAAGCCGTTTGAGGAGGGCGCGGAGATCGTCACCGGCTCGACGCACAAGACCTTCTTCGGCCCGCAGCGCGGCGTGATCGGCGTGAATTACAAGCCGGAGGACCTCAAATGGGGCCTCTGGGAGACGATCGAAACGCGCGCCTTCCCCGGCAGCGTCTCCAACCACCATCTTGGAACGCTTCTCGGCCAGCTGATGGCGGCGTATGAGATGAACGCGTTCAAGGACGAATACCAGAAGGCCGTGATTGAAAACGCAAAGAGCTTCGCCGCCAGCTTGAGGGCCGAGGGCCTTGACGTGGCGGGCGACCCGGCCGTGGGCTACACCGAGACGCATCAGGTCATCGTCCGCGTCGGCTACGCCAGAGGCCCGGCGATCGCGAAGCGGCTCGAGGAAAACAACACCATCTGCAACTATCAGGCCACGCCCGACGAGGAGGGCTTCACTGCCTCCGGCGCGCTGCGCATGGGCGTAAACGAAATGACCCGCTTCGGCTTCGGGAAGGAGCAGTTCGCGCAGCTTGCGCACCTGATCGCCGACTGCGTCATGCGCAATGCGGACGTCCGGGAAGAAGCTGCCCGCCTGCGCGAGAACTTCACCGATATGCGCTACTGCTTCTCCGACGCGGAGACGGAAAGCCTCATTTCCGCCCTGGCTGAGGCTACGGGCATCTGAGCGGATAGCGTACACTTTATCAGAAATTTGCCCGCTCAGTGTAGAGGCGGACGACTCTGTTCGCCCGCAGAATATACCGATTTTACGGTAATCTTCGGCGAATTCGCAGCTTCCCAACGGGCCGATGTGGGCATCGGCCCCTACTATACTGTGCGAATCCGCACTGCCTGCAAATATGGCGAAGCATATCCAGCGCCCCTTTTCTCCCCCCCCCACCAACTCAACCAATCAACCCCACAAAACAGAACTGGAGGAACGAATTATGAATTTTCCCGCTGAACTGAAGTATTCCCGCGACCACGAATGGGTCAAGATGCTGGACGAAACAACTGCTCTTGTCGGCATCACGGACTTTGCCCAGAGCGAACTGGGCGATCTGGTCTACGTCAATCTGCCCGAACCCGGCGACGAGGTGCTTGCGGGCGAAACGGCCTGTGATGTCGAATCCGTCAAGGCTGTGTCCGATGTTATGAGCCCCGTGACCGGCGTGATTGCCGAGGTCAACGAGGAACTGGACGATTCGCCGGAACTACTGAACTCCGACCCCTATGAGGCGTGGATCATGAAGATCGAGCGCATCACGGACTTCTCCGAACTTCTGAGTGCGGAGGAATATGAGGCGTTTACGAAGGAGGAACACTGATGGGCACATTTGTCCCGACGACAGCTGCGGAACGGGAGCAGATGCTGCGGACGATCGGTGCTTCATCCGTAGAAGAACTGTTCCGGGATGTGCCGCAGCAGATGTATCTGGATGGATATCTGAATCTGCCGCCCGGGAAGAGTGAACAGGAGACGTTTGAAGCTGTCTCGACGCTGGCGGAGCAGAATCATGTGTTCAAGACCTGCCTGCGCGGTGCAGGCAGCTACCGGCATTATATCCCGGCGGCGGTAAAAGCCATCGTGACCCGCGAGGAATTTGTGACGGCCTATACGCCCTATCAGGCCGAGATCAGTCAGGGCATTTTACAGGGAATTTTTGAATACCAGACTATGCTCTGCGAACTGACCGGTATGGACGTGTCCAACGCTGGCGTTTATGACGGCGGGACTGCCGCTGCAGAAGCTATCCCCATGTACCGCGACCGTAAACGCACAAGGGCCTATGTCTCCGCAGCAATCGACCCGAACGTCCTCGGCGTTATGAAGACCTACTGCTTCGGCTCCGGGACGGAGTTGATTGTTGTCCCAATGAAGAACGGCAAAACAGCCCCGGACGCGCTGCGCACCATGCTCGGCGCGGACGCCGCCTGCTTCTATGTCCAGCAGCCGAATTTCTTCGGCCAGCTGGAGGATGCGGAACTGCTCGGCGAGATCACACACGCAGCCGGAGCCAAATATATCATGGGCGTGAACCCCATTTCGCTGGCCGTCCTGAAAACACCGGGCGAGTGCGGCGCGGACATTGCCGTCGGTGAAGGGCAGCCGCTCGGCCCCGATACGGCCTTCGGCGGGCCGTACCTCGGCTTTATGACCGCGACGAGCGCCATGATGCGCAAGCTTCCGGGCCGCATCGTCGGCCAGACGCATGATACAGAGGGGAAGACCGGCTATGTTCTCACGCTTTCTGCGCGTGAGCAGCACATCCGCCGGGAAAAAGCCTCGTCCAATATCTGCTCAAACGAACAGCTTTGCGCGCTGACTGTTGCCGTCTATCTTGCCGCCATGGGCGAGGCCGGACTGCGACAGGCCGCGACGCTCTGCACGTCCCGCGCGCATTATTTCGCGCAGCGGCTCGAAGAAGTGCTCGGCTGGAAGCGCGTCTATCCCGGCGAATTCTTCCACGAATTCGTGACCGCCTGCCCGTGCCCGGAACGGGCGCTGGCAGTATTGGAGGCGCACGGAATTCTGGGCGGTCTGCCGGTGGAGGGCGGAATCCTCTGGTGCGTGACGGAACTGACAGATAAAAAGACGCTCGACCATGTGATTGGGCTTTTGCAGGAGGTGAGCGGCCAATGAAGACGATTTTTGAACAGGGGGCCCTCGGCCATGGCTTGTCGCTGCTTCCCGCGTGCGATGTGCCCGTCGTGACGCTGGCGCCGGCGCGCAAAAAGCCGCTGCACCTGCCGCAGGTGAGCGAAAATGAACTCATCCGGCACTATACCGCGCTGTCGCATCGCGTCCACGGCATGAACGACGGCTTCTATCCGCTGGGCTCCTGCACGATGAAGTACAACCCCAAGGTCAATGAAGCCCTTGCGGCGCTGCCGGGCTTTGCAAGGCTCCATCCGCTTCAGCCGGAGCAGACGGCGCAGGGCGCGCTGGAACTGCTGTATGAAACGGGAAAGCTGCTTGGCGAAGTGACCGGTATGGACGCGTTCACGCTCCAGCCCGCAGCAGGTGCGCACGGCGAATTCACAGGCCTGCTGCTCATCAAGGCGTACCACCTCGCACGCGGCGACGTGAGCCGGACAGAGATCATCGTCCCGGATTCCGCCCACGGCACGAATCCGGCCTCGTCCGTCATGGCAGGCTTCCGCGTGGTCAATATCCCGTCCGGCGCAGACGGCTGCGTCGATCTCGCAGCGCTCCGCGCAGCCGTTGGACCGCAG